>JAEEGL015765544.1_pt1 | contig 14666 bp, 15 predicted proteins | sample 9134231 | NCBI WGS metagenome assembly JAEEGL01 (sample SAMN16246548, study PRJNA631951) | gut metagenome | biome: gut microbiome; feature: rumen; material: fiber-attached | host: Bos | place: Iran: Karaj | collected 2018-10 | reverse complement strand
TAATGATTCGGCAGCTGATCTCGCAATTTGTATGGCGATAGCGTCGGCAGTAGCGGGACGAAAATTAGACGAAAAATATGTGGTATTTGGTGAAATTGGTTTGGGTGGTGAGATTCGTTCGGCATTTCGTGCGGATCAGAGAATTGCCGAGGCGAAGAAATTGGGGTTTGAGCATGCAATTGGACCAGCTACGGTCCACGATAAATTTGTGATTCCTGCAAAAGACTTACGTGAAACTTTAATCAAGTATGTGAAATGAGAATATTAGGAATTGATCCAGGGATTGGTATTTGTGGGTTTGGTTTAATCGAAACGAGCACGAGAGCAAATGCTAAAGCTTTGGACTATGGCGCCGTGACTACAGTAGTGGATGCGCCATTGCCGTCAAGACTTAAGGAATTATACGATTCTTTAAAGGAGGTATTTGAACAAACAAAGCCAGATTTGGTTTCAGTAGAAAGATTGTTTTTTTCTAAAAATATAACAACTGGTATTGCTGTGGCGGAGGCGAGAGGAATCGTGCTTTTAGTGGCAGAGGAAAACAAAGTGCCGGTATATGAATACACGCCAAATGAAATAAAAAAGACTTTGACCGGTTATGGCTCGGCAGATAAAACACAAATGCAAGAGATGGTACGAACGCATTTAGGTCTCGACAAGAAGCCAAAACCGGATGATGCGGCGGATGCACTTGCGGCGGCAATTACCTGTAGTTTTTTGTATAGAGAGGGTCCGACTAAGTTAGGATATCAGTTTTCTAACTCACGTAAGAAAGTGTTATAATTTAGAGTATTATGATAGCACATCTTCGAGGTAAAATTACGGAAAAATTTGGTAACACATTAATAATTGATGTAAATGGTGTAGGTTATGAGATAACTGTGCCAACTCCAGATTATGAGGCGTCACTTTTAGACGAAGAGAGAAAGTTTTTTACTTATCATGCAATTCGTGAAAATGCAGAAGATTTATATGGGTTTTCGAGCTTGGCAGCTAAAAAGGTGTTTGAGCTGTTGATATCAGTGCAGGGCGTTGGGCCAAAGGCGGCGATAGCGATTTTGTCATTAGCAGATGCCGAAGAAGTAAGGAACGCAATAGCAAATGCAGACGCAGCGTTTATTTCTAAGGCTTCCGGTGTAGGAAAGAAGTCGGCCGAACGCGTGATAGTTGATTTACGCGATAAGGTTGGTGCGCCGAGTCATTATGGTGCAACGGAAGCTAAGTTTAATAAGGTTAGTAAAGAGAATGATGAAGCACTTGATGCCCTAATTGCGCTTGGGTTTACATTAAAAGAAGCATCATTATCGCTCGAAAAGATTGACCCGGCGCTTCCTACTGAGGAAAGAATCAAATTAGCCTTGAAAAAATAAAGTAAGTGTGTTAAAATAACGGGTAATTGTCTAATATAAAAGGTAAAATATGAGTTTTTCGATATTAAAGCAGATTGGTGACGCACAGAAAAAGAAGGCTGTCGTGGATGTTCGTCCTGGCGATACTGTTAAGGTCACCCAAAAAATTAAGGAAGGTGAGAAATTCCGTTTACAGGTTTTTGAAGGTGTAGTGATTCGTGTAGATCGTAAAGAATCTCATACCGCACGCATTGTAGTTCGTAAAGTTACTTCTGGTGTTGGCGTTGAAAAATCATACCTTATTCACTCGCCTCTTGTAGAGAAGATTGAAATAACCAAGCGCTCGAAAGTACGCCGCAATAATCTTTCTTATCTTCGTGACCGTTCTGGCAAATCAGCAAGGCTTCAAGGCAAAGGTTTTGATCGTGCAGCCGTTAACGATACCACAGTTGAAGAAGAGGTTGTAGAAGAGGCTAAGGAAGCTGAAGCTAAAGAGGCTCCTGTTGAAGAAGTAAAAGAAGAAGCTAAAGCTAACGAAGAAAAAGTCGAAGCCTAAATGGCAATTCTCGGAATAGATGAAGTTGGACGCGGACCCCTTGCGGGTCCGCTTGTTATTGGTGCAGTTATTTTGCCGGAAGAAAAGCCGGAATGGGCGAATGAATTGAGAGACTCAAAGAGACTGTCAGCGAAAAAGCGTGAAAAATTATCGGAGGTTATTTTGGCCGAGGCGCCGGCGACTGGATTAGGTTGGGTATCTTCAAATGAACTTGATAATATCGGTATATCAAACGCTCTTAAATTAGCAACGAGGCGTGCAGTGGAAGAAATACAAGAAAAACACATTTCTTTTTCACAGATAATAATCGACGGGAAAATAAATTTTTTAAGCGGAACGAGACTCGAAAGGTTTGTATCTACGGTGGTAAAAGCAGACGATTCGATAAAAGAAGTATCAGCAGCATCGATTATCGCTAAAGTTGCGCGTGATAATTATATGTATCAACTCGAGGAAAAATATCCAGAATATGGGTTTAAAAGTCATGTAGGGTATGGTACGGCAAAACATATAGCAGCAATAAAAGAATTTGGTCTTACGCCCGAGCATCGTAAAAGCTTTGAACCAATAAAGAGTATGATTGGCTATGATAGCAATGCGGATGGAATAATAAGTAAGAATAATACAACGAAAATTGGCGAGCAGGGAGAAACGGCGGTCTGTAATTATTTGGTAGGATGCGGACATGAAATAATTGCAAGGAACTTTAGAACTAAGTATTGTGAGATAGATGTCGTTTCAATTAAAAAAGAAAAGATTTATTTTACTGAAGTAAAATATCGTAAAAATGATGTATTTGGTGATGGGCTGTCGGTGATTACGAAAAGAAAGATAGAAAAAATGAGATTTGCGGCGGAATTATTTTTGAAATATTATAAAAGATTTAATAAATACGATCCAGTTCTTGCAGTGGCGAGCGTGAGTGGTAAGATATTTACAGTTGACGAGTGGTTTGAGATCTAAGCTTTTTTAATAGTTTTAGTTCGGCTTTTATTTCTGGCTCAATACGATAAGAGTCGCATATTTTAGAAATGGATTTATTAAAAGTCCATTTATCTAAGTTGCAGTGTTTTAAATAACTGTAGGTTTCGTTTGGGAGCTTGATAAAACATTCGGCAAGAAGCCAGGAAATTGCCATTTTGATATAATATTTATCACGATTTTTGAGTGATTCAATACGATCGAAAATTAGGTGGATATAATCTGGTTTAATATATAGGTCGAGCAAAAAGACAAGGCCGGCACGAACGGCGAATTCATCTTTAGATTTTAGTAGTTTTTCAACTTTTTGTTCTAAAAAATCAGCTTCGTGGTGTTTAATTGTTTTGCGAAGCGAAGCGCAAAAAGTATCTACTGTGTACCAGTTATCGAGAAATACAATTTGCGAGTCAAATTCTTTTAGCATTTCGTCATAAGGTAAACGTGCAATTAGAAAACTTCTCGCAATGACTTCTTCAATAGCAATTGGCGTAGTAGATAAAAATTCACTGAAGTATTTTAGCGGTATTTCTTTAACGAGTTTTCTGATTTCTGGAATACGAACGCCAATAAATGGACGATCGCAGGGAATACCTTTTTGAGAGAAAATACGATAGTTATCATCGGCGAGGGAGGCGAGCTTAGTGCGGAAATCAGAATACATATATGTATTATAGTATGAATTATGGGTGATTTTTAAAATGGTTTTTGATGATATAGTTAAAATTTCGAGTAATTATCAACATTAGTTAATACATCTTTTATTAGATATACGCCATTATGTATCCATTGAGGATCTCCAGTAGAAAGTCCATTAGGGAAGGAATAATAATAATTATATTCGTCGTTACTAAATACTAATGAGCCATATGGAAACTCATCATTTGTAGAACATCGCATGATAACTCCCATAGGATAATCCCAGTTATCCACGTTTTCTATCCCGTCACTGGTTGTTACTGCGCTAACAGAAACAGAACTACATGTTTTGCCATAGCCTCTATTAGTGAAGTTGTAATGGATAATTATCAAGTTTTCGGGTATTTTAATCTTTATCCCCCAATCTCCAATATAAATGTAGTTATTTGAACTTTCGTTTTTGGATGTAGGATCAGTAGTAGTAACATTGGCATCATTATTCGTTGTAGCTTCATCTTTTGCGGCTTCGGTTGTGGTGACAGTTTCATTGTTGTTTTTTATTTGAGCTTTTAGATCTGAAATCTGATTATCTTTCTGCGCGCTTTGCACCATACTATAAATGCTAAATCCGATACCACACACGGCTGCAATAGAAACAATTAACGTGGTGATTTTCCATCCTTTTCCATCTTTTTTCTTATCACTATCCACAACAGGTTCCGTAGCAGTCGTATTTTGCTCCATTTTATTCCTTTCTTAAAATCTTATGTTTTGATTATACCGCATTTATTAATCATTTGAATAGTGGAACCAATGGTTTGTTTTTTGCGTGTTTATTTCTTATTAGATATATGTTCATTATGGCCAATAAAACCCAGAAATATGTTATAATTATGTCCATAATAACAGATACACAGGTTGGTTATGAATTTAAAGATAGGAATCTTGTATTTCTGAACCAACCTATTTTAAACCGCCTTCCGGCGACGCACGAAATAATAAGAATATGCATAGCAAACTGGGGCTATACAACCGCACGCCCCCAGCACTAGCCATGCATCTTGAGTTGCCATATCTGATTTGTCCGCGGAATTGCTTCCGGTATCAGGCGTAAGAATACCCGGATCTTCGTTCTTAATACCTTTGTCATTAATACCTTCGTCCTTAATACCTTCGTCCTTATTGCCTACTATATAGTCACCTCCCCAGCTACGTTCAGCACCATTAATCGACAGGATAATTATATATTGCGCACTCCCGAAATCTGGGCCAGTACCCGAATTATTATCTTTAGGTGCCATAGCGTCAAACGCCTCAAGTTCAATCTGGACTCCATTATTTATATCGTCACCTAATAATTCAAAATCGTCATGATAAATTTCTTCTTTTTTCTTGGTATCTATTATCGATAAAGTAGCCTGATACTCTTGTTGTCCGTTGTACCCTCGTCCGTTTAACATTAGCAAAAGGGGATTACCTTCTGAAAAATAATTTGTATTTAACAGGTTAGTTTCTACGTCTGGATAATTTTTGTATTTTATGTATAAACCCCCCAACCACTGTTCTACCGGTGGAGTCCATGAGCCAACATCCAGCAAAAATTCATCAATAATATCAGAATTGTGTATTATTCTCAACTTATCGCCAGACGATATTTGCCCGTCATTATCACTATCAACGTATTGGCAATCGTAATTATCTAGCACTTTAGCACATATCGACGACGCATCATGGTCGGATGGATCAACCTCGTAAATAGTATGATTAATAATATTTAGGCCATCAATATTCTCAAACTGATATGTGGCTGTCTGGTTTAAAATACCATCAGTCTCGCTATGTCGCTCTGCGAAATAATAATTAAAATCTAGATAATTATCGTGGGCATAATTTAAGTCGTATTCATCATCATCTATCGGATTTTTCCAGAAATTCATATCTTTGTTTATAACTCTGCCAACATTGGCATTCATTTGTGCTGCGTCAATGCCGTGCCAACGCCCATCTTTCATTATTAAATTCCACTCATGTGCAACTAATGCTTGCTGCAAATCGTCGTAATTTTTGCCGACATAATAGTTTACAGTACTGTCCAATGTTCCACTCACGGCATATATATCTTTTATTCCTAACACTTTTGAAAGTGTATAAACGGCAATAGAATGTTGGTAACATACGCCTCGTCCATATATGAAAATCAAATCCAAGCCTGATGGGGTACCCGTAATTCCATCATAGAGAGAATTTGTCTGAGTATTTTCTGCTATATAGTCCACCATGGCTGACAACGCCTCCTTGTCGCTAAAGCCATCTGGTAAATTTAATGCTTGGATTATTTCATTAATTTTAGTGTTGATATTAGGATTATAATCTGGGTGGCCGATATTGTGAGAGTCCAAATAATCAACTATCTCTTGTGTCACAAAAAGCTCGGTGTATGCCTCCCATCCAAGATAGGTTAAATTTGCTAAGTTATAAACTGGCGACAAGTCTTGCACCGACCACGGCAGCGTGAGGCTCTCTAAATTGGTGAGATCTTCCAAAAAATCAACGTCTGTTAAATAGGTTTGGTTCAGACTTAATTCTCTAAGTCCCGTTAGCCGTCGCAGATAAACCGTATCTTTGTTTTGAATATTTGACCCCCCAAACGAGAGACTTGTCACATTCGGGATATTTGCCGTCAATGTGTCAAAATCATCAATAAAAACGTTCAAGCTAAGCCCTGTCAAATTCGGAAATTTTGAGAAATCTAATTGTTCGTATCCAGAACTCTCACCAAAGCCAATATATTCTAGCTGGGCCAATGATTCTAAATTTTTAAATCCAAGAATTTCTGAAGCACCGAAGCTGATACCTTCTATTGATGGATTGTTGATGATGGGAATGTTTACACGCGATGAGATAAAATACATATGCACGCCATCCGGTAAATTTATCTCATTTAAATAACTTAAATCGGGGTTATCAATATACGTATAGTTTATGGATTGCAAATTATTGCATTTTTCCAACAACGAGTACTCAACTCCGTCAAGCGTCCTATAAGCATTTACGCTCACTACGCGAGATAGTTCCTCATCACTAAGTGAGTTTAATTCTTCGAAGTTTGCAGTAATATCATGGCTCCACTCGTCTTCGGTATAGGCTAACACACTTTGGCACACCAAAAATGGACACATTATTGCCAAAAAAACACAAACCCGAATAAATGTTTTCATAGTGTTTATTTTTATATATGGCCTTTCTATATAATCATTATAGCATATATTAATTAGAATGCCATTACAATTTACAACAAAAATATGCTATAATCATACCTATAATTACAGATAGAAAGGTTAATTTTGAACTTAAAGATAGGGATTGTTGGTTTGCCAAATGTTGGCAAATCGACGTTGTTTAATGCTTTAACTAATGCCAAAGCACTTGCGGCGAATTATCCTTTTGCAACCATTGAGCCAAATGTCGGCATTGTGCCGGTTCCGGACGAACGTCTTGATGTATTGGCTAAAATGTATGAAACTGAAAAGATTGTACCTGCAACAGTGGAGTTTGTAGATATTGCTGGACTAGTGGCTGGAGCGTCAAAGGGTGAAGGACTTGGTAATAAGTTCTTGGCACATATTCGCGAATGTCAGGCTATTTGCCATGTAGTAAGAGCGTTTGTGAATAACGATATTGTACGTGCGGATAATAAAATCGAAGAAGATATCGTAAAACAAGCAAAAGACGACATTGACATTATTAATCTTGAATTACAACTTGCGGATGAGGAAACAAAAGAAAAAATTGCTGCAAAGCGAAAAAAAGACCCTTCCGATGAAAACATCCCGTTTTTGACCGACAAGCCAGTAATCTATATGTTTAATGTGGACGAGTCTGGGCTTACGGATTCAGATTTGCAAGGTAAATTGCGCGCATTGGTCGCACCGAACGAAGCTATTTTTGTAAATGCTAAATTAGAAGAAGAAATGGCTGACATGAATCGCGAAGAAAGAAAAGAATTTTTGGAAAGCTATGGTGTGAAAGATGATGCGCTTGGCGAATTAATCAAGGCAGCTTATAAAACACTTGGTTTACAATCGTTCTTAACTGCTGGTAAAAAAGAGTGTCGTGCTTGGACAATTAAAAAAGGCGCGACGGCGCCGGAAGCAGCAGGGACAATTCATACAGATTTTGAACGTGGTTTCATTGCGGCATCAATTTGTAATTATGATGATTTGAAGGAATTAGGTTCCGAACAAGCCGTGAGGGCTGCTGGTAAGTTGCGTACAGAGGGTAAAACTTATGTGATGCAGGACGGCGATGTGGTAGAATTTAAATTTAACGTGTAGGGAATCATGGGTAGCAAATACGAAATTTCAGAAAAGACTTTAAACAGCATTATTGATGTAATGAATGCCGGTAAGGAAAGATATGCGGTAGATGAAATGTTAAGCGATGGATTTTTTACAAATGCTTTTAAAAAATATCCATTAAACAATGAAGCAGAAATTGTGGCAATGAAAATGTCACTTGTTGATACGACAAACAGTACGAATTTGGGAAGATTACTTGGCAATAAAGAATACATGAGTAGAGGAAAACTCGTAAAACGTGAAGTGTTTGCATTTTCGGAGTTAATCAATAAAATACTGTCGATGAAAGATTTTGATGAACGTGTCAAAAATGGAGATCCGAGTTTAGTGAGTGAATTAACTAAATGGGGTGCAGAGCGTGGCGCCAACATGATGTCGTTTTTTAGTAAGTATTGTTTATATCATAATTACCATGCTTATGGGCGAGATGATTATTCGATTTTTGATAGTGTAGTAAGGGAAAACTTAGGTAGATATATTACTGAAGAAGAATATGAAATGATATTTGGCATGAAGCTACGTAAATCAAAATTAGAAAAAACGCAGGCTTTAGCGAATGCCGTAAATAATAGATTGCTCAATATGAAAGATCAATGTAATTATGAAGGCTTTTTGAATGTAATGAATAAAATACTTGAACTGAGGGGGATTAATGAAAAAAATGTGCCAAAAATGCGCCGAAAATTAGACCTTTTGGTGTGGTATAGTAATAGGTAATTGATTATTGATTTGATTTCTTGTGTTGATTAAAGAATTGTTGCAAAGAAGATCTTTGGAACAAAATGGCGCGTCTGTGTTTGCGCGCAAATTCCATAGCATGACTAAGCATCACTTCTTTAACGCCTGCTTTGCGGAATTTAGTTACTAATTGTTTATATGGTGGGAATTCATTTTCTTCAGTGATTCCAACTGCAATTGCGGTATAAAAACTTGTCATTATTTCTAAATAATCGAGATTTTCAGATTCTGCGTCTGATTTTATAACTGTTGTTAGGTCGTTAAAATGTTCATTTAGATAGTTCAAAATGTATTCACCTATATTGATATGATTTGGCGTAAGGAGGAGCTGTTCTATAACGTGCAGACGTGTGGTGCCGGTAATGCGAGCGTCGACATTGTTGTTTAGTAGTTCATCTATCAGTAGTTTTGCTTCTTCTGTGGTGTCTGGATGTGAGAAAAAACGCACCTGCTCATCTTCTTTTATACTACTGATGATTTTTTCAAATTGTTCTTTAGCGGTTAAGGTTTTGATTGTATTATAAAATGCGTTATTATAAACACCTGGGAATGGGTGTTGACCTTGGTCTAATGCATTTTCGTATATTTTTCTAATATCGTCATTCCTTTCCGAAAGGTCTTCAAGACCAAGTAACATGTTGGCGGAATTATTGACAATACATTTAAACGTGCGATTATCATATGATATTAAATGATGGTGCTCGAGTGGCCAAACACTGCCGAGCCTTGGCCAAAAAAGTTCGTAGACAAAATCGCGGTATTTTTTCTGTATTATTTCATCTTCTTCGAGATAACGCCAAGCACGGTCAATTATTTCGCAGGCGAACCAAAATAGGCTATCGGCATTTTCGGAATCTGCGGTGGCGTCTGGAAGTTTTTCAATGATGTGCGTTGCGACGGGAAGGACATCTGCGAGTGGGAGTTTGTCTTCGTTATATAAGTAATTGATTAGATAATAACTAATATTTTTGGCATTTTTTCGTAACTCGTCTGGGCCCATTTGCTCAATTGAAAAAAGTATTTTTGAATTTGCACTCGGCGTATATTCGATAATTGCAGGATAATAATAATCTTCGTCAATACAGTTTTCGCCGCCTGAAATGATATTGTCATGGTTTGATTTGATAATATGAAGTGGCACAAATAAATCTGTAATTTTGATTTCATTTTTGAGTTTTGAATCGATGGTCTCAAATAGCTGTTTTTTATGGTTTTTAATCATATCTGCAAAAATAGAATCTAATTCGTTATAACCCAACTCTTGAACGGCGACTACGAGCCTATATTTGCTTAATGATAATAGTCCATCCCAAATTACGTCTGGAGGATAATTGAAATCACAATCAGTGAGGAATAAAACAATGCGGGTACTTTGCCAATAATCGTTTGGAGTGAAATCGAAGTAAACAAAACCATTGTTGTTATCTTCAAGTTTATTTATATATGTTGCAAAAAAGGCGCGGTCGTTATAATTAAAATCTTGCCAATTTGCGTCATAATAACTTTTTAAATCATCGATTTCGGCTTTTCGTTTAGTGAAATCTTTCGCTACAGAATGGTATACCCCCGGACAAGAAGCGGGCAAAGCATAAGTATGGCCGTCTTTTGTAAAAAGGAAGCTCATATTGTCGTCATCGCGCTTTAGAGTAGTTTTTACGCCTTTCCACGAATGATTGCCTAATTGGCCCGAAGAGTATGTGAGCTTACCGTCTTCTTCTAATTGTTTTAAAATATCAAAAGCAAGTGCGTATGCTCTAAGATTATCGGTGTCACTTGATAAATACGTATCAACGCGGTAACACTTTACTGTTTTATCAATGATGATATAAAGCGTGGCTACTCCAGGAGTGCCTTTGGCAGTGGTCTCGGAAAATTCTGCATAAATAATCTGATTTGCTTTAATAGATTTTAATAACTCTGAAGTCAGTTGATACACTCTCATGTAGATTATTATAGCATAGAGGTATATAATGTCGGTATGAAACTAAAGCACCGGAGGTTAGTTGTGGTAATTTTAGCTTTTATCGCAGTAAGTACTTGGCTTATTGTTAACCCTGAAAGTTACGAACAATTTTTTGTTCAAGTTAGTAATAATGGTGAAGATTATGCATTAGCTTCGGGAGATTATGATGCAGAAGCAGTGAGTGAAGCGGATGGCAGCTCTCCTCTTGCAGTCGATGTTTTGGAAAAACTTGAAGTAAAAGGTCGGGCGCCAAAAACCGGATATAGTAGAGAAGAATTCTACAATGGTTGGCCAACTATTAATGGTTGTAATTTGAGACAAAGAATTATTAAACGAGAGTTTGGTGATACGGCTATTCTTGATGGATGCAATGTGGTGGCAGGAGAATATGTGGAGCCATATACCGGTCAACAAATGGTTTTTAAGTCGCGTGAAGAAATTGCTGATGGAATACAAATTGATCATGTGGTGGCGCTTTCGGATGCATGGCAAAAGGGTGCACAATATTTTGATGCAGATAAAAGATATAGTATTGCGACTGATCCTTTAAATTTGTTAGCCGTCGATGCCGACGCGAATGAGAAAAAATCAGATGGCGATGCGGCAACGTGGTTGCCGTCTAATAAAAAGTTCAGATGTCAATATGTGGCAAGGCAAGTCTCTGTAAAATATAAGTATGGCATGTGGGTGACAGAAGCAGAGAAAAATGCGATGAAAAAAGTTCTTTCAAACTGTTCGTTGGAGCCGACGGTGGGTGTAAGTTTGTAATAATATGGAATAATGATGTATAATCGTTATAAATAAGTGGAGTTAAATATGAAAAAACTGTTTTGGGGCACTTTGGTTTTGGCAATATTATTAGTTGCGGGTGCTTTCTTGCTTGGAAGATATACTTTTCCTAATATAGCTTTAGCTGATTTGCCAAAGCCCGAATTATCAGAAGGCCAAAGAGGAGAGCTTGGTATCGATAAAAATGTCAATGAGGATACAATTGATAAATATCTTGGTAGGAGCGATGCAGTTTACCGCGATATGAGAATGCTAAAAGATCCCGCGAATTATGAGGCAATTGGTGGCGATTCCTATTTGTCTGGCTACATAGATGGGTTTGAAGTAGTGCCACTTCCTTATATATTAAATGTAACTGGGCTTCCGGAAGCGGTTGGCGAAACATATAATGGAAAAACTTTGTTTTCTAATATGGACGGCAGCTATTTAGCTAATTACGAAGAATCATTAGCAGTGCTCGAAGATCTTTTCCCGAAAGATAAAATCATATTCTTAATGTGTGGTGGTGGCGGATATGCTGGTATGATGAAAAATCTTTTGGCTGCTCTTGGATGGGATGCAGATAAGATTTATAATGTTGGTGGTTATTGGTATTATAATGGCGAGAATAGAATTAGCACAAAGCAGTTACTAAATAATGGCGAAGCGCGCTACTCTTTTTATAAAGTTCCATACCATAATATAGATTTTAGTAGTCTTAATAAAAAATAGTTGATTTAGTTTATGGTGGCAAAAGGAAAGAAAAAAACTAAAAAAACCGTGGAGCCAAAGGTGGTTGATTTGGATGCGTCAAAAAAACCATACAAAATGACCTTTAAGGCAAAAAAACTAACAGTTTTAGAGTTATTGCTTGGCTTGATTGCTATGATGATTGGCGGCGTGCTATTTGTAGGAGCAACGGCCGGATGGTTCCAGAGTAAAGTGTCTTTTGATAAGGAATATTTGTGTGGAGATCAGTGTGATAGAACTTTCGTGGATATTTCGGCAGATAGCTTTAATGAGATGGTGAGCCAAAAGAAATCTTTTGTTTTATTAGTGGATCAGGGTGGATGCACTACGGCGGACAGATTACGCGGTTTTGCTCTCGATTGGGCTAAGGATTATGGCGTAAAAATGTCTAAGTTGATGTTTGGTGAAATGAAAGAAACATCTTTATATGATTCGGTGAAGTATTATCCATCGGTTGTTGTTTTCTCAAAAGGGAAGCCTGTAAAATGGTTGCGGGCTGATTCGGATGAAGATTCTGATGCGTATAATGATTATGATGCATTTAATGTTTGGATAAAAAGTATTGTTCAATAAAATGTCTTTTATTGCCGCTCTTATGTTATAATAGAAATATTAATTTGGAGGTAAAATGGAAAAGAAGGAACACAAAGGTGTACCTGTGTGGGTGTTAGTGATTGTGGTGGCGGTCGTAGTGATTGGCATATTTGTTGCTATTTTAATTCGTTCGATGATAGGTGAAACTACTACCGGTGGCGGCAGTGAAGGGATGGTATCTACGCAAAATCTTATTTGCGAGAGGTCCGGTATGATTTATCCTGTTTTTACCTATGATAATTCTGATAGCAAAATACTTAAAATAAACGTCGTGTTTACGAATGATAAGTTGAGTACTATTTCACTTTCTAACAGATTATCATATGAAACGAAAGACCAGGCGGAAGCAAGTGAAGCGAACAACCATGCTGCAATGAACAAGAGTTTTGGAGCAAGATATGGAGCAGATGCGTTTAATGCGGTCTACTCAATCGTAAATAGCGATTTTATGATGACTCTTTATGCTTCGTCGGCTGATCTTAATAGTGATTCGGCTAAGTATTTCTTACTTGAAACCAATAGTGGCCGTGTTCCATCGTCGCAAAAAGAAGTCCAGAAGGCACTTGCTGATAAGGGCGTGAAATGTGTCGAAAATAATAAATAATCGTGATATAATACTTTAATAGATAATATAAGGAGGTAAATGACAAAATTTCGTATTAGCAGTAAAAGGGTGGTAGCCGGCGCACTTGCATTGGCTTTTGGGCTTGTGTCGATTCTTGTACCGTACGGATTGGCTTCAGCATTTTCTTTTGTTCTTTCGCCAATGACTCAGAAGATTGTATTGAACCCTGGCGATACCTTTTCGTCTTCGTTTAGGGTCTCTAACCCTGGCACCGAGACTTCTACTATTAGATACGAAGTGTCGCTCGAAAAGTATTATGTGAATGAAAAGTATGATACTGTTTTTGAGGATGTGTCCGATAGAGGTTCTATAGTTGAATGGACTACGATTGATTCGCCGACTACTGGTACGATTGAACCTAATGATGGCATCGCTGTTTCTTATACAGTTAAAGTTCCTTCGAACGCACCGGCTGGTGGCCAGTATATGGCATTTAAAGTGAAGGCATATGATGCCAATGAAAAACAAGAGGATAATACCGATGATGAAAAATCGAAGAATAATTCAGGCGATGTAGAGGCTGGTCTTCGCAATGAATATATAATGCTTCACACGGTATATGCTGAAATCACCGGTAATTCGAGAAGGGAAGGCGAAATATTTGATCTCCAGATGGCAAGCTTTTTATTGTCCGGCAATATTAAAGGCTCTGCTTCGGTAAAAAATACCGGCAATGTTCATGGTACAGCAAAATACACTTTACAAGTATTCCCATTATTCTCGAATGAAGAAATATATACTAACGAAGAAGAACCGACTGAATGGACTGTGCTTCCGGATAGAACCAGAACTGAAGTTGTGGAATGGGATAAAACTCCAGCAATAGGTATTTTTAATGTAGTGTTTACTGTTAGCTTTGATGGTGTGACAGAACCAGCGCGTGTCTCCAAATTGATTATTAAATGTCCTGTATGGTTGCTCTTTGTGATCTTCTTTGCGATTGCATCTCTAATTATTTGGATTGTTCTGAAAGTTAGAGCGCGTGGTAAAGCGACAGCTGAATAATATATAATATATGTAGTAAAATACCGCTTTAAAATGAGCGGTATTTTTCTTGAAAAATAATGAAAAAAGTAGTTGACATGATTCAAACTCTGCGATATAATGGGGAAAGTTTAAGCAAGTCGTTATTTACGACCTCTACAAATAGTGAAGAAAGCGAGGGAATATTTGAGGTCGCTTAAAAACGGCTCAAAAATTCTTTTAAGACTCTCTGATTAACAATTTGGATTAACGATGAAAAGATTTTAAAGACGGAACCAGAGTCTTAGTTTTCAAACTTCGATTGCTGGTAAAGTCAATGCATAAAAAGGTAATAAAGGGCACTGATAGTGGATGCCTTGACAAT
>JAEEGL014644486.1_pt1 | contig 14666 bp, 11 predicted proteins | sample 9134231 | NCBI WGS metagenome assembly JAEEGL01 (sample SAMN16246548, study PRJNA631951) | gut metagenome | biome: gut microbiome; feature: rumen; material: fiber-attached | host: Bos | place: Iran: Karaj | collected 2018-10 | reverse complement strand
GCTGAACAGCGCCGTATTCCCTGGACGGCAGGGTGGTCCATTGGAGCACGTGATTGCTGCTAAGGCCGTGGCCTTCGGTGAGGCTCTGAAGCCTGAGTTCAAGGAATGGGCCAAGCAGGTGCAGAAGAACGCCAAGGTGCTGGCTGAGGAACTGGTGAAGCGCGGTTTCTCTATCGTCAGTGGTGGTACCGACAACCACTCGATGCTGGTTGACCTGCGCACAAAATATCCCGAGCTGACGGGTAAGGTAGCTGAGAACGCCCTCGTTGCCGCCGACATCACCGTAAACAAGAATATGGTGCCGTTCGACACCCGCAGTGCTTTCCAGACCTCTGGTATCCGCCTGGGTACTCCCGCCATCACGACACGTGGTGCGAAGGAAGACCTGATGGTTCAGATTGCCGTCTGGATTGAGGAAGTGCTGAACGATCCTGAGAACGAGCAGGTAATCGTCTCGGTACGCGCTCGTGTCAACGAGAAGATGAAGGCGTATCCGCTCTTTACATATTAAACAATTCGGAATGGCGACAAACTACTACTATAAGACAATATTAAAAACACTGCTTGCCGTACTGGCGCTCTCGCTCTCCTGTGGCGTGAGAGCCCAGTATTTGCAGGCTTCACTCTCCCACTACTCTACCGAACAGGGCATGCCCAGCAACACCGTTTCGTCGCTTGCTAATGATGATTATGGATACATCTGGATGGGTACGTGGAATGGTGTGTCGCGATTCGACGGCTACCATTTCTATAATTACAAGACAGGTATTGCCAGTGGTGTGCGCGGACTGCACAACCGCGTGGACAAGATTACCATCGATCAGTCGCAGAACGTATGGCTGAAGATGTACGACGGCAAGATGTATGTCATCAACCGCCAGACCGACTGCATCGAAGACCCGCTACGTGGTATCGGTGGTCATGAAGAGTTTGTGGTTGATTACTTCTTCGACCCATACGTCACTACTAGCGGTGACGTATTGGTTTTCTACAAAGACGTGGGTCTGTACAAGCTGCGTTTAGACCGCTCTGGTCTAAAGCAGCAGCTGATTACCACCAACCAGCTGACAGCCAATTGTATTGTGGAAGGCTATCACAACGACATCTGGGTAGGCACCAACGAGGGTGTACACCGCGTAGACATGTCGAATTTCTCGTTAGAACGCGGCGGTTACTTCCTTGACGAACACATCACACGTTTAGCAACTAATGGCTACAATATCTTTGCAGGCACCAAGTCTGGCAAGATTATGACGTTCGCGTATGGTCAGGATCCCAAGACAATCAAAGACATCGGTGGCGAGGTGACAGGTCTGTTTGTGGACAGTCATGGGTTGATATGGTACTCGGACACAGGTGACGGTGCCTACCGGCTGAACCCTGAGACAGGCGATGTGAAGCGATTCACCCAGCGTCTGCCACAACCAGAGTTCACCAGCCGAGGTGCTGAGTACGGCGAGGCCATGGGTGTGGTATGGATCAGAATGAACCATGGTGGCTACGGCTACTACAATCGCGAGAAAGACGAGGTGGAATACTTCCACAACGACCCCAGCAACCCATGGAACCTCTCGAATACGGTGAACGCCCGTCTGGAGATGAACGATGGTGTCGTGTGGGAGTCGACCATCAGTCGAGGACTGGAGAAGTTGGAGGTTTTAAAGAATACTATCACGCGTACCTTATTATTACCTGAGTCTGACCAACCCATGGACAATGAGGTACGTGGTATGGTGTACGACAAGAAGCGTAACGTCACCTTGCTGGCTAATAAGACAGGCAAGATTTTCGTGTACGACAAGAACATGCAGGTGCAGAGTGTCATCACCCACGACTTGCAGGGTAATGCCATCAGCCGACCATACGGTATCTCGATGGACCGACAAGGCAACTACTGGGTTTGCGACAAGGACAAGGGTCTGTTCAAGATTACGCCGACGGGTAGCGGCTATCAGACCATCAACATCTGTCATAACGACAATGACCCATACTCGCTGAGCAGCAATGCTGCATACCAGGCCGTGGAAGACAAACAGGGCAACATCTGGGTGGCAACGTATGGCGGCGGTGTCAACGTGATACGCAAGGACAAGAACGGACGCTATATCGCGCTGCACTACCAGAATGTGATATCACGCTATCCTCACAATGCTCATCGCAAGGTTCGTACCATCGCACTGGCCAAGGACGGCAAGGTATGGGCAGGTTCTACCGACGGCATTCTTATCATGCAGATTCGCAACGAGAAGATTATTATCGAAGAACTACAGTCCCCAGAACATTTAGAAGATGGCCTGCAGAGTTACGACATCGTCAACCTGCTGGCCGACAAGGAAGGCACCATGTGGGTCGGTACCAATAGCGGTGGTCTGAGTTGTACCAATGGCCGCGACGAGAACGGCACATGGAAATTCAAGAACTATGGCATTGCCGACGGTCTGCCTTCCGAGGAGATACGCAGCATGACCATCGACGAACAGGACAATGTATGGTTTGCCACCGACCATGTGCTGGCATCGCTCAATGTCAAGAAGGGCATCTTCAGCAGTTTCTCGAATCTTGATGGTGTCGATGAGACCATGTGTTCGGAAAGTGCTGCCATCACTGCCGGAGACGGCAAGATTCTCTTCGGTACCATGTATGGCTTCTACACAGTAGACCGCAAGAAACTGAAAACCTCAACAGGTTCGCTGCTACGCCTGCGCATCACCGATTTCTATCTTAATGAGAAGCTGATGAGTCCGCGCATTGACAGTACTTTCCAAAAGTATATTCCAGAAACGATGCAAGTAGAGTTGCCGCAATCAGGCTGTACCGTGGCCTTCCGCTTTGCCGCACTCAACTACTCACTACAGCATCGTATCCACTATCAGTATATGATGGAGGGACTGGACGACGACTGGCACAATGCCGACAAGACACGTACTGTCACCTACGAAGACCTGCCATATGGTGAATACACTTTCAAGGTCAAGGCATTCCTGCTGGAATCGCCCGAGGCGTACGATATGCGTTCCGTTCACGTCATTGTTCCCCCGCCCTTCCTTTTGTCGTCGACAGCCATCTGGATATATCTTGGCGTGGCTGCCGTATTAAGCATATTTTTCCTCATCCGGTATCAGAATCGTTTGCGTCGTCAGAAATATGGAGATACAGGTGAAACATCTGACGTGGAAACATCTGAGAAAGAAGAAGTTTCCACACCATCCGAAGCAGAAAGCAACGCTGAGCCAGAGCAGGAAGTGACTGACGAGTATGAAATCATGGAAGACTAATAAGATAAATAAATCATAATTTATTTTGTTCTTTGCTCACTTTTTCGTATCTTTGCAAACAAAATAGGGGTCGTGCCGGTTCGATCGGGATACTCATCAAATTACACTGAAACTCGAGCAGACTTCTCTTGTTAATGGCGGGCCACATTCGCAAGAAACCGAAAGGCTGGTGGATTACAAAGACGGAGAGCGCTCTTATCTTTTAACAAAGGAGTTTTCATCACATCACTGGGCGACCCCTCTTTTTTAGTGAAAAGTTAAAAGTGAAAAACGAAAAGTGAAAAATTAAGTAACTATGTTTTCAGGCATCATTGAAGAGTTTGCTACCGTTGTAGCCATTCGGAAAGACAGGGACAATATTGATTTCACGCTGCACTGCTCGTTTGTCGACGAACTCAGAATCGACCAAAGTGTCGCCCATAACGGTGTATGTCTCACCGTGGTACGTATCGAAAACGGCACATACGTCGTGACAGCCATGAAGGAAACCTTAGAGCGTTCGAACCTTGGTCTACTGAAGGTTGGCGATAAGGTTAACATCGAGCGTTCCATGCTGATGAACGGACGTTTAGACGGTCATATCGTACAGGGGCATGTTGACGAGACGGCCTGTTGCACGGCTATGGAAGATGCTAACGGCTCGACCTATTTCACCTTCGAATACAAGGAGGACCGCGAGATGGCCCGTCACGGCTACTTCACTGTCGACAAAGGATCAGTAACCGTCAATGGCGTGTCGCTCACCGTCTGCAATCCCATCCGCAACACTTTTCAGGTAGCCATCATCCCCTATACGATGGAACATACCAACTTCCAGGACATCCGCGTGGGCACAGTAGTCAACCTTGAATTCGACATTATCGGCAAATATATAGCCCGCCTGCAGCAGCTATAGATGTGATTTCAGAAATCATGATTTAGATGTCCCCTTTATTTCGCTATTCTTAGCACGGGGGCAATCTTGTTGCAGGGCTTCGGCAACGTGACGACGAGACCATCGGCTGTCTGGCGGACTTTCAGTTTACCGTAGCCAAGCAGTGTGACATTGCTGATACCCTTCTTGAAGTCGGTGTTGCCTTTGGCCAGCGACTTGATGACAAGCTTACCATCCTCTGGCCAGCCCATCGCCGTGACATATAGAAACTTCTTCGTCTGGTTAAAGCGGATGTCTCGGGCATTCATGTTCGCAAACTGCCCGTCGTTGAAGCCCTGAGCGTTAATCTTGATATCTTTCTCAGCCACAGGGCCCTCACCGAAGCGCACCCACGGACGCGTACCGAAAATACTCTCGCCGTTAACGCTCATCCAAGCCTCTAAGTCATCCAGAATCACGGCTTCTTTCTCGTCGTAGGTACCATCGGCACGTAAGGGAATAGAAAGCAGCAGGTTACCATTCTTTGACACGATATCAACCAACTGCTTCACCACTGTGGCGGCACTCTTATAGTGTCCCCTCTCATAGATGCCCGTATTGTAATGCCAGCCACCTATACAGTTGCATGTCTGCCACGGTTCGGGAATAATCTCGTTAGGGGCACCGCGCTCCACATCCCACGTCAGAGCCTTGCGCTGCTCGTCGTTCAGAATCTTGCCAAACACCACGCTTTGCGGGTTCTTGTTATACATGTGTGCCGCAATTTTCAAGCCGCAGTCGCTGATGGGATAGAACGGCAGCACAGTAACATCGAAATATATGAGATCAGGCTGGTAGCGGTTGATGGCATCCAACGTGCGGTCATAGAAGTTAGTGATAAATGCCTGCGACGGCGGACAGGCTCCATGACTCCAGTCCCACTGGCCGTGGATGGCACCATTGTCCCACGAGCCCTTGCTCATCGGATGATGCTGCTGGTAGAGCATCTGCGGGTCATAGCCTTCCCACCATTTACCTTTACCATCTTCCTTGGTCAAATTACCATCGTAATATATGCCGGCCTTCGGACCCTCAAGATCGTAGCGCTGCGACGGCTCATACCACGTCCACGCATGGTCGGCATGGAACGAGATGCCTAATGGCAGCCCAACTTTTTTGGCAGCTTTCGCCCAACCGTCGAGAATATCCTTCTTGGGGCCGATATTCTGCGAGTTCCAAGGCTGATACTGCGAGTCCCACAAGTCGTAGTTGTCGTGATGATTGCCTAATACGAAGAAATACTGCGCACCACAGCGCTTATAACGATCTACCAATGCCTCAGGGTTCCACTTCTCGGCTTTGAACAGCGGCAAGATATCCTTGAAGCCAAATTCCGACGGATGGCCGTAGTGCTCCACGTGATATTTATACTTGCCATTACCCTCCATATACATTTCGCGAGCCATCCAATCGCCACTGCCTTCGACGCACTGAGGTCCCCAGTGCGCCCAAATGCCGAACTTTGCATCGCGGAACCACTCAGGTGTCTTGTGGGTCTCTAACGACTGCCACGTAGGTTCATACTTACCTGTCTGCATTGGCTCGTGGATTTCGCTGACGGGTACTTGATACTTTTGTGCTGTCATGCTGAGTGTGATCAGCGCGACACAAATGGTTGTCAGGATTCTTTTCATTGTCGTTACTTTTGTAATTTTGGTGCAAAGTTACAACTAAAAATTGTAATACCCAAAGAAATAATGTTGCATGTCCAAGGAAAAATATATCAAAGTTGCGTTGGTGAAATGAGGTGGAGGTAATTCCTCCTCAGAAATAGGGGTTCCCCTATCTTCAAATAGGATTATCTTCTTGTTTTTTCCTGAATAATCGTCTATCTTTGCAGTGTCAAAATGATTGTCGAACACTTTAAAATGATACGATTATGAAGAAGATTTTTACTTTCCTGACAATGGTGATGGTTTTTGCAGCAATGCCGTTATTCACCAGCTGTGATGCCCGTTTCTGGGAAGATGTTGAAGATCGCGCTGAGGCTCGCACCCTCGAAGGTACTTGGACGGGCTATATTGACACCTATTTCTACGACCGTTTCGGTATTTCGGGCGACTCGTACCGCACCAGCATGTATTTCGAGCGTGAGAACAACTATGGTGGATGGGGATATGAAGTGGACTACAATATCTACAGCCGTTATGACGACTACTACTATTGCGAGTTCCATTGGGAAGTCATTAATGGTGCAATCCGCATCCGCTATGCTGACAGTTGGAACGATGTCTATATCTACGACTATGTACTGGATGACTACTACTTCTCCGGCTATATGGACGATGGTTGCCGCGACCGCAGCGTCAACTTCAGCCTGAACTACGACAGCCGCTTCGAATGGAACTATTGGACGCGTGGCGTCACCCGTGAAGCAACAGAGATTAGCACTGGTTTCAAGGCCAGCGGCGAGTTCGCAAAATAAATGAAAAAGGCTTCCGTTTCTGGAAGCCTTTTACTTTTTTACTTTTTACTCATATCCCCAAGCCTCCATTGAAAGCCATATCCACGGCCTTCGATTGTTGTATGCGAGAATATGGGGGTACATCATTGGTGACCCAGATGTTGCCACCGATGACAGAGTGATGACCTATCGTGATGCGACCGAGGATGGAGGCATTAGAGTAGACAGTGACATGATCCTCGATGATAGGGTGGCGAGGCACATTCAGTATGTTGCCGTTTTCGTCATACTTGAAACTCTTGGCACCTAAGGTGACACCCTGGTACAGCGTCACGTGGTTGCCAATGATGCACGTTTCACCAATCACCACACCCGTGCCGTGATCAATGGCAAAGTATTCGCCAATCCGGGCACCCGGGTGTATGTCAATGCCCGTCTTGGAGTGGGCAAGTTCGGTGATGATACGGGGAATAACGGGCACCTGCAGTTCGTGTAGTTTATGGGCAATGCGATAGTGCGTCATTGTGTTCATAACAGGGTAGCAGAAGATGACTTCGCCGTAATTGGGTGCCGCAGGGTCGTTGTCGAACATGGCCTGTACATCAGTGTACAGCAGACGTTTAATCTCGGGCAGGGCATCAATGAACTCCAGAGCGAGTCCCTCAGCCTCAGCATATACCTGTTGCTTGGTGCGGGTAGTCTCACAATCCTCACAGAATTGCAAACCGTGGGCAATTTGCTTGACCAACAGCCGGTTCATCTCCTGCATGTGTACGCCGATATTGTACGAGCGCAGCGTCTCGTCGGGCTGTCGCTGGTTGAAATAGTCAGGGAAGATGATGTTCTTGACCAATGCCACTATTTGTTTCACCTGCTCTACTGATGGCAGGGGGGCTTCTGTGGCAGGCATCATACTGACTTCCTGTTCGGTCAGTTTCGACAGCAGGGCTACATTCCTTAGTAGTACATCGTTATTCTTTTTATCCATATATCTTGTCTTCTTTCATCCGCTAAGCCAGCGTATGTTGGTCGAAATACTGTTGAACATCCTCCTTATACGAGTCGGAGATGGGGATGAGTGTATCGCCGAAGACGATGCGCAGGCGGTCAATCTGACGTGACTTGGGCATGTGGACAATGTAGCTGCGATGGGTACGCAGGAATTCAGGACGGGGCAGATAGTCCTCCAGTTTCTTCATATTCATGAGCGACATGATCTTAGTGCCGTCTTCGAGATAAAAGCGCACATAGTCCTTTAAGCCCTCAATATAGAGGATGTCGTCGAGAGTCACACGGATAAGCTTGTAGTCGCTCTTGACGAACATAAAACGGTCCTGAACGGCCGTCTGTTGACGCTGGCTGATGCCGAACCAGTCAAGGGCCTTATTGGCAGCCTTGAGGAAGTCGTCGTAGGAGATGGGCTTCATCAGGTAGTCGAGCGCTGATACCTTATAGCCTTCGATGGCATACTGCTGAAAGGCTGTAGTGAAGATTATCTTGGTATCGGCAGGCAGAATCTTGGCAAACTCGATACCTGAGAGTTCAGGCATCTGAATGTCGAGAAACAGCAGCTGCACGGGATGGTCGCGTAGTTCTTTCATGGCCTCAAGGGCAGAACCATAGGTGCCGATAAGTTGTAAGAATGGCGTTTTCTCAGCGTAGCTCCTAAGCAGACCGGCTGCCAAGGGCTCATCGTCAATAATTGCGCAATTAATAATCATGGTTTGTGTTCTTTGTTTTTGTTAATACAATTTTAGAATAATATGACTTCCCGTCTTTGCTGACACCTCGCTGCCATATATAGTTGTTAGCGTAGGATAGGTCCAGACGGCGCTGCACCTGTTGCAGACCGATTCCGTGTCCGCTATGGTCATCAGCATTTTTGGGATAATTCGAGTTCTGAATGTCGCATACTATCTGTTGCTCGTCAGCCTCAATGGAGATGTGGATGAACGAGGGTTCCGTAGGACTGACCCCATGTTTGAAGGCATTCTCGATGAGCGAGATGAACAACATCGGTGCTATCTCCAAATTAGAATTGGCAACAGAGAATTGAGAGCTTACCTCTACCGATTGAGGCAGTCTGATGCGCATCAGGTTGATGTAGTTCTGCAGAAAATCCACCTCGTCCTTGAGGGGGACGGCAGGTTGCTGATAATCGTATAGGATGTGACGCAACATCTTTGACAGTTCCTGAATGGCCTCCTGCGCCTTCGGGGTATCAAAGGCGATAAGGGCATAAATATTGTTCAGGGTGTTCAGTAGAAAATGTGGATTAATCTGGTTACGAAGATTGCTCAGCTCCGCACGCGTCTTAGCAGCTTCTGCGTTCTTGATGGCCTCCTCAGCCCACATCCATTGTTGGGCCAGTTTTAGGCAGGTCGCCGCTACAGCAAAGATCATGAAGTTGATGATATCACGTACTACGTAAAGAAATTCATCAAGTGCATCAGGTATGCGATAGATGGTTGGATTGGGTGGGAAAACATTGTTTGTGAATTCCATCCAATAGTGCAGCACAGCGGCAAAGATGATAATCATTGCCAGATTGATAAGAAGGAAGTAGCGGTGCTTGCCTGCCACAAAGTAACGTGGTGTCAGAATCTTATAGTTGACGTAGAATACCACCATCATCAGAAGTGGTGACATACAGTTCATCAGATACTGTAACATGGAAGTACCTGTTCCTCTCATATACTGCATGGGCGACAGGAACATAAATGCCCAGAATGCCACATGCAGGAACTTTTTCAGTCGCTTCTTGATCATAACTTTTATCTCTTTCTAATTTTACTGATGCCCCTCTGACTTCTCAACTCTACTCGTGGCGAATGGCTTCAATAGGATCCATGTTGGCAGCCTTCTGGGCTGGGATATATCCGAACAGTACACCAATGAAGACGCATACCAAGAAAGATACGTAGATGCTCCATGCCGGCACGCTGCTGGGCATGCCGAACGAGCCGAGGAAGGCACTGGCCGAACAACCGACGAGAATGCCTAACAGACCTCCTGTGACACTGATGAGCACCGACTCGATGAGGAACTGGAACGAGATGACGGGGCCCGTAGCACCTACAGCCATGCGCAGGCCGATTTCCTTGGTGCGCTCTGTCACACTAACCAGCATAATGTTCATGATACCGATACCTGCTACCAGCAACGAGAAGGCAGCAGCAACGACAAGGATGAGCGTTACCGTGTCCATAGTCGACGACATGGTTTCCATCATCTCTGCCTGCGAGCGGATGGTGAAGTCGTCGTCTGCATCGCCTTTCAACTTGTGATTGTCACGCAGCATTTGTGTCAGCTCCTCAATGGCGGCGTCTGACAGCTCTTCAGTCAGGGCTGAGCATACGATACTGGAGAAGTAGGTCTGGGCTACGATACGCTTCATGACAGTTGTGTATGGGGCGATGATGACATTGTCCTGATCCATGCCCCACGAGTTGTAGCCTTTCGACTTCAGCACACCGATAACACGCATCGGGATGGACTTGAAGCGGATGGTCTTACCAATGGGGTCGTGTCCGCCAAACAACTCTTTGACAATAGTGGTACCAATGACACACACTTTAGCGGCCTTTTTGATGTCTTCCTCCGTGAAGCAGTCACCCTTCTCAACAGGCCATTGCTTGATGTCGAGGTAGTCGATAGACTCACCATACATCGATGCGTTGGTATTGTTGTTGCCATAGATGGCCTGACCGCTGGCAGTGACCTCGGGCGATACCTTCGACACGAATTTCTTCTCGCGCATGATGCGTTCGTAGTCGGCCATCTTCAGCGTCTGCATGGCTGATGGATCCTGGCGCACACCACCGCGCATGTCGGCTCCCGGACGGATGGTCAGCAGGTTGGTACCCATCGTCGACAGTTCCTGACGGATGCTCTCTTTCGAGCCCTGTCCGATGGCCATCATGATGATGACGGCTGCCACACCGATGATGATACCCAGCATCGAGAGAAACGAGCGCATCTTGTTGTTAGCGACAGCCTTCAGACTGACTTTAAATAAGTTTAATATATTCATTTCGTCAATTTACAATTTTACAATTTACAATGTACCATTTATTTACGAATTTGATAATTTAACGATTTGCTGTCAATCACCCAATTAGTATAATTGAAAAATCAATTGTCAAATCGTAAATTGTCAAATTGTAAATGCCATCAATCGTCCACGGGTTTGGGCAGTGCGGCCAAGGCTTCTGCTGCCGACTTGATATTCGTATTGGTGGTATCCTCGCGAATCTTGCCGTCACGCAGGTTGATGTTGCGCGAAGCATATTCGGCAATTTCAGGGTTGTGGGTCACGAAGATGATGGTGTGGCCCTGCTTGTAGAGTTCCTGGAAAAGCACCAGCATCTCGAACGAGGTACGTGTGTCCAGGTTACCTGTGGCCTCGTCGGCCAACAGTACGGCAGGGTTGTTCACCAGTGCACGCGCAATGGCTACACGCTGCATCTGACCACCTGACATCTCATTGCTCTTATGTTCCAGACGGTCTCCCAGTCCTACGGCCTGCAGAGCCTTGATAGCAGCTTCGCGACGCTGACGGGCATCGTATTTCGAATTGTACATCAGAGGCAGTTCCACATTCTCTACAGCGGTGGTCTTAGCCAGCAGGTTGTAATTCTGGAATACGAAACCGATCTTTTGATTGCGCAGATGGGCACGCTGGGTCTTCGACATCGTGCTGACAGGCACACCGTCCAACAGATATTCACCGGAGGTTGGCGTGTCAAGACAGCCTAACTGGTTGAGCAGCGTCGACTTGCCTGAACCGGAGGTGCCCTGAATGGTGACGAACTCGCCCTCGTAAATCTTGAACGAGACACCGCGTAGCGCCTTCACCGTCTCAGAGCCTACCTGGAAGTAACGCTTGACGTTCTGCAACTCGATGACTACTTTTCTATTGTCGTCCATACTTCAAATTCCTTTTTGCTTTTAGCTTTTGGCATTTGGCTAACAGCTAACAGCCAATTGCCAACTGCCAACTGCCATGTTATCTCCTCGGCTGCTGGCCACCGCTGCCGCTTTGCTTGTTATTATTGTTACGCGGACGTGGCATAAAGGGGTTCTGAGTCTGCTGACTGGGCTCTTCCATATCACCACCGCTGATCTTGAAGTCGACGAGAACTTCAGTACCGGCGCTGATACCGCTGACAATCTCAGTCAACATACCATTGGTAGTACCAGTCTCTACAGCATGAGCCTTGAAAGTGTTACTCTCTAAGGTCCATACCTTTGTAGGAGCCTCTACGTCCTCAATCTTCTGGTCCTTGGAGAGCAGTGCCTCGTTCGGAATGAAGCGCAACGCCTTGGCTGGAGCAGCCAACACGTCGTTCTTTTCAAGCGTGTAGATGGTGACATTGGCTGTCAGGCCTGGCTTCAGTTTCAGGTCCTTGTTGGGAGCGGAAATCACCACCTCGTAAGTCACCACATTGCTCGATGTGGTGGCCTGCTGACGCACCTGCGTCACCTGTCCCTCAAACTTGTCATCGGGGAATGCATCGACTGTGAAGCTCACACGCTGACCTTCCAGCACGCCACCGATGTCAGCCTCGTCGATATCGGCAATGACACGCATGTCCGTCAAATCCCTGGCGATGGTAAACAGTTCAGGGGTATTGAACGAAGCAGCCACCGTCTGACCTTCTTCCACAGCTTTCGAAAGTACCACACCGTCGATGGGCGAGGTGATGGTGGCATAGCCTAAATTGGTCTGGGCCTTCTGTACACTCTCACGGCTGGAAGCTACCGTCTGACGGGCCTTGTCATACGACAGACGGGCACTCTCGTAGTCGTTGGCCGACACAAGTCCCTTGTCAAACAGCGTCTGATAGCGGTTGAAGTTGGCAGTCTCGTAGTTCAGCGTGCTCTGGGCGCTGGTAAGGTCGGCCTTGGCACGGTTCAGCTCGCTGATGAGGTTGGTCTTATCCAGTTCGGCAATGATCTGGCCCTTCGTCACGACAGAGTTGTAATCGACATAAACTTTCGACACAATACCTGACACCTGTGTACCTACGGTCACCGATGTCACAGGCTCGATGGTGCCTGTAGCCGTAATCGAGGTACTGATATTCTGCTTCTCGACCTTGGCAGTTTCAAACTCTACTTTTTGTTCTTTCTTGTCCCCTGACAGCAGCCAGAAGACGAGGACCACGAGCACAACGGCTCCGACGCCTATCCACAATTTCTTGTTCTTCACCATATTTATTTATCAATTTACAATTTACGATTTATTTGTTTATTCTGATATTTGACAATTTACTCAGCCTACGAGAAATAATACAATTAACCAAATTGTTAAAACAATCGTAAATTGTAAATTGTCAAATTGCAAATGTTATATTTTTATCGTTCCATTTTGATAGAATTGCAACAGCTGCTGCGAAAGGATGGTCATATACTTCGACTGCAGCTTGTTCTGCTGGGCCGTGAGCAGCTTGTACTTGCCAGTCATCAGTTCCACTATATTCTTCAGGCCTAAGTTAAACTGTTCGCTCAGCAAGTTGTAGCTCTCCTGCTCGCTCTCTACAGAGGCAGAGGCAGAACGGAACTTCTGCTGATTATTGACAGCATCCAGCCAAAGCCCCTCAATGGTAGAATAGAGGTCCAGTTGCTCATTGTCGTACTGCACTTGAGCCTGCTCCTGGGCCAGACGGGCTTTGTTGATAGTAGTCTTGGTACGGCGGCCATCAAAGATGGGAACACTGACACCGACACTGGCCGACAGGCCGAGACCGTTTTTCATCTGGGAACCCCAGTCTACTGATGACATGCTGTTGGTAGAAGTGCTGACGCCACCATTGACCGTCACGGTGGGCAACTTGCCAGCCTTGGCAATCTTCAGTTGCAGATTACTCGATTCGATATCGAGCTGAGCATTCTTGATTTCAGGGCGACTGGCCAGTGCTGCCTCATAGATGCTCGACAGCGAAGGAATGCCTGACAAGGCCTGCTGGTCGGTAGTGGATGGAATGGCAACATCGAAGTCTTTCTCGTCCTTCAGTTCCAGCACCTGCTTCAACTGCAATTTGTATTTGGACAACTGGGTTTCCGATTCTACGATGCTGTATTCACTGGATGCACGCTGCGCCGTGAGCTGGGCGAGGTCAGCTTTCGACATCTTGCCGACTTCCACCATCTGTTGGCCTCGTTCTTCGTTCTTCTTGCTGGTTTCCAGACTCTGACGATTCACCTCGATGGCCTCCGTCATATAAAGAATCTGAACATACAGCTGGGTAATCTGCTCTTGAAGGGAGTTGGCAGTCACATTGGCAGAGAGGTCTGTCTGCTCTTCTGTCAACTGGTTTAACTTGACCGTATTGGTGTTCTGGCCACCATTCCATACAGTCCATTGGGCATTGACACCATACGAGCCATTATAGTATGACTTCTTGGCTCCTGAATTGTCAAAAGGCGAATAGCCAACACCTTGAGTGGTGCTGGCGCTCAGCGTAGGCAACGGGGCTGCCTTCGACTGTTTGACATCCTCTTGTGCACTCTGCTTTTTCAGTTTGGCCAGCTTCATGGATACATTGTTCTTCATGGCATAGTTGATACAATCATCAAGCGTCCATTTTTTCTGGGCATGCATGCCAAGGCTCCATAAAGCTGCCACAAAAAGAATCATTTTCTTCATATATACCTTATTATTATATCATGTTACATCGCCAAATTGGTCGTTTTGTCGATGCAAAGGTACATATTATCGACAAAACAGAGAAATAAATTAGAAGAATTCTTCTGGTTAATAGAAATAAATCGGCAAATCTTCTATAAGAAATGCCGATTTATGGATATTTTAACAAATACTGCCTGTTTACAATTGTCGTGATGTCTATTTCACCATGACTTTCTTTCCATTGACGAAAGGGGCTCTAAATACCGTCGTCGTTGCCGCCGGTATTGCCGCCGCCAGTGTTGCTCTGGTTGCTTGAGTTGCCGTTAGAAGAGCCACTGCTCTCCGACTCCGCATTCATGGCATTGTCGTGGGTCTCCTCGAATACGACATCCTTCAGCAGGGTGATGGCATTGACATACTTCTGCTTGACGGAGCCGTCTT
>JAEEGL014503680.1_pt1 | contig 14666 bp, 8 predicted proteins | sample 9134231 | NCBI WGS metagenome assembly JAEEGL01 (sample SAMN16246548, study PRJNA631951) | gut metagenome | biome: gut microbiome; feature: rumen; material: fiber-attached | host: Bos | place: Iran: Karaj | collected 2018-10 | reverse complement strand
GTCTTGACAAGGTTTGCATCTTTGCGACAAATCAACCTATTCTACCATGTCCAAGCAAAGAAAAAACCGAGTAAAAATCGAGAAAAAATACAAGAATATCGGGAGAATCCCAAATTCTGCATTAAACAAAATCTGTAATTACATTGATCTACCTTCTCGTGTTCAATCGATTCGGGCAAGCATTGGCAATACAATAAAACACAACCATCGTCACATAGATGAATTGGAAGAGCAACTCCATCAGTTAGGCATCACCAAAGAAGGATATGCAGAGTTCGTAGCGAAAAATTTCAATCAAATACGATTGGGCAACAAACCGATGTCTCTTGTATTAAGTGTTACATTGGAAGAATCCAACCACATTGCAGCGCTACATCTTCATTATGAGCTAAAAGAAAACTTTTGGCTTGTGACGTCCGTACATGCAATTCGAACAAAAGAGCTTGAGAAGATTCCCTTGATTTGGGAAAAACAAAAAGGAGGCCGGTAAGCCTCCTTATTTTTCCGTAGTCGCCCCTGCTACGAGACCGCTTGCACAACCTATCTGTTAGCTACCCAACGCACAACAAAGGCAAGATGCGAGGGCCTGGGCGTTTCAGATGCTGCAAAATTACAACTTTTCCACAAACCTGCAAGGGGTTGGGCATTTTTTCTCTTTTTACCGATGCTCCAGCAGCCATGTCATGCCAGCGTGGATAAGTGCCCTGGCGGGCATCTGTGGCTGCTGTCTGTCATTGTCATCCGTCTTATTATGAAAACCCGACATTGCATATCGGGGTGTGATAGGGTCGTCCTTTCAGGACTTTGTCTCCTACCCTTCACTTAAACGGATCAACAACACTAGAACCCCTTGTCGTCATCGCGGGCACAGACCCGCGATCTCCTACACCGCAAGAGGACTATCCCCTTGTCATCGCTTCGCGTCATCGCGAGGAACGAAGCGATCCATTTACGACAGATTTATGTAAGATTTGTTTCCAAAAAACACATCCATTTCATTTCCATTCACTTACCCGACAGCAAACGACTACAGTCGACTACAAACGTTTAATCAACGGGTAAGTCTTGACAAGGTTTGCATCTTTGCAGCAATAAACATTTTAAACCTACAATTATGGAAACACCTGAGTACATTGAAGGCATCCCGACTGAAAAGAAGAAAAGCCCGGAAAGACGTAGTTTGATCGAACATTATTATGATATGCTGTGGAAAGATTTGCAACGGAAAAATGGAACAAATGGCATTTTCAACCCGTTTTTGGGCGTTACAGTCATTATTAAAAAGGGAGAAAGCGACAAAAAGACAATCAATCGTGCTTCCGCCGACTGGAAATCGACTTATGCAGTAAAACACCTAAAGCAAGTTATCACCTTCGCTCACGGAAAAGAAGACGCACCTGTTTTTGTGGAAACCAAGACAGGGACGCAAAAGAAAAACGGTTACAAGAATATGGCCATCTTATATCATGAATTTGTCCACCCCAAGGTTAAGTATTTGAACTTCATGGTAAAACTGACAATAGGAATCAAAAGCGACGGGAAACATGTACAATACTGCGTGAACAAGATTGAGACACAAAACAAAAAACCAATCGTATCCAGCGATTACCCTACTTGAAGGGAACACATACAATTGGTTTTCTGCCTGCAAAATTACAACTTTTCCACAAACCCGCAAGGGGATGGAGAAAATTCTATTACAACGAATTGTCATTATTTGTTTGTTTTACACGAATTACCGTTAATGTACCACGAATTGTCATTAATTGTTTTGGGGATATTGCATCAGGGTGCGGATGGCTTCAGCAGCCATGCCATGCCGACGTTGCAAACCACACATCGAAATGTACCGCATTGTTTATTGTTATGCATTATTTCATATCTTTGCAACCTCATCAACCTTTTCAACATGAGCGACATTTTCATCAGTTACAGAAGAGAGGGTGGCGCCGAACTTGCCAAATTGACCTACAACGTTCTCACCCAAGCAGGCTTTGATGTATTCATGGACATCCATGGCATTAACGACGGAGAAGACTTTAGACAAGCGGTGGAGAAAGACATCAAAAACTGCCAAGACTATGTGCTCATCCTCTCAAAGCACATGTTTCAGACCGAAAGGGAGAACGACTATGTGCTTTTCGAACTCAATACTGCCGAGTCGGAGGGGAAAAACATCATCCTCTTAAGTCCTGAGGAGGACTTCTGGGCTGACGAGAATCGGCCAAAGGGATTCCCCGACTTCGACAAGAAGAATTACTGCCATCTACCCATCAACGACCAATTCGAGAGCACCTTGCTTGACCGCAACTTCATCTCGAAAAAGAAAAGGACCATCAACTACAAATCTCCCAGAAACAACCTCAACATTGAGATAAAAGCCTGCGACATTTTCGAACAAGAGGGGATCCACGTCATCCACTGCATGGATGACTTTGAAACAAGCCAACGCTACATTCTAGATAATTCAGTGTTCGGCCAGTTTCTCCAAAAAAACCGTGACAAAAAATTCCAGATCAATGACAAAATAGCAAAACAACTAGAAGAGGAAAACAGCGATGGCTCCTACAATTTACCCAATCGAAGGACCAAGCACTACCCCATCGGCACCACCTTGCATTACTCCATTGGCCGCAACGAATATCGCATTGTGGCCTTCAACCATTGGGATGAAGATGGGAAAAGCATCCTCCCATACACCATTGAGGAGTATAGGTCTTTTCTAAGGCGCTTGTGGAAGAACTTGTCAAAAGAGGGAAAAAGTTCCATCATCAACATCACGCTGATGGGCAACAACTTTACAACGTTCAGGGCAGCACAGCCCAATACTGAGCACAAGATATGGATCATCCTAGAATCCGTTTTCGACGCCGTGCGCGACTGGGGTTTCCAATGCGACAAACTACGCATCTGCATCCGTGAAAATGACGTGGCGCAAATCAAGTTCACCGACCTGAAGAGCATTATCAGATACTTGGACGAGAGACAGCAATAAAACTATTAAAACCCAGCCCGATACTTTCTTGTCGGCCAGGCCAGCGCACCCTTCCCGGTTAAAAGTAGGTGTTCCCGCATATGGTGTCCATTGTTATCAGTTCCATTCTTAACGGCACAATCCCGCCCCTTGCCGTCATCGCGGACCTTGACCCGCGATCTCCCATACAACAAGAGGAATCAAAAAGCAATACTAATCCAACGACTCTGGAACATCTTCTTCATCAATGTCATGCTTTAATTACTCCTTTACTCTAATATTTGGCATTCTAACAGAATACTCTGGGTCAATCAGTTGGCACTGCTCAATGATAATGCGTCGACGTGCAATGGCTGGCTGTAAGCAATAAGTGTCAAATTCTTCCAAGTTGACATCCTTTTCCTCAATCCAGTGTGGAAACAGCAATTTCATATAGGCTGTGGCAATACGTTTGATGGCTGTGAAGTCACGCATATCGCTGGGGTCGTAAACAATCAGTTTGTCGTAGAGGCGACCGTAATTGCTTTGCACACGCATTAGGTGCATTATTTCAGAGAAATACTCAATGTTAAGCGTCCAGCCTTTGTAAAGCATACTCGTGTCGATACGAGGCAGGAACCATCCCTCAATAAAGCAGTGGAAACGCTCTATGAGAGCCGATTCGCGGAAAGTATCAGGTAATTCATCAAAGTATCTCGGGGAACGAGGTTTCCTGTTCTCTGTCAGCGCGATGTTTCCCATCAGCATCATACCACATTCAGAAGTAAGGTTTTGGTCAGCGATAGAAACCTTACCTTGTTCAAGGTATGATTTGAATGCACCCTGTAAATCAGCAGGGTCAGACATTTCAATGGTTTGCACCTCATCAAGTACGGCAAAATCTCTCTTCATTAGAATTCCAGGCTGCTTCTTTGAAAGGTCGAAAAACATCTTGGCACGGGTAATCTTGCCACTACCTAACCATCCATATTTACTGATATTGTTGAACACGTATGATTTACCTGTGCTTTTAGGTGCTAGTTCTATCATATTCATACGCGGCTCTACAAAAATGAGCAGTCTAGTGAGAAATTCCAGTTTCTGTCGCATTCCTTTGAAGGCATCAGGTTCATATTCCATAGATGAAAGCATGAGGTCAATCCATTCTTCAAGGGTGAAGTGACGACGAGCCTCTTGGAAAAACTCGATGTTGATGTCTGTAAAAGGCTTGAATGGACGGAAATCGACCATTTCTACGTGGTTCTTCTTTCCATCGTCATTGGGCATCAAACATATTTTAATAATGCCCCACATTTCCCCATCAACAAGTTCTGGGTATTTCGTTGTGAGTCGCATTGGGATGATTCCCTCGTTTTCTCCGATGCCATGCTCTGGAATACCGAAACGGCAGATGTTGTTGCGCAGGTCAATATTCACAGTGAATCGAGTCAGAAGTTTTACCTCCTGTCCTTCGTGAAGCATTCTTTTGATATTGCCTTTCGGCATCATTTCGGCAAGGAAACGGCTTAACCCACCAGCATCCACTTCGCTCCCATGTGAAAATCTGCGAAGCAGGAAGTCCTTGACAAACGATGGCAGGTTACGCCCCGAAAAAAGGTTGTTGGTAGTGGCACTGTCCTTGTATATGGCCACATCTTTCAGATAGGTCTGAACTTTATCGGTAATCTCTTGTTTCATAGCTTAAAAATCAAAAATATCATCATCTTTCACTGCAAGTTGCAGCTCAACCGCAAAGGTCTCGCTGTACAATCCCACAATTACTGTCACTTGTTTAACTTCGGGGTCTAACTCCAACCGTTCGCTGCGATAATTCCCATCTTTTTTCCTCAACTTATAATTCTTTTCGTTGTAGAGAAGAATAGGAGTTTCATTGGGTTCCAGTCCCATAATGGCAACTTCAAATACCGGATTAGCGGCGTTTAGAGAAGTGGTGATTTGTTTGGTTGACCAGTGTTTCGATTCTTTCTTGTCTGAGATAACAATGATGGGCACCAATGCTTCTTCGGGTGTTGCACCGCCATGTGCTCCAGTTCCTTCAGCCACTTTTTTGCTTAGGGAATTGTGACGCAAAGCGACCAATTCTTTTCCTTCATTGATACGCATATAGTATTCATCAGCCACAATGCCCTTTTTGCATCCAGCGCAGCGTCCATAATGGTCGCTCTCAATCCCTTTTAGGTTGCGACCATCTACCAACTGAGACAAGTAAGTCATTCCATGGTCACTCACAATGGCAATCTTTTGCTTTGGATGGGCATCCAACACAGAATTCACTGAACGGCGCACTGCGGCAATGTCATCAATGATATATTGAGGATAGTCGCGTTTCTGATGAGCAAGGGTGTCGAGGTCGCCTATCTTTTCCAGTAAAACTCCTCCCAGTTGTTGCAAATCTTCCTTGTTGTTTTCCGTTCGTGTGGGAAGTTTAGCATGGGCGACAAGAACCTCATTGAGATAATAGCCGTCATTCTCACGCTCTTTCACCACCTGTTGTATCAGTGGCACCCAATCTATTCCGAGTCCGTCGATCCAGAAATACACATTGATGTCGGTACGTCCGTTCATCAAGGTCTTTACAGTGGAGAAACGGTCGTACCAATCATGGAATGCGGCTTCTGAAGCATTGACTTCGGCAATGCTTTTCTCCATAACTTCGGAGTATGTTCCTGCCAATTTCGAATGCTTGTATTCTTCGATGTATTTTGTCAGCCACGAAATCTCGGTGGGAATCTGTGTGTTGTACAAGTAGTAGTATAAATCGGGATAGAGTTCTTTCAGATCACTTTGTTCAACATATCCAGCATTGAACCACTCTATTACAAGCCGCTTTTCTACATCCGTAGCCTTAGTGAAGAAACGCAATGCTGTTATGTAACCATCCTTTTCTGCCAACTTGCATAGCCGTTCCTTAAGTAACGACTGTGCGGTGGGTGACAATACAATTCCTCTGCGCATGGCCTTTTCCATACCCGCTCTACGCTCTTCTATATAATCGTATGCTTCGTTTTCGAGGGTGAATATGTGTAGTGCTATTTGTTCAAGGAAATGCGGTGTGGTGTAGTCATCCATCGTAGATAGCACACGACAGATATATCCTTTTTCGCAGAATTTGTCGCGATAATACATTGAGATAAGCCAACGGTCAAAATTGGTACTATTGTCGAACCACAGACGGTAGAAACTGCTATGTTCAGAAAGCTCAAAGATTTTGAATCGTCTGGCAAAATAAGTGTCGAAGTCGAAATCTTCTAAATTTATCTCCGAGGCAAGCTGCTCCCAGTATTGGTCTTCACTTTCACGATAAATGCATTGTGGCATTTTGATGTTTAATGCATCATGCAGAAACTCATAGGCAGTTCTGCAAATGCAGTATTCAAATGCATTGTCGGGTTGAGCGTATTTGGCATTGGCGAAAATGGCTGGCGAAGTGCAGATGATACGTTGCTTCAATTCAGGATAATGCCAACAGTTCAACCATTCCTTCACGCTTGCAGCGATGTAGTAGCATCGCTCAATACCATTTATGCCATAGGTTGTCCCATCGGTAAGTACTAATCGATAGTTGAGTTGTCTATCGCTATTGTGAAAATAGTAGATGAATGATTGGCTCTGGTCACGGAAACGCTCTGTTTTGCTCTCCAAGCCAATGATAGGAATATAAACACGTTGATGGTGGTTTACACCTTCTTGTGTGGCTTCAATTCCCCTTAATGTGCCAATCAAGGCATTGAATTCCAACTTCGGAGTGTTGTTGTCATAGAATCGAGCCAATTCTGACAATGGCGTAATAAGCAAGTTTTGGCTGCTATTGTCATGAATAACTTGTCTGATTATTCGTTCTACCGTTGTATGGGTGAGCATGATGTCGTCGTATTCTTCGCTCATCCACTGCTCAATACTGATAGGGTCTAATTGGATTTGGTTTTGCAACTCTTCAATAAAAGCGCAGCAATCGCGGAAGTTGTCAAAAAGCACTAATCTCACAGGAAAGCGGTCACGCGTAGATGCTCCAGCGCCTCCTGCCTGGCGGTCATCTTCCAAAGCCGTCATTAGTTCTCTCAAGTTTTCGTATTGGTAGAACATTTTCGTTATTAGTTAATTAACACATCCAAAATTTCGTCATAACCCAAGTCGGCTATTTTTTCTAATAATCTCTTTGCCTCATCCAACTTCTCGATGCTCTTAACCTTTGCTTTTGCATATGCAACTTTGTTTTGGGTGCCATACTTGATAGGAGACTCAGGAGCCAAAGAGGTCTTAGGGTCTAAATCAATTTTACCGACAATAGTAACCTGAGGTCTTTGATTCATCTGGCTCAAACGCCAATTCTTCAAATTCTCCTCTACTTCTGTTTCTGTCCACAAGCCGATTTCCGCTTGCATGTTCTGTTGGATATAAGACTTTGCATCAACCAGTTCATTAGGTTGTAATTTCACCATTTCCTGCATATAGAGGAATTGTTCGTAACCATCAATAAAGTGGTTTATCTTTTCATTGGTTAGTAACAAACCTCTAAAATCGATGTCATACTGTTTCATCAAATCGAGTGTTTCCGCAATCATCGCATGGTTTTTCATCCCATCTGGTTCACAGATGTGCAGTATATTATCAATCATGGTGCATAATTCTTTGCGCATTGTGCGACTCTGCATCAATTTACAGTATTTCAGTCCCCACAGCGGAGCCCCCTTCTCTTTCAAATAAGCATGGGTCAACGCCCATCGAGCATCTGTTAGACTGGACACATCGTGGTAGTCTTTCAGCGTATTTAGCTTGAACATCTTAATGAAACTCTTGGCTAAATCGCCCTCCTCCTTTGTTTGGAATTTGAAATCAAGTTTGTTCTTGTTTCCTCCACCATCCCAAACCTTGAAACATTCTGCCACATCTTCAACCAAATGTTTGGCCGTACGTGGTTTTCCGTTTAGGTCGAATATTTTACCAATATATGGGCGCAATGCGAAAGCCAACATTCCCATGCCAGCATACGAGGGGAAGAGTCCATAGGGCGCTTTGGTTAGCCCCTCGAATTGGTATGCCATGTTAAAGTTGACTTGTTTATCGGCATGGTCAATCTTATTCTTCACATATTTACAGACCTTAACCAAAGGATGCTCAGAACTAACATCGCTCTTGAACTGCAAGTTCTCATCAACGCTGTCTTGCAACAGGAATGGCACATGCATTGCCTGTCCTTTACAGTGTTCTATTACCTCTTGTTTGGTATTGTATTGCAGAACAGCCTCTACTGTGGCTCGTGCAAATTTCTTTTCCCAATAAGAATGAGAGTATTTGATACGTATCAGTTCCAGTCCTTCGGGACCAAAGGGATACAACGACGGAGCCACCTTGTTGTTGATGAATGGTGATAATTTATTGCCGTCAATGGGCTGCGACTCGCCTCCAAGGTAGAAATAAACTACACCTTTCAATGCAGAATCTACCCAGTCTTTTACTATCTTATCAGCATTTTCACTGTGCGAGGTCATTTGATCGGCAAATCCATGTCGTTGGGCACATTGTGCATTGGCTTGGTATTCAATAAAACGGTCATATTCTGAGTTGCCCATTATCTTGTCCATGACCATAAAAATCACGTTATTAAAACGACCGTCACTTGCATTTGAAGCTTTTTCTGCTATATCACGCAACTGTGACAGTTCGTCGCTGTTACGAGCAAAGAATATGGCAAGTACCAGCTCGTATCCTTGTGCCTTCTTGGCGGTACGTTCCAGACTGCTCAGCAATGTGTATTCGTTGGTATCCATTGAGAAAAGTTCCAGCCAATAAGGACGAGCCACGTTAGCCAACTTCTTGTCAATAATATTGCGCGCTGTTTTGGTTGAACGAAGGATGTTAAATGTATAACGGAATTCTGTAAGTTTCAAATTATCCTTGATATTGGCCACTTCTGCCAGTGGTAATGCTGAAAAACGTATCTCATACAATCCAGCGGGTGAACGCTGGATAACTCCCGTCTCATTCATCCAATTCAAAATCTCCATCAGATGGTCTTCAACAGTAGTGCCGACAAAGAGACGTGCAATGTTTTCCTCGCTGGGAGTGACGGTTTCGGTATTGGCAATATTGTTGAACGCATTCAACAGCAGTATGCCTTTGAAGACGCGCATTGCGGCATCGCCTTGCTTTGAGACGGTTTTTTCATAACTATTGTAGCGTTCTGTCACTACGCCGAATTTGCTCACATTCTGTTGCATCTCGGGTGCAATATAATCCCATAGATATTCGGCGGTAAGCGTTTCTCCTTGTTTGAAGGCCACAGGGTCGTTCAAGAAGTTACGCACGGGGTCACTGGCCAAGAAGTCGAATACAGAACGGCTGCTGCTACCCACTTCACGAGCGTAGTAGGTGGCCAGATTGGCAGTGGCAGGATGCAGAGGGAAGACGCTCTTCAAGTCTTGTTCTGTTTCAGCCGGACTGGCACTGGTTTGTGCCAATTCACGATAAAGGTCACGAGCGTTGAAAAAGAATGTAGCAGAAGCTGAAATTTTTTCAAGCGGCTTCACTTGTCGGAATTTACGGCTCATGATCTTGAATGCCGACACTGGCTCCATATTATAGTGCATGTAGTGGTATCGCCCCATGGTCTTGGTGCGTTCCTGTGCGCTGAGTCTATCAAGGGCTGATGGATGCGAGATGAAAAGGAAATAACTGTCGTTGCTGGCATTCATGGCTTCCTCAGCAAGCAGCTGCAACTCGACGAGCAATGAGGGGCCAAGTTCGGAATTCATTACATCTGTGAATTCATCCCAAACCACTAACAAGCCACAACGGTCGCTATTCTCACGCAGTTTGTCCTGTACCTCAAAAAACCAACGACCAAGATTCTCTTGTTTTAATCGCACACTCAATCCACGCCGACGGCATGCATCTTTGGCGGTGCGAAGGGTTGCACTATCGCATTGTTTCAGCAGTTGCACCAAACGTTTGCGGTCGGGAGCCACTGAACGAAGTTCGCCGTCTCCTGCGATGGTCATATCCCAGAAATCGGCATTGTCGGCTATGTGTTGAATATAGTTATCGTAATCGGTACGAATGTCAAGTTCAATGCCGTTTGATTGCAGGGCTTGCTGAATGCGAGTTTGCAACACCAAAGCCAAGTCTTCCTTGTTGGAAATACCACACTGCCCTACCAATGTCACGGGCAACAGACGCTTTTTTTCGCGCAGGCCATAGATTTGTTTTCGCATTGGGTCGTATAGGGTGTCTTTGTACTCATCCTCCACCCATTGTTGGATTTCTTCAACCTTGTCGCAAAACAAGTGTTTTAATACTGCTCCGGCATGACTCTTGCCTGTACCATAGGTTCCCGCTATCCATAGCGAACGATGTTTGTCAAGGTCGTTGTTGCGCACAGCTCCAATAGCCTTAATCAATATCTCGTTGAACTGCTTATTCGGCAAAAAGGTTTCCCAGTTGCCTGCCTCTTCCATTTCGATATTGTAGGCGGGTTTGCCTTCGCGAATTTGTATCGCATCCCAGTAAGTTCGTGTTGCCATGATATGTCGTATGTGTTATTATCGGTTATTTACTTGTTTTCTCCAAAGAATTTACGTGCAGCCTCCAACTGTTCTTCTCGGGTCTTGCATTTGGAGAGGATATCTTCAAGACTGCCAGGCTCGGGATTGGGTTGTTTAGCCTTTGGGGTTGTTCGTGTACTGCTTTGTTCACTATGTCCCTCTCCACTTTTGACACATTCTTGTATCAGTTTGGACGCCTGCCGTTTGGTGAGGCCATGATTGCTATAGTCGATGCCGGTGACGCGTTTTAGGTAGCGCAGTTGCCGATACGTAGCCTCCTCCAGGCTGGTTCCGTCCGTTGCATCCTCCTCCGCTTCTTTTAGCTCTCTTATCATCTTTGTGGCTTCAGCCTTGGTGAGACCATCAGAGGTGTAGTCAATACCTGTGGCACGTAATAAGTAGCGTAGTTGCCTTGGAGTGGCCTCTGCTGTAGAAGGGTCAATGCCTTGAACTTCTGCCTTTTTCTTTGCCACGCTTATCATCTCCATGGCTTCAAGCTTAGTAAGACCTCGCCCACGGTAGTCGATACCTGTGGCAAGTTTCAATGCCCATAGTTGCCTTGGGGTCGCAGGCTCTTCTTCTTTATTGTCTTTTTTTGGATGTTCTGCGTTAATGAAATGCTCAACTATAGCTTCTCTCAGCCGAACTCTATTTCCTGCATCCTGTAATAAATCCCAAAGTTCATAGTCTAGGTAGGCGCAGTCAACACAATCTCGAATAAACTTTGCTGATGGTGTGTCTGTTTTTGCTTTTTTTCCATCCTTCCATACAAGGTGCCAAAAAGGCTCGTTTTGGAGATGATAGAACGGGTACTGAAGTGGTGTTGGCTTAGGGGTATATTGTTTTGAGAAATTCTCATAGGAATTATCAGATAAACACCTCTGGAAAGATATACGATTGTACTTGATTTCCTTTTTATCGATTTGCTCCAAGATAAATAGCAAAAAGATGGGCTTTGCATTATACACATGCCCACGATAGTTCCCTCTTTTCATTTGGCAAACTAAATCGATATAGTAATCAAGTGTTTGAGCAACCATAGTTAGATGCCATAAAGTGTTTTAACCACGGTAATTTCATTGAGGTCGTCTCTTAGTGTAATATGGTCAAGACCCATATTCAATTCGGCGACTAAAACTCGGTTATTAGAAGAATTGAGAGACCTAAGAGTGCTTTCAAAAACAGGTTTGGACAACCCAAATTCCCTATATGGGCCATGCTCCATTTCATCAGCATAAAAATCAGAAACTCTCAATGAAGTAACTTTCATTTCTCTTGCACACTTATACAAAGAATAGGCAACGGCAATCGGATCAATGTCTTCATATTCTTTCCTGCGTCCTGTCGTTTTTGTCTCCGCAATATATTGGCATAAGGTTTCTCCGATTGGAGACTCTTTCAATGTACGCAACAATTGGTATATTGCGTTGTGAATGGTCTTTGTCTTATATTGAGGGAACTCTGCAACTACCATTTCTTCAAGCAGTTTGCTGTCAAAAGCTTTGTTCACATCGACTCTGTCAATAAACCAATTGACAATAAATGATTCATACGATAGATTTGTCCAAATGATTGACCAAACAACTTCTGGCAAATCAAGTCTTATTGAGGCGAGGAGCTTGCCCAATTCTGTAACAACGGATTTGTCATCTACAACACCAGCATCCTTTAAGTAACACTTTAAAGCTGGCACTTGGTAGTCTTTGTTCAATCCATTATCGGATTGCCAATAATCGTTTAAGTCGATTAGATATGAATCAAGCCACTCTTCACGTAGGCCAAAATTCTTATACCTGTCGATGTTTACTGTTTTTCCTGTTTTTAGCATATTGTTTGTTATTGATAATGAATCAGCTACAATGCAACCTTTATCGTGAAAATCTAAACACTTTTTGCAGCGAATACATTTTGTTTTTTCAATTTCTACATTAGGAAGAATGTGCAAAGCACCTGTAGGGCACTCTACTTCGCATACTTCACACTGAATACAGAATGTCGCTTTGTATAGAGCTCTCTTGAGATAGGTTATTGTTTCGGTATTCAGCAGATTGTCAACTTCAAATAAAATCGATTTATCTTTGCTCTCAATCTTAAAGGGATATATATTGCCTTCTACGTTTATTTCTCCATTAGCATTGTTGCCGTTCTGGGTAATAGAGAAACTACCAATAGTCGTTAGAAATGTAGTTATTGGTAATTTAGGGTTTACAATGTTCGCGGTGAAGTTTGGGGATAAAGATACAAAATCAACGAAAGACTCCTTCTGAATATAATTTCCACCACCTCTTCTTTTCCAACCTCCTTCAGCAATATAATTGTCGATGTCTTTTACTCCAGCACTGACGGAGAAGATTCGCAGTTTTTCCTCAAAAGGAATGAGACTGTCCTTATATTTTTTTCGAGCAATCATTTCATTCCATTCTGAGCCGAATGGGCATATCAAACAACCCACACGTGTCATCCCTTCACGATATGCAGGATTTATTGGAAGATTATACTTTTCCAAATATAAGAATACATCGGTTTGTGTCCATCTAAGAATTGGTCTTGCATTGATGGTGTTTGAGTGTTTTACACCACGGCCAATTCTTGTATAATCTGCACGTCTTGTACTTTCTTCTGCTCGCACTCCTTCGAATGTCAGCACTTTCGCTTGACGATTGGTTCCAGGTATTTTAAGCATTCTATAAAGCGGAGCCGTCTTCATCACAGAGCAGCACCAACGATGCTTGTCGCTCGGAGTGCCAATTTTGTCCCAATAGGTCAGCACTTTCTCGTGGTTGCGGGCAGTGCTGAACTTCAATTCGGGATAGAGTTTGCCGTAATGCTCTTTTACTTGTTCATAGAGTTCCAGCGACGAGGGCAGCTCATAGCCTGTATCGCTGTAGATGACTTGGAAAGCATTCGGTGGCAACGCTCTTGTGCAGAGGTCTAATACTACCTGAGAATCTTTTCCACCACTGAATGAGGCTAAGAAGATGTCAACCTTGGTGGTGTGCAACACCTTCTTGCCTTTCAACTCGGCTTCGTCAGCAGGCATGATGTCGAAACTGTCGCAATCTTCCTTCACCACAGCCATCTTCTGCTTGGTCTTCTTCTGCTGTCGTGCAGCCAATTCCTCAAAGTCAATCACATTGTCCTCTACCGCTCGGCTTGCGCGAGTGTAGGTATCGTATGTATCACGTATAAACTCAATCGCTTCACTCTCCAGCAAGAACATCGCTTCGCGGTTCTTCTCCAACATCTTCCTCATGTTCACTGGCTTCAACGATATTGGTTCCACTCCTTCAACAAACACCACGGTGGCAGCATCGTAAATGTTGGCACCTTTGGCCTCAAACACCAACTGCCCACGATAGAAATATTGTTTGTTGCACGCCCACATCAACGGTTCCTGACAACGAGGATATTTCCAACCCAACTTATCAAGTCCCAACAAATCCAACTCCTCAAAAAATACTGGGCGAGGAGACACGCCGAGTGTCTCTCTAGTCACCAATGATTGCAACAAAACGCCGCCTGTATCTTTATCCCAGACTATTTTGAACATGTCTGTAATTGTATCTCGATCACCAAAGCGGTCGGCTCCCTAACCATAAAAATCAGAAAAAAAAGACGTGGAGCCAGTTCTGTCACTCGTTCCACGGTGTAAAGGCCTTCGCGTTGCCATGATTGTCGAAACGAGCAACGCTGAAAACCCCACGCCGAATGATTATATGCTGAGATATAAACATTCCATGGGGCGTTCTCGCTGCTTTGTTTTTGACAATCAGTTCGAAGTTGCGAAGTTCTTACACCGTCAAAACCAAAGCGTCCAGAAAACGCCTTTGTCAATATGTTCTGCTTAAAACCACCGAAGGTGGATCAAAGCAGAGGCAAAAATAAAGAAAAATATCAATTTGAAAGAAAAAGCCATAAAAAATCCTCCCCACCAGTCTTTCAACTCATGGGGAGGCAATCGGCAGCAGTGACCGAAATCAAGCTACTGCCTCGGGCATCGCGCCACTCTTGGGAGAGTCAGCGCTTTCGGGATGCTCGTCGGGGCTCTCGGTCGACTCCTCCTCTTCGAAGTCGTCGTCCCACTCATCCTCTTCGAGGGTTCCCAAACGTTTCCTGACCTTGCGCTTGTAGGTCTTGTTGAGGTTGTCGAT
>JAEEGL014371493.1_pt1 | contig 14666 bp, 12 predicted proteins | sample 9134231 | NCBI WGS metagenome assembly JAEEGL01 (sample SAMN16246548, study PRJNA631951) | gut metagenome | biome: gut microbiome; feature: rumen; material: fiber-attached | host: Bos | place: Iran: Karaj | collected 2018-10 | reverse complement strand
TGTGGAGCAGCAGTGCAAGCAGACTTGGCTGGGCCTGTGATGAAGGTTGTGGGGAGCCGATTCAGCCAGATGGAAGTGGGTGCACGACTGAACTTTCGCGACCACTACTTCCCACTTTGCGAACTGGGCATTGGGGAGAGCGACCGTAATGGAAAGGCCACTAACACACATTTCCACACGCGTGCGCCCTATTTCCGCATAGGAATGGACTATAACCTCAATAAGAAGCACAACGGAAATCGTTTGATGGCAGGCATAAGGTACGGTTTCTCAAGCTTCAAGTACGATTTCTCCGACCCCGATTTCTCCGACCCTGTGTGGAAAGGAGGCGACGAAGGACTGACACTGAAGAATCAGCAAGGGCGCGGACAATGGTTGGAGTTTGCCGTAGGATGCGAGACCAAACTGTGGAGCTTCATTCGACTCGGGTGGGACATCCGCTTCAAGGCACGCCTTCATCAGAAGAAAAACGACTATGGGTCGCCTTATTACATGCCTGGCTTCGGCAAGAACGGAGGTAGCACATTCGGGGGTACCGTCAACCTGATATTCGATGTTGGGCGCACAACGAAACGAGTTAAGAAAGTCAATGTCATAACAACCCCATAACCCTAACCTATCACTCATTAACCAAGACTATAAGGCTTAAGAAAATGAAAAAGCGCTGGCAAATACCATTCTTACTATTTCTCATCGTCGCCACCGTGTGGATAATTCGCCGAAACGCGCCACACAACGCTCCATTCCAACGTAGCGAGGGGGCCATCTTCGGCACACTTTGGCACGCCACATACCAGTGTGACTCGTCACTGACGGCTTCCATCATCCAAGAACTATGGAAGGTGGACGGCTCAATGTCGATGTTTAACCCCAAATCGACACTTAGTCGCATCAACAAGAACGAGAGCGATGAGTGCGACTCGCTGCTTTCTGTAGTCCTGACGCAAGCCCTGCAAATCAGCAAGGCCACGAATGGGTGCTTCGACATTACCGTTGCTCCGCTGGTAAACGCGTGGGGCTTTGGCTTTAAGAATAGTAATCTTCCCGACTCAACAAAGGTAGATTCCCTGCTTAAGCTGGTTGGCTTCGAGAAACTGACATTGGAGGGTGGACGCCTAACGAAGGCCGACCCAGACATGGTGCTCGACTTGAGTGCCATCGCAAAGGGCTTTGGGGTGGATCAGGTGGCACACTTGTTCAACCGCTTAGGCATACAGAACTACATGATTGAAATAGGTGGCGAAATCGTGGTACACGGCCATAATCCAAACGGAAAGGCATGGTCCATCGGCGTGAACAAACCCGACGAGGATGACACAAGCACTAATCATGAGATACAAGAGATACTGAGCCTGACGGATTGCGCACTCGCCACAAGCGGCAACTACCGCAATTTCTACATCGATGACAACGGGAAGAAGGTGGCTCACACCATCGACCCCCACACAGGATATCCCGTTCAGCACACCATTCTCTCAAGCACCGTGCTGGCTCCGACTTGCGCAATGGCCGATGCCTTCGCAACGAGCTTCATGGTGATGGGACTGGACAGTGCAAAGGTAATATTGGAACAACAACCGCAACTGAAGGCATATTTCATCTACAGCGACGAGAAGGGCGAATACAAAACATGGCGCTCTCCTTCGTTTCCCAAAGAGTGATGCCAAACGAATCATACTGAAACATGAACGAAACAAATAAGAATCCATTCCTTAACAAAAAGTTCGGAACGCCCTTCGAAAGCGTGCCTTTCTCGCAGATTGAGTTTCCCTTCTACGAAGAGGCCATGATGGAAGGCATGAAGCGCGACGAGGAGGATATCGCACGCATAGTGGACAACCCCGAGGAGCCTACGTTCGAGAACACCATCATACCGAAGGGCGACAAGACACTTTCGCGTGTGTCCAGCGTCTTCTTCAACTTGCTGAGCGCAAACACCAATGACGAGATGGATGCGCTGGCACAAAAGATGTCACCCCTACTGACGGAGCATAGCAACAAAATCATGCTGAATCCGAAACTGTGGTTACGCGTGAAGGCGGTGCATGACAAGCACCGTGAACTCACACCCGAAGAAGAAACCCTGCTCAAGGATATGTACCAATCGTTCGTGCGACACGGGGCTCTGCTTTCGGACAAGGACAAGAAGCGCTTTGCCGAACTGCAGAAGGACCTGAGCCAAACGACACTCCAATTCCAACAAAACGAACTTAAGGACACAAACGACTATCTCTTGCATGTGACCAACGAGGAGGACCTGTCAGGACTGCCCGACAGTCAGCGCGAAGCGGCAGCTTTAGCAGCCAAGGAACGCGGAATGGAAGGATGGGTATTCACGCTACATTCACCCAGCTACAGCCCGTTCATGACCTATGCAGATAACTCAGAACTTAGGCGACAGATGTTTGTTGCCAACGCCACGCTCTGCACGCATGACAACGAGAATAACAATCTTGTACTTGTGCCGAAGATTGTGAACCTGCGCAGACAATTGGCGAATCTGCTGGGATATAAGACCTTTGCTGACTTCATTATGGAGAAGCGCTGCGCTGAGAGCACGGAGAAGGTGATGAAACTGCTCAACGACCTCCTGGAAGCCTACCTCCCCAAAGCACGCGAGGAACTGGAGGAGGTAACCCAGCTTGCCCGCAAAACGGAGGGAGACGACTATGAATTGAAGCCTTGGGACTTTGCCTATTACACCCACAAACTGAAGATGCAGAAGTACAACATCGATAGCGAAATGCTGCGTCCCTACTTCGAACTGTCAAAAGTGAAGGAAGGCGTGTTTGGGTTGGCTACTAAGCTTTACGGCATAACCTTCCATCAACGCACCGACATCGATGTATATCATCCCGATGTGGAAGCGTGGGAGGTTCAAGACAAGGACGGGAGCTATCTGGGGCTACTATATACCGATTTCCATCCACGCAAGTCGAAACAAAGCGGTGCCTGGATGACCACCTTTAAGGAACAATGGGTGGAAGAGGACGATGGCAGCGATAGCCGTCCACACGTCTCCGTAACCATGAACTTCACCAAACCCACAGAGACGAAGCCAGCCTTGCTGACATTGGGCGAGGTGGAAACTTTCCTGCACGAGTTTGGACATTCACTTCACGGCTTGTTCTCGCGTGTGCGTTTTGAAAGTCTTTCGTGCACCAATGTCTATTGGGACTTCGTGGAGCTTCCAAGCCAATTTATGGAGAACTATGTCACAGAGCCAGAGTTCCTCAACACATTTGCACGTCACTATGAAACGGGCGAACCCATACCACAGGAACTGCTTGACCGCATCATCCAAAGTCGTAACTTCATGGTTGGTTACGCCTGTGTGAGACAAGTGAGCCTGGGTTTGATAGATATGGCATATTATACGCTTACTGACGATTTCAAAGGCGATGTGCGCGAGTTTGAGCGTAAGGCCCGAAAGCGCTGCGAACTGCTGCCTCCCCTCGAGGAAGCTTGCATGAGTGCACAGTTTGGACACATTATGAGTGGAGGGTATGCCGCCGGATACTATAGCTACAAGTGGGCCGAGGTGCTCGAAGCCGATGCGTTCTCGGTATTCAAGGAACATGGCATTTTTGACACCGCTACAGCTGACCGCTTCCGCAACGAGATTCTATCACGAGGTTCTACGGAACACCCCATGAATCTCTACCGCCGCTTCCGCGGAGGCGAACCTACCATCGACGCCCTGCTGCGTAGGAACGGAATTAAGAAAGACTAAAGCATGAACGAAAAAGAAATGACCAATAAACAACAAGACCTCGACCAGCGCTACCTGCGCATGGCCTCTATATGGGCAGAAAACAGCTATTGCAACCGCCGAAAAGTAGGTGCACTCATTGTCAAGGATAAGATGATTATCAGCGACGGATACAATGGAACTCCATCGGGCTTCGAGAATGTGTGCGAGGATGAAAACGGTGTGACCAAACCTTACGTGCTGCATGCCGAAGCAAATGCCATTACGAAGATTGCACGCTCGGGCAACAACAGCGATGGAGCCACGCTATATGTCACCGACTCCCCCTGCATCGAGTGTGCAAAACTCATCATTCAGTCGGGCATCAAGCGCGTAATCTATGCACGCCAATATCGCTTGACCGACGGGGTGGACTTGCTTAAACGAGCCGGAATCGAAGTAATCCATCGCCCGACAGAAGATTGAAACTCACACCTATTATATATAACCTTTAGTCACCAATCACAGTACATTATAAATGGATCCCAACAACAAATCGCGTCTAACGCCATTATTCCTTGCATTGGCCCTCATTGGAGGCATTGTCATTGGAACCTTCTATGCCAACCATTTCTCGGGCAATCGTCTGAGCATCATCAATACGGGTAGCAACAAAATAAACTACCTTCTGCAGATGATTGACAATCAGTATGTTGACACCGTAGATATGCCATCATTGGTGGAACAGTCTATGCCCAAGATACTATCGGAACTTGACCCCCACTCATCATATATCGCCGCTAAGGAAGCAGAGGAGGCCAACGAAGACCTGAAAGGTAGCTTCTCGGGGGTTGGCATCAGTTTCAACATGCCCAACGATACGGTGAATGTGATGAATGTCATCAAGGGTGGACCTGCTGAAAGAGTGGGTATCATGGCTGGAGACCGTATAACAAAGGCCGACACAACATCACTCGTTGGTATGGCACAAACGGATGTGATGCGAAAGTTGAAGGGAGCTAAGGGCAGCATGGTGCGCTTGGAGGTGGTACGTCGAGGGCGTCCTCACCCACTCACGTTCAAAGTAGTGCGTGACGACATCCCTGTAAAAAGCATCGATGCAGCCTACATGATAGACAAAGAAACGGGTTATGTTCGCCTGAAGAGCTTTGGCGAACAGACTTACTCAGAGTTTATGATAGCAATGGCCCAATTGGGTGTGGAGGGAATGGAGAATCTCATCATCGACCTGCGAGGCAATCGTGGCGGATATATGCACATTGCCATACAGATTGCCAACGAGTTCCTGTCTTCGGGACGACTCATCGTCTATACCCAAGGACGCAAATCTCCACGCGAGGACTATCGTAGCGATGGACATGGCTCATTCCAGCATTTGCCCCTCGTAGTGCTTATCGACGAAGGTTCGGCAAGTAGCAGTGAAATTTTAGCAGGCGCCATACAGGACAACGACCGCGGAACTGTCATCGGGCGTCGTTCCTTTGGCAAGGGGCTGGTGCAGCAACCTATGGAGTTCAAGGATGGTAGCGTAGTGCGCCTGACAGTAGCCAGATACTACACTCCCTCGGGACGTTGCATCCAGAAGCCCTATCAACCAGGACATGGTGAGGACTATGAGAACGAATTGATTGCCCGTTACGAGCGTGGCGAATACTTCTCTCAGGACAGCATACATCAGACAGGGGAAGCCTATCGCACACGCATTGGTCGCGAGGTCTTTGGCGGTGGTGGCATCACACCCGACATATTTGTTCCCGAGGATACAAGTAACGTTACCTCATACTACCGCGAAGCTGCTTTCGAAGGACACATCCGCCAGTTTGCCTTTGACTACACCGATCGCAACCGAACTACCCTTGCCCGTCATCGCTCGCTCGAGGACCTTGCTGGCTACCTTGGTAAGCAGAACCTCCTAGAGCAGTTTGCATCCTACACTGAGAAGCAAGGTTTGCGCCGTCGCAACCTAATGTTGCAACGCAGCCGTCAGCTCTTTTTGCGTGCCATCACGGGATCTATTATCTACGACATGAGGGACATGGAGGACTACATCAAGTATCTCAATCAGGAAGATCGCGTTGTGGCCAGTGCACTCGAACTCATTGCCAACAAGGCCACTATACCACAGAAACCCGAGAAATAAACATTTTTTACATTGCAAGCCAATAATTTTTGACTTTTCCTTTTGTCTTTTCAGTTTATTTCGTAACTTTGTCCCAAGATGATACCACAGCCGCACAAGGTTTGACTGGGATACTCATCAAATAATACTGAAAACCGAGAATGCTCATGCACTCCAATGGCGGGCCGCGCCCTGTGAAGGGTAGTCAGCAATGATCGGCGGATTACAAAGGATGCAGGCGCTCAAAACTTGTTTACTCGGAGTTTCATCACATCACCGAAGTGCGGCTTCTCATAAGAAAAGGACTACCCCATTGGGATAGTCCTTTCTTTTCTTCAGTAAAGAATCGGATTGCTTACTTTACCTTTGCAACGACAGCCTTGAATGCCTCGGGGTAGTTAACGGCGAGGTCGGCAAGAATCTTGCGGTTGATCTCGATGCCTGCTTTGTGCAGACCACCCATCAACTGGCTGTAGCTGACACCCTCAATGCGAGCGGCAGCATTGATACGCTGAATCCACAATGCGCGGAAGGTGCGCTTCTTGTTGCGACGATCGCGGAAGGCATAGGTGAGACCCTTCTCCCAAGTGTTCTTGGCAACGGTCCAGACGTTCTTGCGAGCGCCGAAGTAACCGCGGGTCAACTTCAGGATTCTTTTTCTCTTAGCACGTGATGCTACGTGATTTACTGATCTTGGCATAGTTTTGTTCGTTTTTGAATGTCAGCGACAATGTTACTTGTTCTTTGGTGCTGCGCATTCGGTTAATAACTTTTAGTAATAGAACTCTTCCTGACAGATTAACGGAGGTTGAGGAGGTCACGGACCTGCTTCATGTTCTCGGTCACTACCAAGTCTGCGTGCTGCAGATTGCGCTTCTGCTTCTTGGTCTTCTTTGTCAGGATGTGGCTGTGATAAGCGTGGTGACGCTTTACCTTGCCACTACCGGTGAGCACGAATCTCTTCTTTGCTCCGGAGTTTGTCTTTACTTTTGGCATTTTTTGTTTTATTTAATTAGTTATTATTAATGGCGTGGCAACGCATATACCGGGCGTTACGCACTACCCTTTTCTTTTTTTAATCGTCGAAGTCCTCACCTTCTACCTTGGGGCCTGTGTATTCCTTGCGGGCTTTCTGTTGAGGAGCTTTCTTGACGGGTGCAGCATCATCCTTCACCTCTTCCACTACCGGTTTCTTGGGCTGTTGTCCGCCCAGCTTCTTGGGAGCGATAAACATAATCATGCGCTTACCTTCGAGGGCTGGAAGTGACTCTACTTTGCCATACTCTTCCAAATCAGCTGCAAAGCGAAGCAACAAGACTTCACCTTGTTCCTTGAAGAGGATGGAACGACCTTTGAAGAACACGTAGGCCTTCACCTTATCTCCGTCGGAGAGGAAACCGATGGCGTGCTTGAGTTTGAAGTTGTAGTCGTGGTCATCAGTCTGGGGTCCGAAACGGATTTCCTTCACGTTCACCACTGTCTGCTTGGCCTTCATCTCCTTTTGCTTCTTCTTCTGTTGGTAGATGAACTTTGAATAGTCAATCAGGCGGCACACGGGTGGCTCTGCATTGGGACTGATCTCAACGAGGTCCACGCCTCGCTGCTCTGCCATTTGCAGGGCTTTGGAGGTGGAAACGACAGCGGATTCTACCCCGTCACCCACGATGCGGACTTCGCGAACACGTATCTGTTCGTTTACGCGATACTGCTGTTTTTTGTCGTCTTTCTTCATTTATATTTTCAAAACGGCTGCAAAGATACAATAAATAATTAAAAATTAAAAATTAAAAGTTAAAAATTATTGTATCATAGACTATATATCAGTATTTCTCGGTCAATGCACGAACTTCGTCATTAATTTTCTTGGCAAACTCATCCACCGTCATGGTGCCTTGCTCCCCTCCACCCTGCTGACGGAAGTTGACAGTCTGGTCGGCCTGTTCCTTCTCGCCCACAATGAGCATATAGGGGACGCGCTTGAGTTCGTTGTCACGAATCTTGCGGCCAATCTTCTCGTTGCGGTCGTCGAGCACGGTGCGCACGTCCTGCTCCTCGAGACGACGACACACCTCCTTAGCATAGTCGTTGAATTTCTCGGAGATGGGCAGCACTGCTACTTGGTCGGGCGAAAGCCAGATGGGGAAGTGACCAGCAGTATGCTCGATGAGCACGGCGGTGAAGCGTTCCATAGAACCGAAAGGAGCACGGTGAATCATCACGGGACGGTGTTTCTGGTTATCCTCGCCTACATATTCCAACTGGAAGCGTTCGGGCAGGTTGTAATCGACCTGGATGGTACCCAACTGCCAACGACGTCCGAGGGCATCCTTCACCATGAAGTCAAGTTTGGGTCCGTAGAATGCAGCCTCGCCAAGTTCGGTGGTGGTCTTCAGTCCCTTCTCCTCGCAAGCTTCAATGATAGCACGTTCAGCCTGTTCCCACACTTCGTCGCTGCCAATGTACTTCTCCTTGTCGTTGGGGTCACGCAGGGAGATTTGTGCCTCGAAGTTCTCGAAATCGAGTGCACCGAAGATGATCTGTATGATTTCCATCACGCGGATGAACTCGTCCTTCACCTGGTCGGGACGGCAGAAGATGTGGGCATCATCCTGAGTGAAGGAGCGCACACGGGTCAGTCCGTGCAACTCGCCGCTTTGCTCATAGCGATAGACTGTGCCAAATTCTGCCAGACGCAACGGGAGGTCCTTATAGGAACGGGGCTTGGAGGCATAGATTTCGCAGTGGTGGGGGCAGTTCATGGGCTTCAGCATGTACTCTTCGCCCTCCTCGGGTGTATGGATGGGTTGGAACGAGTCCTTTCCATAGTGAGCATAGTGTCCACTGGTTACATAGAGGTTCTTGCCGCCGATGTGCGGAGTGATGACCTGCTGATAGCCATAGCGCTTCTGTATCTTCTTCAGGAAGTCCTCAAGGCGCAGACGCAGTGCAGTGCCCTTGGGAAGCCAAATGGGGAGTCCCTTGCCGACACGCTCGGAGAACATGAAGAGTTCCATCTCCTTGCCTATCTTGCGATGGTCGCGCTTCTTGGCCTCTTCCAACAATACAAGGTACTCGTCGAGCATCTTCTTCTTAGGGAATGAGATAGCATAGAGACGTGTCATCTGCGGACGCTTCTCATCACCACGCCAATAGGCAGCCGACACGCTCAGCACCTTTGCAGCCTTGATGGGAGCAGTGCTGGTGAGGTGAGGACCACGGCAGAGGTCAGTGAATGCACCCTGAGTGTAGGTGGTGATGTGGCCGTCCTCGAGGTCGGCGATGAGTTCGTTCTTATAGGTTTGGCCCTTGTCGCCAAAGAACTTCAGGGCATCCTGCTTCGAAATGTCGCGGCGCACCAGCTGTTCCTTGCGCTGCACCAGTTCGGCCATTTTAGCCTCGATGGCGGGGAAGTCCGACTCGCGGATGGTCACGCCCTCGGGGGGCATCACGTCATAGTAGAAGCCCTGTTCAATGGCGGGTCCGATGCCGAACTGAATGCCAGGATAGAGCTCCTGAAGAGCTTCGGCCATGAGGTGGGCCGAAGTGTGCCAGAATGCGTGCTTACCCTCCTTATCGTCCCACTTGTAGAGGACAAACTTAGCGTCTTTTTCAATGGGTCGGTTCAGTTCCACGGTCTCGCCGTCCACACCACAGGCAATGACATCCTGTGCCAATCGTGGGGAAATACTCTCAGCAATCTCAAGTCCCGTCACGCCCTCATTATACTGACGCACGGAACCATCCGGAAAAGTAATGTTTATCATCAGATTCTTATATTTACAATTACGAGGCACAAAGATACAACTTTTTCGCAACATACGCAAGTAAACGGCAGAAAATAGAGCAGAGCTATGGAAAAAGCCAAATCAACAAGGATTAAAGAAGTCTCACACCTCATCCTCATCTTCCTCCAAAGAGCGACGAGCAAAATCTAATATGGCTTTAAGCCATGAATGAGGTCGCGGAACATCTTCTCCACTTAGAGAATCTCCTGGGGGAATAGTCGCTGGGGACTTCTCCACGTCACTCTTATCTATATCCTCATCATCATGTTTTGGAGTTTCTAACGATTCTTCATGCTGCTTTGTTCTTTTCAACTTAGGATAATAGAAATCTTTCAATGTTTGCAACATGCGTTCATCATCCTCATCTTTCACTTCTGGTTTTGCGGTTTGTTGGTCAAAACCTGTAGCTATAATAGCAACCTTAACCTTTTCCCCCAATTCATCATCGCGATATTGTCCCCACAACACCTCCAAATCATCAGACATCGTATCCATAAATTGATTAATGTCAGTAGTTTCCGACACTGTTACAGGTTTATCCTTGGAGTCATAAATAACATAGAGCAGACGCTTTGTCTTTTCCATATCAACAGGGTTGATGAGCGGAGAGTTCAATGCATTTGTCATTGCTCTTAGAATACGATTCTCACCTTCTGCATACCCTACAGACACAATGGCCGCACCGCTATTTTTCATTACGGTTTCCACATCACAGAAGTCTCGATTTACTATACCTTTAATCGTAATTATCTCTGCAATAGTTTTAGTAGCAGTAGTCAAGACTTCATTTGCTTTGCCGAATGCTTCCTCCACTGTTGTGGTTTGGTCATCATAGATTTCCAGCAACCGTTGGTTGTTGATGACCAACAACGCGTCCACGTGTTGTTTTAGTTTTTCCAGCCCGCACAAAGCCTTTTCGATTCGGGCTTTACGTTCAAACAAGAAAGGTAACGTGACAACTCCTATTGTCAGTAACCCTCTCTCGCGTGCCACTTGGGCAATCAGCGGACTTGCACCAGTTCCTGTTCCACCGCCCATTCCAGCAGTAACAAAAACCATCTGCGTTTCATCATCGAACATCTGTTCTATTTGCGCTTTGCTTTCCTCTGCCGCCAACCGTCCCTTGGCTGGGTCTCCCCCTACACCGAGCCCCTCTTCACCCAATTGCACTTTTACGGGCACAGGAGACTCAGCCAAAGCCTGACTGTCTGTATTACATACGACAAAACCAACGTTCTTAACGCCAGTCTCAAACATTTGCCGAACGGCATTTCCACCACCTCCTCCAACACCAACAACTTTAATGATATGTTTGGTCTTATCTTGTGGATAGTTAAAATCCAACGGCTTAAAACTTTCTTCCTGCATAATATTTCCCATATAACATGAATTACTTTTGTATCTCTTTTATTTATTTAACAATTAATCGCCATTACGAATTATTCTTTCTGCTCAGTTCACCCTCCACAAAATGCCTGGCTCGAAAAAAGTCCTCAAGCATAGCCTGCAGATAACCTTCGATGTCCGGTATTTGCGGAATGAGCAATAAGTTTTTCTTACTATGTACCCCCACTGTGTCACCCTCATTATTAACCGAAAAGAAAGTCGTAACCTGAGCTCTCCCGTTCACTTCATTAATGGTCTTCTTCAACCATGCAAACTGCTCCACATCAAACAAGCTACACTGTTCCCACCATGGATAGTGTATGTCAATGCACAGAAGATTATCTTGAGCCAAAGCTACGAAATGCTGCCCTTGGAACGTAAAACAAATATTATTGTTCTCATCATACGTTATCGGGCATCCCATATTCTGCAATGTCCTCACCAGCAAGTCGCGTGTTCCAATCTGGACATGCACATTCTCTGTTGCTTTTTCTTTCATTTCTTCCATACACTCTGCGCCATTATAATCTTCTATATTATCTTTGTCTTTGTTTTCGTTAGGGTTTGAGGCAAGATTCGCGCCAAGACTTTTCTTTTTTATTTCCCGAAGTTTTCTCTCCCACAACTCTTCCTTACCACCCCACGCACCAATAAGTCCAAGGAACACAAATACACCGACCACGATATAATGCCAATCCATCCCACTCGCTTATTATTGTTTGCAGCAAAGATACAAAAATCTATTATTATTTCTTCAATTTCAGCACTCTTTTTTCGTTATCTATTTCTATTTTCCCCAATCTGCCCAACACGCTTTGGCCAAGTAAGAGGGGGGCCTGCTGGTTCCTAACCACAGAAGCACGCACATTTGTCAATTTCTCTCCGCCGAAATCCACATTACGCAGATTTACTTCCGTACCTTCACTTACATTACCATTGGCATCCATATAGTTTCGTTTACCAATAATATCTGCTGGTTTCAAGTAACCATTCTTCATCATAAAGGTAGCCTCCACCATCGATAAAGACACTGTCGAAGCACCCGTATCGAACACAAAATACAGCGGCAAATCATTTATCTTGCATTTTACTTGGCACACACCGCCTTCTTTCGTAAATGGAATCTCCACGGGCAAATCCATATTGCTCTCAAATGACGATATTCGACCATCTTTTACCACATGCTCTTTTGCCGTCTTTTGATATCTTTCCAATAGAACCTTATATTCTTCTGTATTACGTATAAAGTCCATATCATCGTCTCTTTCGATATGCGCAAAACGTGCATAGCCATGTTTTAGACACTCTTCCAAATAGTACAACGCCTTCTCCTTGTTCTGCAATAGCGAGTACAGGCAAGCCCCGTCGTAGTATTTCCCAGCCTCTGTGGTGTCATTGGCAAGGTAAGCCTCGTAAGTTTCTATCGCTTTCACATCCTCTCCCAACCCATGATAAGCATAGAAGATGCATTCATAGTCCTCTGGTTTTGTTTCCAATTCTATTATCTTCTTAAAGTCAGACTCTGCCAAATTTTGCTTCCCCATTTTCTGATACAATCTGCCACGAATTTGATAAGCATAAGCAAGTTTCGGGTTAAGCACTACACAAGTTGTCAAATCCTCGATTGCACCCTCCGGGTCACCGTCTATCTCTTTGAACCATCCACGGCGATAATAGCCCCACGACATCTCCGGATCCTTCTCTAGCACCTTGTCCAATTGTGCGATTGCAGCTTTCGTATCACCTAACTCATACAGGATATTTGCTTTCGTATACAAATTTTCCACATCTGTACTATCCATATTGATAGCTTGCTCAATATTTGTCAAAGCACTATCATACTCTCCTAATTGTATATAGTCTTTAGCAATTCCATAGTAAAAAGCATCTGAAGCATCTACCTTATTCGTTTTTTCTAAATAGTCTATCGCTTTTCTATATTCTTTTCTCTCATCATATATCGCCGCAATAACCATTGGCCATAAACTAGAGTTGGGTGACTTCGCCATCTGCACCTTCATCTTTGCAACCAACATATCGGAAACCTGTTCGTTCTTGATATTTGTGGCCAAGTATATAGCCTTTCTATCCATATCGCATTTCAAGGCCGACACAATGTCATCTGTTCCTTCATTCCACATCTCCTTGCCTAGATATGCCTCAGCACGAAAAGCATATGCCTGGGAATAATCGCTACTCAGTTTCATTACATAGTCAAACAGCCGCATGGCCCCGTCCCAATCCTTTCTTGCATTGGCGTTTCTACCCAATCCCATATAGCCCATCGTTTCGCCAGGCTCTAGTTCAGTCATTTTCTTATAGTCTACATCCGACAAGTCATACTTTTCCATTTGATAATACAAGTTTCCCCGTTTCTCATACCCCCTTGTATCTTTCGGCATTAGACGAATAATTTGCCCTATGTCATCCAATGCCTTTACAGTATCTTCGAGTGCCAGATAAATGTTACTCCTGATGCTGTAGGCAAATAGCATATAATCCAGGTCTTTCTTCGGCAAGAACTTCAAGGCCTGATTAATGTTTGTCAATGCCTGTCCGTTTTCATCAAAAGCCTCATTGATGGATGCCATCCACGAATAGGCATATCCGTTCTTCGGATTATCTTTTACTTCTTTCTCAAAGAAATCCATTGCGGTTTTGTACTGTTCATCTCTATATGCCTCCACCCCCCTTTGATAGTTATATGATTCCGGGCGTGTCACATTTTGTGCTACACTCTGCATCCAAACAGAGATGAGGACAACGACAATCAATAAGTTTTTTGTTCTCATGTGTTTTTATATAACAATAGTTTTACAATATTGACATTGCAAAAATACATAATTTTTTTTATTCACAATGCCCTTTATTTTTTCAATGTATGAAATGGGTGCATAAATGTATGAATTTAGGAGTTCCTGTGCTACCCCTTGTGCCGAGACACATCGTTCCACATATAGTGTCTTTTCATTTTACGGAACTACATAGCATACAAGAAGCGACAAATAATATATATAATGTAAAAACATCTGTCACATCTATCACTTTGTCACGAGGCCAGTATTCATCGGTGGCGAATAGTGTGAGAGATAAGTGACAGATGTGATAGATAATATGAAAAAGAGAGGATTAAGACGATAATAGACGTAGCAAGAAAACACCACGAAAATATGGATTCACAGAAGTTTTATATAGAATCTCCGTATTACCAGTTTATTTCCTTGTGTGGTAATTCAATTCCCTAAGTGGGTATATCATTTTCCTTATAATGAAAATGACGGAAAGAAACCATCAAAGAGTCGTATCATCACTTCTATTTGGTGATAGTATCAATAGTTGAAAATGGATAAAAAGTAGGCACAAGGACAAGGAAATAGTAAAAAATACGTCTCAAACCCACTTTTATGCAATCATCTGTCACATCTGTCACGCATCCATCACCATCAACAGCCCCGATAAACACTAACATGGTGACAGATGTGACAGATGTGAGGGATGATTTCAATAATATGTGATTTAATTATCATGTAAACTAAAAAACATCATCTTATTAGTCAAAGAATAAAATACACTATTTACGAAATGGATGCCCAATCGACATCCTGACTACGGAGTTTGCGAAGACGAGCCCACATAGATTGGTGACGAGGGTCAGATTGCTCCG
>JAEEGL014249724.1_pt1 | contig 14666 bp, 13 predicted proteins | sample 9134231 | NCBI WGS metagenome assembly JAEEGL01 (sample SAMN16246548, study PRJNA631951) | gut metagenome | biome: gut microbiome; feature: rumen; material: fiber-attached | host: Bos | place: Iran: Karaj | collected 2018-10 | reverse complement strand
TCGCGGGCAAATTCGTGTGAATGGTTATGGTAGCTGAAATGTATCCCTGCGGCCTCGCATTTTTCACCGATACCGTTGAAAAGTTCAGCGATGCGAAGGACGTTGTCGCGGCTGTTGAAGTCTCCGATCCCCGCGCAGGCAATGTTTTTCGCGCCCACGGTATTCATATATTCAAGTTCGGCGTCAAGGTTCCCTACAACGTTTGCATGGGAGCTCACGGCCTGCAGCCCGTACTCATCGAGCATCCGCTTCATTTCGTGCGCGTCAACGCCGAAATATCCCGCAAATTCTACCTGGCTGTAGCCTGTCTCCGCCACTCTTTTAAGCGTTTCAGGCACACTTCTGGCCATATCTCCGCCAACCGAATACAGCTGTAAACCAATTTTATCCATATAAATCATCCTTTCTTCGCCACGCGGGCGGCAATTTCATTTAAAAATTCATCAAGGTTCATTACTTTTTTGTTTTCAAGTGTAGAAATAAGCGCGAGGTCGCCGGTCATATTGCCCTCCGCGATCGCTTCAAGCGTGCATTCCTCGACGCTGTGTGCGAATTTAACCAGCTCCGGGATCCCGTCCAGTTCGCCGCGTTTCGCAAGCGCGCCGGTCCAGGCGAAAAGCGTTGCCACCGGGTTCGTCGAAGTCGGTTCGCCCTTTAAATATTTATGATAATGGCGCGGGATCGTGCCGTGAGCGGCTTCAAATTCGTAATATCCGTCAGGCGATACGAGCACGGACGTCATCATTGCGAGACTGCCGAATGCGGTCGCGAGCATGTCGGAGAACACGTCTCCGTCGTAGTTCTTGCACGCCCACAAAAAGCCGCCTTCCGATTTCATTACGCGCGCGATCGCGTCGTCAACGAGTGTGTAAAAGTATGAGATTCCTTTTTCTTCGAAGCGCGTTTTGAATTCATTTTCGTATATTTCGGCGAAGATCTTGCGGAATTCCACGTCGTACGTCTTAAGGATCGTATCTTTTGCCGAGAACCACAGATCGACGCCCAGATCGAGCGCATACTGGAAGCAGGCGCGGGCGAAATTGGCCACGGAAGCGTCCGTATTGTGCATGCCCATAACGATACCGGGACCTCCGGCAAAATCTTTTACGGTGACTCTGCGCTCCGATCCGTCCGGATCGGTTATTACCAGCTCCGCCTTCCCTCCCTGCGGCACTTTCGCGTCAACGGCCGCATATATGTCTCCGTATGCGTGTCTCGCGATCACTATCGGTTTTTTCCAGCCGGGAACGAGCGGCGAAATTCCTTTTACCAATATAGGCGCTCTGAAGACTGTACCGTCGAGGATCGCTCTGATCGTGGCGTTCGGGCTTTTCCACAGCTTTTTCAGTCCGAATTCGACCTGGCGCTGCGGGTTCGCGGTGATCGTGGCACACTTAACGGCCACGCCGTACTTTTTCGTTGCCAGCGCGCTGTCAACGGTCACCTGATCGTCTGTGGCGTCGCGGTTCTGTATCGAAAGGTCGTAATATTCGGTCTTGAGGTCAACGAACGGTTCGATCACTGTTTCTTTGATCTTTTTCCAGATTATTCTGGTCATTTCGTCGCCGTCCATCTCTACCAGCGGTGTTTTCATACAAATTTTCGCGTTATTGTTCATACTTCGGGCGCTCCTTTCGGTATAATCAAGGTACATCTGCCTGGCCAGCTCCACGCTGTCTTCTCCGGTCGGGTTTTTAACAGGTGCGAATTCATCTGTGCGCTTAACTCTAAGCACTTTAAGGCTGTTCAGGGCGCGAAAAGCGTCAAACAAAAACATTTCGAACTTGTATCCTCCGGTCCGCTCGAGCTCGCCGCCCGATGCGGGGTCAAAATATTTGATTTTTTTTACGGCCACGTGGTAATCCATACCTGTTTCGCACAGTTTTCCGACGACGTCCATGCGGAAAACATACGCGAGCAGATTGCAATCGCCGTAAACGTATTGTCCGTCCGCACCGGTCATTTCCGCGCATTCTTTCGGGATCTCGGTATATTCTACGACTCCGGGCTTTCCCCCGCGGTAGCAGAACACGCCGGATTTCTCGCCGGGACCGCGTTTCAGATAAGATTTTGCTATTGCCTCACAGGCGGGTTCGTCGATCAGCGCTCCGAGGAACAGCGGATCAGCCATCTTTATGAGGCAGTTATCGACGCCGGTGACCATAAGATATTCGACGTTCATTGCCCGCAGCTCGTCGAGGCAGCCCTGCTTTTTAAGCGATACGAACATACCGCCGTTGCCGTTTGGGCTTTTCAGGACTTTGTCCGGCGCTTCTAACTGAAGCTTTCCGTCAGGCGTGAGCGGCGGTATCATCGTCTGCGGAAAGAAGCGGACTTTGTCTTTCGGGTAGCCGAAATAGCCGTGCGACTCAAAAAACTCCACCGTCGCGGCGTGATTTATCTCGCTCGTCATGATATACCACGGCACGCACGCCCCCGCTCTCTCCGAAACGCGCTTTAGTTTATCTGTATGCAGCTCAAACAGGGATTTGTGCGAAGGAAGCCCGATGTCGAACGTGCCTTTCGGTCCGTCGTGTCCCAGCCGCGTGCCCTGTCCCCCGGCCATAGTAAGAACCGCGAGTTTTCCGTCGGCAATAGCCTTAAGCCCGAGTGTTTCGAGCCTCTCCCTCTCGCAGTCGGAAAGCGTTTCGCTGTCGAGCGGTTTGAGCGGCGTCAATTCGTTCGGGTCTATCTCTCCTCCTGCTTCGTGCTTCCCCGCCTTCGCGTAAAGCTCCTTCATCATCGGAAGGTCGATCTCTTCTATATCTGCCAAAAGCCGCTTCCTGCCTTCTTCGGAAAGCGCCCCGTAGCATGCTAAAAGCCCGGCCTGACCGTATTCTTCCAGTCTCTTTCGGGCTTCTTCATATCTTTTTTCAAGCGATCTCATGTCGTCTGCCATCTATTTGCTCCTGTCTGATCTCTTATGTTCCCGGACGCCGGATCCTGTTCTTCCGGCCCGGTGTTCCGCGTTAATCCGTGATCTTTTTGAGCTCCGCTTCCTCTTCCGGAGAGATCGTCGCCGAAGCGCCGGGGCCCTTCTTCCGTCTTCCTACGTTTTTAACCTCGCTCGCTTCGAACTGTTGTATCTCGTAAGTATCCGCGCCTGTCTCAAAGCTGACTTTCACCGTTTCGCGCAGATAATTTGCCTCTGTAACGACGCCCCTGCCCGCCGGAGTTTCGACGACAGAGCCTTCCGGAGGCACGCGCTTCATGGCGTCTTCGTACGCGTCCTGTTCATATTTCAGGCAGCACATAAGGCGGCCGCAGGTGCCCGAGATCTTGGAAGGGCTGAGCGAAAAGCCCTGCGTTTTAGCCATTTTTATCGAAACAGGCTGGAAATCGTTCATTGCCGACGCACAGCATATAACTCTGCCGCATATGCCGAGACCTCCGACGGTACGCGCCTGATCCCTTGACCCGACCTGGCGAAGCTCGATGCGGGTGCGGAAAATTGACGCCAGATCCTTTACAAGTTCGCGGAAATCGATGCGGTTCTCCGCCACGAAATAGATCAGCAGTTTGCTGAGGTCAAACGTGTATTCCGCGTTTATAAGCTTCATATCGAGCCCAAACTTCTCCACTTCGTCGCGGCAGATAACGAACGCTTCCTCTTCGCGGCGGCAATTTTCTTCGAACAGTTTATCGTCGGCGGGGGTGGCGATCCGGATGACCGGCTTCAGCGGCTGCTGGATAAGGTTTTCGTCAACGTCCCGCACGTCCGATACTGCCTCGCCGTATTCCTGCCCGTGCAGCGTTTCTACGAGCACGTGCATGCCCTTCTTTATATCAAGTCCGTCCGGGGAAAACGAGTATATCCTGCCGTTCTGACGGAATTTTACACTAATTATCTGTGCCATGAAAATCTCCTGCTTCAGTTACGTACCGCCTCTATGATCGCGGCGGCTAAATTCACTGTTACCATCCTGTAATTAACGTTTTGTCCGGCGAGCCTGTACGCCGAATTTACGGCGTCAAGTATCTTTTCCCAGCCGTGTCTGCCGGTGACAGCCGCCAGTTCTTTTATTTTATTCTGAAAGTGTGTATTTTGCAATGCCGACGGGTCTCCCAGTCTCGCAAAAAGCGCCGCGTCACGCACGAACGACGTAAGTTCAAAAAACATATAGTCCTTATTTGCCGAACTGTCCTTATCCGTAAACAGCTCCGTAAACTCCGTAAGAAACCTTCCCTGACTTTTCTTGATCACCAGAAGCGTATCTAAAATGCGTTCCCTGAGCGTGCCGTACAGGCCGAAATCCTTTAGCTGAAGCGCACGGCCGATGATGCCGTCCGCGTATGAAACGATGAATTCTTCGCTTTCTTCACCCGCCTCTACGCCGGTTTTTCGGTACGCTTCCAGCACTTCCTCACGGCTGTATCTCGCGAAATCGAGCCTTGTAACGCGTGACCTTACCGTATCGATAAGCAGGGCGGGATTCGAGCAGACTATCACGAGCATGACGTACTCGGGCGGTTCTTCGATCGTTTTCAGGAGCGCGTTCTGCGCCTGGACCGTCAGTTTTTCGCCGCGGTCAATTATATAAACCTTCCTCGCCGAGACGGTAGGCGCGGTGGCAATATCTTCTTCGAGCTGCCTCACTACTTCTACCCCGAGCGTTGCCCGGTTTTCGTCGCCGCGTATGATCTGAAGGTCCGGATTTGTTTCCGCCGCTGCAAGTCTGCACGCCTGACAGGTCCCGCACGGCGCATTCTCCGCCGCTGCCCCGGTACACATGACGCCCCTCGCGAACTCCTTCGCGAAACTTTTCCGCCCTATCCCGTCAGGACCGCAGAAAAGATAGGCGTGGCCGGTTTTCCCGCTGCTCACGGCTTCAGAAAGTGTCCTTTTTATAAACTCCTGTCCGAGTAATCCTTCAAACATCGTATACTCCAAGCGCGTTAAAGCGCATTCGGGCGCAAGGCGTAAAATCAGAACTTGTAGAATTTATCGACGTCGATAACGAAGACCGTTGCCCCTCCGACCGATACCTCGATCGGAAAAGAAGGAGCTCCTCCCTGCACGCCTGCCGTAGGAGACAGGACCGCGGGATCGACGAACTGTTTGCGGCCGCTCGATTTGCTTTTTATAAGTTCAAGCGCGCCGTCGAGCTTGTCTTCTTCTACACCGCAGAGCAGCGTGGTATTTCCGGAACGCAGGAATCCGCCGCTCGAGCACATTTTCGTGACACCGTATCCCTGCCTGTTGAGCGCCTGGGTCAATGCCGCAGCGTCATCGTCGTGTACAACGGCTATTATGAGTTTCATATGCGATCCCTCCTGAAAAGATCATATTTCGCGGCGATCCCGCCGTTTATCTCGGCTTCTGCGCCTGCGAGGCTGTCCGTCAGCTGCTCCGGCGTATGCGCCCCGATAATGGGAACTACCGGAATTGACCCCGGCCGCGTCATCCAGGCGATCGATAATTGCCCCGGACTCAGCCCGGTTTCCTTTGACAGCGCTTCAAGCTGCGCGAAGCGGTAAATATTCTCTTCGTTGTAATATCTTTTTCCCGCTTTTCCTCCCGGATTCTCGACTCCCGCGTCAGTGCGGCGAAGCTTCCAGAAGAAACCCTTCGCCTGCGACGAGTACGCGAACAACGGCATCGGTTTTGCGAGATAGCCCCGGAATTCTTCTTCGTTCATCTCGGCCAGCGTATCGTCTCCGGCGCTTCCCGGATTGGGCACCGCGAGGCTCCATTTTATCTGTGAACACACGGGCCCGGAGAGCCCGCTTTCGCGGCAGTAAGCGGTGATTTCTTCTATTCTGCTGAATTTCCAGTTCGAGACGCCCCAGTATTTGAACGCGCCGCTCTTCTGAAATTCGTCCATCCAGCCCGCGATCTCCGAAACGGGCACCGAAGGGTTATCGCGGTGCAGCCAGTATATGTCGATCTGCTCAGTCTGCAGACATTCGAGGCTTTCCTGAAGATCCTCGCAGATGTTTTTCCGGTCGATGCGCGAATTATGCATGTCTCCGATCACCGGAAACCCGCCTTTCGTGCAGAGGATAACGTTCTGCCTCGTGCCTTCGCTCTTCATCCAGCGCCCGATGACCTTCTCGCTCATGTGCTTTTCGCCGGGAAGGTAGTCTGAATACACGTGCGCGGTGTCAATAACGTTACCGCCTTTTTTCAGGTACAGTTCCATCAGGCCGCGCGCGTCCGGCTCGGGTATGGTCTTTCCGTAATAGTCCGTTCCCAGCGCCACGCATGAGAGCGGGGGCAATTTTTCAAACAGTTTGCCGTAACGCATATCAAACGTTGAGTTTAAGCACGGAGATGTCGGAAATTTCGAGCGCGATCTCTTTCTCGATCGTTATAATATCTCTCCTGATATCCTCGAGCGTCTCTTCCTTCGCGCCGCGCTGAGGCCTTTTAGGAATGCTGTCTACCGTCTCGCGAATGGCGTGGGCAACTTTATCGTACCTGTCTCCGCGTTCGTTTCTTTCGTTCCGCTCATTGCGCCTGGGCTGTCTGGAAGCGAATTCATTCTGCTGCTCGCGGCGGCCGTGCTGGTTCTGATTATTCCTTCCGTGTCCTCCGCGGTTCCTGTCGAAGTTATTCTTACGCACGGGACCGCGCCCGAAGCCGCCCTGCTGATTCTGCGCATTCTGGTTAGGCCCCTGATTACGGCCTCTGTTATCACCTGTGAGCTCTCCCACCTGCGACTGCGCTCTGTCAACAAAGGAACGTACCCCTCCGCTGTTGTCTCTTCTTTCGGAATTTTTGTTCTCTGTGCTGTTGTCTTCCAAGATGATCATCCTTCTGCAGCTTTTATTTTATGTATATCTGAGCGCATTTATCTGCGTTCTTTTTCTATTGACACCCCGAGCAGCGTGCCGTCGGGTCTGGTGTATTCTTCTGCCGTTTCCACTATCGAGACCGTTCCGGGCTGCGGCGCGGAATTTTGCTTTGACGCACGTCCCGCTCCTGAAAACAGCCTGAGCAATCCGCCTGCGGATGGTTTTTTCTCTTTTTTTCCGCCGTTTACGAGTTCTTTTACCGGGAGCGTTTCTCCCGAATTCTTAACGGCTCTTCCGATGCCTGCCTGCTTTTCATAATACGCTCTGAGCGCCGTTTCGCGGAAGGTCGGATCCGCCTCGTCAGCCAGTGCGAACTGTCTGTCGATATAGAGTTTTTCGGAATTTTCGTACAGCAGCGGGGCGTCGAACAGGCCCTCGTATTTGCGTATGTTCTGCGCCGGGACCGGTCCGGAGACGATCAGCAGCGGCCTCCTGAACGAGCCCAGAACGTAATTCGCGGCAGGCGTAAGCGTCGCTGCTATTTTTTCGCCTATGCGGCCTGCGTCAATAACGAACGCCGCGGCAGGGTCAATCTCAAGGCGCAGACAGATATTGTCCGCACCTTCCGCCGCTGCGTACGTGTCTTTAGGGTGCATGAGGGCGGCAATATAATTGCCCGCTTTGCCCGTGCGCGGAAGAGCCAGGCCCTTTATGCCTTCCCCCTCCGGCGCAAGGCCGCTTTCGAGCGCTTTTTCCGCTGTTTCTTTTTCAAGCCATATATATGCCAGCATGCCGCCCCGCAGATCTCCCGCACCCGTGTGTTTTATATTACATCATGCTCCTGTAAAGAGCCTCGATCTCCTCGACGCTCGTGTCCCGAGGATTGCCCGGGCAGCACGCGTCCGCAAAAGCGCTCTCGGAAAGGAAGCGCACGTCCTCGTCCTTAAGAATGCCCTTAAGGTCGGCGGGGATACCGACGTCAGCGGAAAGCTTTTTAACAGCCGCGATAGTAGCTGCCGCAGCCGCTTCATCGTCCATCATATCGATACCGTCTACGCCCATAGCCTTACCGATGGCGCGATAGCGCTTTCCGGCGACCGGTGCGTTGTACTCGAGGCCGAGAGGCAGCAGGATCGCGCAGGCAACGCCGTGGGGTGTGTCGTACAGCGCGCTGAGTCCGTGAGCCATACTGTGAACGATGCCGAGGCCAACGTTCGAGAAGCCCATACCTGCGATGTACTGGCCCAGAGCCATTCCTTCGCGGCCGCAGTCTTCTCCTGCTACGGCTGCTCTTAAGCTGTGGCTGATCAGGCGGATCGCCTCTAAATGGAACATATCGCTGATGGCGCATGCTCCCTTCGTGATGTATCCTTCGATAGCGTGCGTGAGCGCGTCCATACCGGTAGCGGCGGTGAGGCCTTTGGGCATCGACGACATCATGTCGGGGTCAACGACCGCGATCTCAGGTATGTCGTTCGTGTCAACGCATACGAATTTGCGTTTTTTCTCGACGTCGGTGATAACGTAGTTGATCGTGACTTCCGCGGCAGTTCCGGCGGTCGTTGGCACTGCGATAGTGAATACGGCGTGCTTTTTGGTGGGGGCAACGCCTTCGAGCGATCTGACGTCTGCGAATTCCGGATTTTCAATAATGATTCCGATGGCCTTCGCGGTGTCCATTGACGAACCGCCGCCGATGGCGATTATGCAGTCTGCCTGCGCTTTTTTGAACGCAGCTACGCCGTTCTGCACGTTTTCGATCGTGGGATTGGGTTTGATGTCGCTGTAGATCTCATAAGCGAAACCCGCTTTGTCTAAAAGGTCCGTTACTTTTGCGGAAACGCCGAATTTTACGAGGCTTGCATCGGTGCACACGAATGCTTTTTTATAGCCGCGCGCGGTGAGTTCCGGCACGATATTGTCGATCGCGCCTTTGCCGTGGTAAGAGATTGTGTTGAGTACGATTCTGTTTGCCATAATTTCCTCCTGAAACAAATATATTGAACTTTAGTTATTTTACCAGCCGAATTTATCGTAATTAGGTTCGATGACAGTTTTGTTGTAATCGTTGCCGCCCGGGAAGTTTGCGCTCTTCAAAATGCCCGGCGTGATGCCTTTTTCGAGCAGCTTTTCGACGGCGACGGACGTGATGCTCCACATTATGTAGTCTGACGCGATGCCGGATGCGGCGCCGAAACGTGCCTCGATGCCCGGAACTTCAAGCATTGCCTCCGCGGCAGGAGCGCAATTGTCCAGCGTAAGGCTGGCAATTTCGTACAGCTTTTTCCCCGAGGGATGCACCGGTTCTACCTGCCTCGCGTATTCCATCGAAGTGAACGCTATGACTTTTACGCCGAGTTTTTCCGCTTCGTAGGCGAGGTCAACGACTTTTACGGTCCTTCCGGATACGGAGCTTACGAACAGCACGTCTCCGGGGCGTATGTTTGACTGCGTGAGCGCGTATTTGGCGGCGGCAACGGTCTCGCGGTCGTACCCGAGATCCGAGCGGTCGCGCGCCCTCGACGGGCTCTCTACTTTAAGATCGTAACTGAAATGTTTATAGAAGATCGGGCCTCCGCCGCGGTAAATGGAATCCATTTCCATAAAGTGGCATATGCTCGAGAGGAAGATGCATCCTCCGTTCGCCACGCTGTCGGCAACCATCTCGCCGGCTTTTATTATGTTTTCTCTTTGTGTCTCCCTGACCTTTCGGAACAGTTCGTCTACCGCCCTGTGATATCTGTCGATCAACATCTCGCTCATGATCTGTCTCCTTAATGTACGTTTCCCCCGCGCAATGCCTGCGTGAATGCTCTGAAGCGCCTGTTTTCGCAGCTTCAGCGCGGCAGTTTTCCACGTGTATATAATAGCCCAAATCGCGGGTAAAAGCAACTGGCAAGTGGGAACGAGGAACGAGCAGCGAGTAGTTCTTATCTATGTATTTATTCACCCAACCTTCACGCACATCATCGTGAGGTCGTCGAACTGCTCGGCGGAAGCCACGAAATCATTGACAGCGCCGCGCATATGCTGAATAACGGCTTCGGGGGCGTTGTCATCGGCCTCATTAAGGGCATCAAGCATACGAGAATTGCCGAACATATTGCCGGCATTGTCAGTGGCCTCAGGAAGCCCGTCGGTATAAAGGAAGAGCGTGTCGCCGCGGCCGAGCATGAGCTCGTATTCCTTGTATTTCGACCCGGCTATACCGCCTATCACGAAACCGTGCTTATCTTTAATGAGCTCAAATTTGCCGCCCGCACGGCGGATCACCGGATACTCGTGACCTGCATTGGCCGCGGTAAGCTTACCGGTCGAAAGCTCGAGGATGCCGAGCCAGACGGTGACGAACATCTCCGCGCTGTTATTCGAACATATTGCCGCGTTAGTATTCGAAAGGATCTCCGCGGGAGACTTGCCCATCATCGCGTTGTTTGCGAGGATGATCTTCGAAGCCATCATAAACAGCGCCGCCGGAATCCCCTTCCCCGAAACGTCCGCGATCGTCAGGCACAGATGATCGTCATCGATCAGGAAAAAGTCGTAAAAATCGCCGCCCACTTCCTTCGCCGGATCCATCGAAGCGAAAACGTCAAAATCAGTGCGCTCGGGGAACGCGGGAAATTTCCCGGGAAGCATCGCCATCTGTATGCGCGAGGCAAGTCCGAGTTCGGCAACGATCCGCTCCTTCTCCGACGTTATGGTTTCGATGCTTTTAACGTGCTCGTCGATCTCTTCGGTCATGCTGACAACGTCGCGCGACAGCTGCCCGAGTTCGTTATGGAGAAGGACCGTTTTTTCCAGCGGTTTTTTAACGTCTTCGCTGTTTTTAGTGTTTTTATACTCCTGAATGCTGTGCTGTACGTTCTTAAGCGGCCGCAGCACGAAGAAATAGATCAGTCCCAGGCAGATCGCGGACAATAATATCTGATGTATCAGCGCGAATACCAGCCCGTGGACCGTGCCGGAGGTAACGTCGTTGCGCATCGTAGAAACGTTGAACGTGACGCCGGTGAGGACGGTGAAATTATCGATCTCGCAAAGCAGTGAGTAGTAGTCAACGTATTTCCCCGCCGCAGCCAGATGGCTCGAATTCTTTCTCGCCTTTTTCATTGCCTCCGACTGGCTCCCGGACACGTTCACCGTCACGCCGAGCGGATAGACCTGCTCGTAATCCGTGCCGCGCACGGAACCTTTGTCCGCCGCACTGATCAGGAAAAACTGACTGGTACAGGATTCGCCGGTGATCACGCAGAAGAGAAAATCCACGTGATACGAGCGCTTTATCTCGTTAAGGTGCGTTATGAGCCAGGAATACGTTATTTCGGCGTACAGTTTCTGGTCATACACAGGCAGCGCTTCGAGCTCGTCCACGTTTGTATATTTCATGAGGATCTGCGGATTCCGTTCGGTAAACTCCGTGAGTTTGCGCTTCGTGATGTTCCGCTCGCCGAAATACATATCGTACTCGATGTCAAGCTCGCCGCTGTGTTCGTACCAGTACTTTATCAGCCATTCGTACGCGGGGTATTCCTTTATCGCCATTTCGGTCTCGTCGGCAACTTCCGCGGCGAGTTTTTCCATCTGCTTTCTTACGCTGTCGTCCGTCGAAAAACGCTGACTGAAATACACCGAAACACCGGTCACCAGGATGCTGATGGCGAACAGCACTGCTACGAGCGGGATTATTCCGATTTTTATTTTGTCTTTTTTCATGGCGGCCTGCTCCTTGCAAAAAGAGTAAACGCAGCGCTTCGGCCGGCAGCCGAACCTGCGTTCATGCATACAGCGCAAGGTTATTATATGCGATTTCAGGCCGTTTTTGCAACTTTTATGAAGGATTCATGAGGGTTTTCGTGCCTTATTTCTGGATCCCGAACATGTCCTCGCGATACGCGTCAAGGTATTCGATGCAGTATTCATCGATTCCTAAAAGCGCCTCGGCGGCGTAGACGGATCCCATCAGGTCGCGGCTCAGCGGGTCAATGATCGCGCTGTCCATGCCGCACATCATTGCCCCGACCAGAAACGCCTGGTTTATGGTCTTGCGGCTCGGGAGCCCGAACGAGATGTTTGATAGGCCGCTGACAATATGTGCCTTCGGGTATTGTTCGCGAATAAGCTTTGCCGCGCCGATGAAGTTCGTAAAGCTGTCCGGCGAAGTTCCGATGCTGAAAACGAGCGGATCGAAGTAGATCCTGTTAAGATCGATCTTATATTCTTCGATCTTCTTCATTATCCCCCCGAAATTTTCCATGCGCTTCTCGACCGTCTCCGGCATGCCTGTCTCGTCGAGCAGCAGCGCAACTATCTTCCAGCCCTTCTGATCCGCCAGAGCGCCGAAAATTTTGTCGATCTTATCGCCTTCAAGAGAGACCGAATTGATGAAGCCGGGATTTTTGCAAAGAGGCACGCACGAAAGGATCGTATCCGCGTTCGGGCTGTCGAGGCTGAAGCGCACGTCCGGGTGATCGGCCTGGATCAGGTCGATCATCCACTTAAGCACGTCCGCGTCGCCGTTCGGAACGCCGGAACAGACGTCGATATAATCCGCTCTGCGCTCAAGCTGCCTTTTCGCCAGATCGCGGATAAAGGCCTCGTCGCGGTTCCTTATGGCTTCTGCGACAGATTTGATCGCACCGTTTAATTTTTCACCTATAATAAGCATTGTCAGCCTCTCCTTTTTTCGAGTTCTTTTATGATTTCGGGGACGATCTCAAACAGGTCCCCTTTTATCGCTATGTCGGCGAGTTTCATCATCGGCGTCGTGTCGTCGATGTCGATCGCGACGATAGTTTTGCACGACTGCATTCCGACGAGGTGCTGTATCTGGCCGGATATGCCGCAGGCAATGTAAAGATCAGCCTGAACGGTCTGGCCGGTCTGACCGACCTGGTGCGGGTAGGCGATCCAGCCGTTGTCAACGGCCGCCCTGCTCGCGGCAACGGCGCCGCCGAGTTTTTCCGCAAGAAGCTCCAGCAGCCTGAAGCCGTCCGGCCCGTTCATTGCCCGCCCGCCGGCAACGATTACCCGCGCGTCGCTTATATTGACCGTATTTTCGAGCGTTTCGACGGACTCCAGCACTTCCTTTGCGCCGCAAAGATCCGACGCCTCGAGCTGCTCCCTTATTACCGTTCCGCTTCTTTCCGGATCAGGCGAAAGCGCGGTCATCACTTTAGGCCGCACGGTAGCCATTTGCGGACGGAACCCACCGCTCCGGATCGTTGCCATGATATTTCCGCCGAAAGCCGGGCGCGTCTGGAGCAGGTCTCCCGTCTCCGGATCGATCTCGAGCTGCGTACAGTCCGCCGTAAGCCCGGTATAAAGCGCTCCGGCCAGGCGCGGGATAAGCGCACGGCCGCGCGTCGTTGCCGCTCCGAGCAGTATCTCCGGACAATATTTTCGCACGAGGCGTTCTAAGATATTGCATTCCAGTTCGTCGTTAAATGCCGCCAGCTCCGGAGCATCCAGCACGATGACCTTATCTGCCCCGCGGGCAATAAGTTCTCCCGCCGCCTCGCCGCCGACAATGTTTCCGAGCGCTACCGTCCATACTTCGCACCCTCTCGCCTCCGCTAAAGCGCGCGCCGCGCCCAGCAGCTCGTACGATACGGGATGCACAGTTCCGCCGGTAAATTCCGACAGCGTCCATACGTTTTTATAGCTATTTTTTTCGGCTTCATTTATAAGTTTCATGCGCTTCGCCTCCTCACGGCAGTCAGAGCAATCCGCGGCTGCTCAGTTCATTTACGAGCGCAGCGGCAGCCTCCCCTGAGCCGCCCGCGATATTCAGCGTAGCGCCTTCTCTTACGGCAGGAGGAGCGGTCTTAACAACTCTCGTCGGCGATGCCGCGAGGCCGAGTTTATCCGGATCGGCGCCTATATCGGCCGGTTTCAGGAGCGGGATCTCCTTCTTCCTGGCGATCCGGGCGTTTCGGAGCGTAGGAATGCGCGGGAAGTTTATGTCCTTAACCACCGTGATAAGCGCGGGAAGCTTCAGGCGAAGCACGTCGTATCCGCGCTCGTTCATACGCTTCACCGTCAATGAATCCGCCGAAACGGCGTCAACGCTGAGCACGTTCGCGGCCTGCATCATTCCGAGTTTAGACGCGATCCCGGGGCCAACCTGCGCAGTATCGCCGTCGATGGCCTGTTTTCCGCAGATGACGAGGTCAACGTCTCCGATCTTTTCTATTGCCTTCGAAAGCGCGTAACTCGTTGCCCACGTGTCCGAACCGGCGAACGCTCTGTCGCAGAGCAGCAGAGCATCGTCCGCACCCATTGACAGCGCTTCGATCAGCGCATTTTTCGCACTCTCCGGACCCATTGACAGCGCAATCACTTCTCCGCCCGTGCGTTCTTTGATCCGCACCGCCTCTTCCACGGCGTAGAGATCAAACGGATTCAGCACCGATTTACTGCCTTCGCGCACTATTCGTTTTGTCTCGGGGTCGATCTTCGCGTCGCTGGCGGACGGTACCTGTTTTATGCATACAACTATTTTCATCTGTCGTACCTCTCCCTTCCTGCGCCGCGGATCATTCGCGCGCTGCACGCTCTGCCGCCATCTCTTCGATCACCGGGTACTGCGTCTTAAAACCGAGCAGCGACAGGTAGAACCCGCACTGCGGATAATCTTTTTCAAGCTGTTTTAGCGTGCCGATCGGATCGAATTCCGCGTCTTCCGGTATCGGATATCCGACGACGTCCGAAAGCAGATAAAGCTTTTTGGACATCCACGCTTCGATCGTGACAGGCAGGTCCGGATACATTTCGATCATTTTATCTACGATCGCGTTCTTTTCGATTATAGGCTGAGTTATGACGAAACTCGCTCCTGCGTTCAGCTTTCTTTTAAGCTTTTCAAATTCGTGCGCTTCCGGCTCGTACGGGTTAAACGCAACACCGACGTTGAATTCGGGATAACG
>JAEEGL012850142.1_pt1 | contig 14666 bp, 3 predicted proteins | sample 9134231 | NCBI WGS metagenome assembly JAEEGL01 (sample SAMN16246548, study PRJNA631951) | gut metagenome | biome: gut microbiome; feature: rumen; material: fiber-attached | host: Bos | place: Iran: Karaj | collected 2018-10 | reverse complement strand
GCACCAGTCTGCTGTCAGTTCTGAAGAAACATGTAATGGCGTCCAATGCATTTTTGCCATTCTCATCCAGCACATTTCCGCCGTTGCAGATCTCGGATAATGACATGCCGTCAAACTGTCGAAGCATGATTTTTTCAATTTCCGGATCCATTGTCTTCGGTTTGAAACAATCCGTGTAGATTTCGGCCAGGAGGTTCAAAGGCTGACCTTGTTTTTCCTGCTCATGGAACATCTCCAGAAAACGTTGGTTAAGCAGCCTGGTCAGTTCTTCGTTCCTGTATCCTCCATGAACCTGATACCATTCGCTGATTTCTCTCATCAGATCAGGGTTATGAACACCATCATCATCCTGAGACATACGTTTCTCCAGGTTGATCAGGTCATTTTGAATCAGTTCTTCCACAGAAGCTTTCATACTCTGGATTTCTTTTGTCCGTTCCAGATACATTGGCAGAATCTTTTCCTGTTCATCATAGGAATCCATAATTCGTTCAAGCCAAAGATTTCCTGCTTCTGTCTGTTCACTCTGCCTGAGCTGAATCAGTCGGTCAATTGCCGGAGAAAATTCGCAAATAGTTGCTTCTTTTTTCCCTGCTTTTTTCAGCAATGATTCTTCCCATTCAGACGTGTCTTTCCAGTTTCTTCTGATCATAACAGCCAAAGGACATTTCTTCTGGCTTTCTCCCGGGTATTGAGCAGTCAGGCAATCGCTGTATACTTTTTTCAATTCCCGGAGTTCCTGATCTTTATCTTTAAGTTCTCCGCTTCGGTTTTTCAGTGAAATGGCCTGGGTTAACAGCAAATCATATAATTCTTCCGAAAATGATTTATTCCCTTCGCCGTACCACGCCGGAACCAGTTTTTCATCATCAGGACACAGTGCTGTCATATCGGTCTCATCCAACCGTAACATACTGTCTTTTGCCGCCTGCCAGTCTTTCTCTTTCCTGGCCAGCTCATCCACAGCTTCCGAAACATTCTGTATGGGGTAAATATTTCTGATATCGCAGTGCCTGTTAAGAAGAATTTGCAAGTCTGCTTTCAGGTTATTAGCAGTTTCAGGCTTCAGAGGTTCTCCTCCGGTCAGCCGGGATAAATAGCAATACGCAGAAAGCAGTTCTTCAGAATTGCCGCATTGGAGAGTCAGATAATTCAGCAGATCCTTGGCAGCTTTCGGTTGATCCTGTTTTTGCAGTTCCTGCTCAAATGCAAGCAGAGTATCAAATGCTTCCTTCTGTTCTGTGTTCAGATCTGTAATATATGTCTGTCTATTGTCTAAAAGGTCATGCAGCAGGGGAAGTCTCTCATGCTTTACCCCGGATTTTGCCAGCTCAATCAGCGGATTCTCAAGCCATGAAACAGGATTATAAGGCTTTTTCAGAATGTTATACCAGGCTTCTTTCAGTTTCAGCAGTTTTTCCGTTTCCAGCAGTTCGCCCCTGTCCTCAATGTGTTCATAATCCACTAGCCACTCCTGAAAAAGAACCGGATTGAAAGTATTGAAATACTTAAGAAGGATCTCGTTGGCATATTGAATTTCTGTATCATACAAAATCCTTGTAACGGATTTCGGACTAAAAGACCGGTCTGTCAGCATCTGCTTCAGTTGGGTGTATTCATGAACTGCTTTTCTCAGCCGGTCATCCCGCTTTTCATGATCTTCTTCTTTTTCAAGCTCTCTCTGCAGGACTTTCCCCTGCTCCTCCAGGAGAATGCAGACGCCTTCAGTCAAATTGTCCTTTGCCTGATTTGACAACTGGATATTGTTTGGCAACAATGTAATATAATGTCGCGGAGAAAGAAGCTTTTCTTTTTCGCTGCAATGTGCCTGTAAATATTTAAGAAGCTTAACGCCAGCATCCCTTTGCCCCTGCGCCTGCAATTCATGTTCATAGGAAAGCAAAAGATCAAAAGTTTCTTCCCGCTCAGCGTTCAGTTCGTTGTTATACGATTGCTTATTGCTCAGAAGAGACTCCAACAGAGAAACTCTTACACTGTTTATGCTACTTTGGGCAAGTTCTGTCAGTGGATTTTCTGTCCAGGATACAGGATAGTAGGTTTTTTTCAGGACTTTATCCCATAGTTCTCTCAGTTTCTGGTATCCATTCGGATCAAGCAGGCCGCGCCGTTCCTGGATTTGCTCATAATCCATAAGCCACTTGCGAAACAAATCCGGATTGTATGTGTTGAAATGATTCGCTAAAGCATTTGCATACTTTATCTCCAGATCATACAAAACCAATGTGATCTCATTCGGATTGAATTCTCTGTCTGCCAGCATCTGCTGCAGCAGTGCATAGCCCTGAACCGCGTCATTTATCAGATTTACCTGCGTTTCCGGATCTGTATCCTTTGTATCCAGTTCTTCCAGAAGAATTTCAAAATCCACAACATTATAAATAAAGTCAAAATCCTCCTGCATGATCCTGCTGTCTTCAAGCTTGCTGAGGGCCTGATATGCTGAAGGCATTTCTCCCTTCTGCATCATTTCACCCAGACGCAGATGAACAGGTGTGACCTGTTCATCCCGAACCTGATCATGGTAAACACGATAAACACAATTTCCGTTAATCGCGTCATTATCCGGATAGCAAACACGGCAGGCTGTTCCTGATTGTGCGTCAGTTTGCACGGCGAGGCTACCAAAGCTGGCACATAACAGGTTTTTCACTGCTTCCGGCAGTTTGGGAATCACTTGTTTGTAAAAAAACATCAGTCCGTCAGGAATAACCGAAGAGCCTTCCTGCTCTGTGTTCCGTCCGGGTGAAGTGGTAACCACCACCAGGGGAATCGGATCTTTTCCGCAAACAACATTCCAGCAGGATTCCCAGTATCTGGCAAGAAATGCACTCAGATTCTGATCCGTCAGTAAGAAATGCATTCCGGGGTCTTTTTCCAGTTCTTGCCAGTTCTTTTGCAGTTTTATTCCTTCCACGGGAACAGCTTCCAATGCAAAACCTTCAGTTTCAGAAACATCCTGGTATTCAAGAACATCCATGGAAAAATCTTCCGAAGCCAGGACTTTAATCGCAGCTTCTGCGCGATCCTGATCTTCCAGTCCATCAGAATCAGCCGGCAAAACAAGATACCGGGAATAATCATACGGCCGGCATTTGTCACGGAAAACCTGATCCCCCTGTTTGGAATACCGGGCTGTCACATGCCGAGATTCAACCAGGACAAGATCACTGCGGCCGTCAGCATGCATTTGCGCCTTAACCTCAACCGTTGGCATCTCGTCTGAAATCGTGGAGGCTCTGGTTTTTCCGTTCATCCAGGGATAGACAGGTGTTCCGTTGCTGCTTCTCCTGAAATTATATCCTTTATCCGTATCAGAACGTCCTGTAATATACTGCAGCAGATTAAACTTGCTGTCATTCCGCATATTGGGTTCCTCCTGACCGCATGTTTCTCAGTAAATTAAAACAATCCAAGGAATTTGCGCTTTTTCTTCGGTGGTTCTTCCTGGCGTCTTTCCGGAGCAGTTTGCTCCGGGACCGCTTCCTTTTCTTCTCCGTACAGAATACCCCAGTCATACATTGCCAGCAGGAGCGGTTCAGTAATACGGTGATGTCCGGTCTCTTCTTCCGGCTTGTTTATCAGCTTTTCCTTTTCCCAGAAATAAGTGGATACAGCCAGTAAGTTGACATTTTCTGTACTCAGATTCAGGTCTGAAGCAATATTCTCGCAAAGCTCTCCCTCACCGTTGGCTGCCAGCATGTTAGTCAGCTCAGCATGAATACGCCCGATTGTCGCTGTATCAAGGGAGTCGCTGTGGCAGTTCATATTATGGCTAAAGCAGGTCATACCGTCGCTGACAAAATTGCTTGTCTGCCCATGAATAAAACCCGCATTGATAATGACATCACTTTTGGTAATCACTACAATGGCCTTTTTCACATTTGGACAGAGTCTGTATTCCCGCAGCGGATATGTTGCATCGGCGTATCTGGCTTTGCATGCCAATTCACCCTGTCCGAGTTTAAGGTCCCTAAAAAGCTGGATGCTGTCGATCATCAGCAGCAACACACTTGCATTTTTGAACCCGGTCTGGTTATTGGCAAATTCCGGGTTGTTGGCATACTCACCGGCACAGTCAAAAAAAGTAATGAAATGAGTCTGGTTTCTTCCTGTAATCACCCGAAGCATCAGCGGAAAAAGGCTGAACTCCTTTTTTGTACCTTCCATGGTTCCATCTTTTTCCTTGTACTGCTTTACATACAAGTCATGAAACCATCCGCTGCACGGCGTCCACTCAATCCGGCCTAGATGCAGATTCCCGAAAGTCTCCTTAACAAGGTCACGCAGCGCAACCGTGATAAACTGAGTTTTACCGGCAGATGTGCACCCGGCAAGTGCTGCTATATGTCGGTTGTCTGCAGACGTTGTAAAATAATCTTTGGGAATATTGCAGTGGCAATGCGGACAGACACGTTCCGTTAGCCTTTGCCGGTCTGCCGGTCTGGAAGGAACCGACAATACCAGCGGAATCGTCCTCTGGTCATCATCCTCCCATTCAGCGACAAAGCCATATTGCCTGTCTTCACCAATCTCATTTTCCTCCTTAATGCCATAAAAAACCGCTGTCCGTTGAAACCGGAACAGAGAGCCTTCCCCATAAGCTTTCAGGAACTTCGTGGCAACCTGATCCTCCACACTGACGCCGAGCGGAAAAGTGCTCTCTTCAGTTCGTACCTCGTCAGGTTTTCTCTCTTCTTCAGTGTTCTGTTCTGTCACTGAAAATGTGCGAAAGCCGCGCCTCCCCGTTCCTCTTGCGATAGAGCTGAAGTTGGACGTGCTCGCTTCTACGACCACATCCCCGGTATTCGCAACATTGCGTTCTCCTTTTACCGCTTTAAAAAAATCAGAATCCGTCACATCCGTGTAGAAAAGGATATCTTTCGGTTCAAACTCCTTTTGGCAATAAGGACAAACCAGGCTCATATTCTAACTCCTCCATTATTCTCTGAAGTCAATGATCTCAGGTAATATGTATCTCATAACTGTTCTCATATTCTTCAGAGAACATTGGCCTGTAGCTTTTGTTGTTTTCCATAATTATGGTCCACCCCTGTTGTTTATGCTTCTCCCATGGAATTGGAATGGGCAGGATATCTTTGTTTCCAAGTAGCAGCCGCATTCCGGTGCATACTGAATTTGCCAGAGGAGACTTTGGATTTCCATCTACTGCGGCAACTCTCATATTCACCTTCTGTAAAGTAATATTGGCATCCAGTTTGAAATCCGAATGTTCAACCTCAATTTCCACCTGATGGCGGCGCCCTGTGAAGGTTGCTGTGCTGTATACTCTTCCGCCGGACACCAGGGAAATTGTGTTTTTTCCGTAGTCCACAAGTTCGTTAATATCGGTATAACCCTGATTCAGAAAATCTCCGCGTTTCTGTGAAACAGTTCTGCAGTATCCTTCCTCGTTCTCTACTCGTATTGTAAGCAGACTTATATCTTCCTTCCAGACAAACGCAGCTCGATATCCTCCATCGGACAGTTTCACATTGAGTTCCCATGGATTTTTTATTTCGTCATCTTCTGGTTTTTCTCCCGTCGCATCCGATGTTATTTCCTTAACAGCTTCGTTCTTTTTCCCAAAAGAGTCATTTCTGTCAGAAAAGCGCCCATCCTGTTCCGGTGTTGCTGCTCCATGGAAAGCAGTCAGTTTGTTGGCTCCGGCACTCAGATTATCTCCGGAGCAAAGCTGTAGCAGAGCGAGAGCTTCCACGTTCTGGTATTCCGGGGCACGAACCGGAACAACCCTTGCACTCTGAAGAGGAAGATAATCTCTGTACAGGCCATTGGGAATATACAGATATGTCTCATTGGGCTCATCAAAGTTTTCTCTTGAGGGGCATGCCAGATAGATTCTTGATTTGCTGATTACCGGATTAAAAACCTGACTGACTAATGACCCGTAATCTTTTTCAGCCAGATCCCGGATCATGTTTTCCTGATTGACTGTTTTGCAGGTTTCCCCTGCAATCCAGCTCATCATTTTTCCGGCTTTTTCCTTCGTGAACTCATCATCCGGGCCAAATGACAAAAACCTGTCCCTGGAAATTTCCAGTTTTGCCAGCGACTGTTTGATTTGTCTGGTGGATTCGCCGGCAATATCTTCACAGAGCAGAAGGAATTGTTCATCTCTTAAGTAGATGGAAAGGATTTCATCACGCCTTTTCCTCTGGATTTCCGCCTCATCACGAACCAGCGGAATAAAACCATTCCATTGTTTTCTGAACGCTTCCCAGCCTTTTCGGATTTCTTCCTGATTCATACGATAGAACTGATTGTATTCCCGGATTACTTCCTTTTGTTCGCCGGATGCCAGAAATCCTGCTTTGATTTCTGCAATCTGATAACTGTAAAACTGTTTTTCTATCCGGTCAACAAATTCATGGAACTTTCCGTTTTCCTGAAAAAAATCTATTACTTTTTCATGAAAAGGAATGTAGCTCAAATAAGTTTTTATGTTGTCTGTCCAGTTCGTCAGTACTTCTTTGAAGTCCAGGGAGGACAGAGGTTCCGGCTTTGTACACGTCGAACTGTCCCCTTTGACATATGCAAAGGTGCTCATCATCCTGCTGCTCATCAGATCCTGAAGCCATGAAAAAAGACCTGCTTCATTCTGAATTTCATCACTGAAAGCGGCTGCGCAGATATCTTCCGGAGTCGCAAACTGTGTCCATCGGAACAATTGGCTTTTCAGGGACTGTACTGCCTGATGCTTTGCATAGTCCCGCATTTCTGCTGCTGTAATCCTGTTCTTCCCGACGCCAATGGTATAGAAACCGGGAGAGAGATTTTCTGCATTCTGCAGGGTATTCAGAAGCAGTGCCGCTCCATTGTTCCGGATATCTTTTCCGTGCCCCAGATCGCTGTGCCGGTCTGAAAGAAAATAAACATGATGGAATGAAACCCGGTTGTCTGTCATGCGTTGAAGCAATTCGGAATACGTATACCGAAGATTGGGGAACTCCTGTGCCATCCAGATCAGATGGTAATGGAACTGCCAGACGCCGATATGTTCGCGTAGGGAATCCAATGTCGAGAGTGTTTCCATAATGTGATCAATTGCTGCCGTTCCGCCCTCAAAAACAACTGCCACATTTACATTGCGTTTGTCCAACGGCAGATCCGGGCTGACATTTCCCACAAGGCGGTTGATTGCATTACTGATTGATGTCACATTGTCCAGTTCTTCTTCGTTGCAGAAAAGAACTCCGGTTTCCTCTGTCCTGGTGAGTTTTTCCAGAACAGCATCCTGAATACTGGTAAAGTTCTGTAAATCACAGCTCCCGATAACCAGCATGATTCGATTCGGCATATATTTTTAACTCCCAACATTTGTTTGTTACGAATAACTGCCGGAGAATCCCGCTTCCTTCCGGATGCAGGATTCTCCGGTTTCAGTTACTATCAGATATTTGACCAGGTAAGGGCCAATCCTGTCAGCTCTGTTTTCATCGTTTCAAGAATCAGTAAAGCTTTGTTATATTCTTCACGAGGAAGTTGTTTCTGATTCTGTTTGATTGTAGCGATTCGTGTATCCAGGTCCTTTGCAATTGCTTCTGCTTTGTTCTGATATGCCTTGCACATCTCAATATCTTCAGGGGTATCTTCCGGATCCAGGCTCTTTTCATATCTGGCTCTCATGATTTCTTCAATGGTTGGGAACGGCTGGTCATTGCGATCCTGTTCTGCATACCATTCTGTAAGCTTGACATGAACCGGCAGGAAATTGGCCCAGGGTTCTTTCTGAAGCACGTTTGACTGGCTGAACAGCACATTTTCTTCACCATTTGTTTCAAATTGTTCAAGTGCATTCACGTGCAGAACTTTAATAAGTTTGATCCGGATGCATTCATACAGCATCAGACGTGCAACAGTAACCGCTGAGTCTCTGAGTCTCCGTTCTGAGCTTTCACCTTGATCAATTTCATCAATAGCTTTCCGAACCTGCTCTGCCATATCCATCTGTTTTTGCAGTTCCAGCATAAGTGCCGGGCGTTGACTCAGGCGATAGTATGCCAGTTCTCTGAAGCAGTCCCGTCTCGCAGTTTCGCTTGCTGCGTAAGTACCGGCCAGATTCAGTGCCTGGGAGAAGCGCTCCGCTTGTTCATCCTGACGCACATCGTCAATCAGATTATAGGTATATCTTTCATTCAGAAGTTTTTGCAATGCGTCCTTCACATCTTTCCCGCTTGCAGAACTTTCCTTTGCAGCTCTGATCAGGTCGGATAGTTTCTCCGCGCTGAGAGGCGCAGTGCTCTCTCCGAAGAATGCCAGTTCTGCCTTATACTGTGCCGGTGTATTGCCAGGAAGCATCTCCAGGTTCAGCACCTTTGTTTGCTCGGCCCGTTTCGCCTCTTCGGTTTTCCTTTCCTGTTCCTGAATCATGGTCTGGGGAGCAGGATTAGCACCAAGCAGTTTGAAGGGGATCGGGCTCGGCAGCAGATTCCAGTCATCCAGGACCGTACGTTTCTTGTTCAGGCGTTGTAAATCAGCTTCGTTCATCGTAACCAGATGTGTTCCGGGTCTGCGAGTTCTGCCGTTTTCATACGTTGTTTCGTACTGAGCCAGATAACTGATTGCGCACAACGGCAGGCCGGATACAATATTCATCCAGAAAATGCGGTCTTCTATTGCACTGTTCTTGATTACTGCTCCGGAATACTGGCCGGTCTGAATAAATTGTTTGATACCTTCCCGAACCTTATCCGCTCCGGCAGGTACGCTGATATAACTGGAAATAACTGCATTGGTAGTATTCAGCCCGCCATAATTGCTGACAAGGCTGAAATGAACCTGTGCGCCTCTTTCCAGCTGAGGAGCAATCACTGTCTTCACATATCCGTCTACTCCATCAGCATTTACATCATTATTGAAATTAACCAGCTGACGCTGCAGCGACATATCGTTCACGGCTTTGAATACTGTTTCAATCATCCCGTCCAGTTTGGTTATCATTTCGGAAGCTGCAACTTCAACGCTGGCGCCGGTCTTATCGAATGAAATAGCGGTATCAGCTGCGGTTTCGAGCAGGGTATTCAACAGCTTTTTCTGATTGTCCTCCGCGCGATAAGCAGCAACAATCTGATTCCGAAGTTCCTGCATATCTACAACATGTCCCGCTTCCCGGGACACCGGAATGTTTCGTACGTCGTCGTCCACATCCTTTCGGATCTGGTCAATGGCGTCTATAACAAATTTCAGATTACGGTCAAGTATCTGAGTTTGAATTTCATTCGTGACCTTTTCGATCGCATTGGCCATAACTTCCATGCACATTTCGTTCTGCTTGGCCGTATAAATCGACTGAAGCGCGCCAAGATACTGTTCAAACACCTGTTGGCGCTTGGGCAGGCCGGAAATGCGGTTGCATACATCCACGAGTTCGATGAACTTCTGGTTAACAACCGCAATAAAGTTGTTATATGCAGAACGATTCTCACTCTGCTGTGCCGCACAGGATGCTTGTTTGCTTCTCATCCAGGCAATAAAACCGGTGTCCGGCGCAGAAAGCATCGTACGCAGCGCCAAAGGTCCATGTTTACGAATGTATTCCTTCGCCATCACGCTGAACGAATCACGTATGGACGTAATGTAATTACCTTCCAGGATGGGCATCTGGGCCTGAGCATTTCTCAGCCAGTCGGCATGCATATTTCCGTGCGGTGCCAGCGATGCTTCATTCGCCGCTATTTCCTGCCTGGAATACGGTGTCAGTCCACTGAACATCTGGGTATCAATCAGCGTTGCTGTGCAGAAGTCATCAATCAGCAGCTGCAGTCTGATCTGCATGGGTTCCTGGAATTCTTCCGGAGCATTGCTCTTCATTACCGGAATATGTACGGGATCTGTCTGGAAAGCATCAACATCCCTGAACAGCAATTGCGCTTCCATGGATACCTTATTGCGCTGCTCACCCAGATTGCTGTAGGCACCGATTGCCCGATAGCAGTAATTCTGGGGATAAGGCCTGTGAATCTGTGCACGATATGCCGTCTCATTACTTCTTTGCGACTGGAATGAATATGAATCCTGGTCCGTTGCCTGGTTGGCATACTGGCTGACAACATCGAAATTGGAGCTTTCCTCTGCCATCATGAACAGCAACGTTTCCGTAATGGATGATAGCACTACTTCATACGCATTTTCCAATAGTACACCCTGTGCATTGGTTGCGCAAAGCAGTGTGACATCATCATAAGGTCTTTCATCCCATGAAATCATCAAACCGCCGCCATAATCGACAGTCAGGTTTTCCTCTTTAGTATGGCCTTTTACGCGGCGATCATTGGACATCCAATAATCCAGTTCTTTCAGGGCAGCAAAACTGTTGGTCTGATAGATCGTTTGTTTTGCTACGTCAGTAATTGCCTGTCGGTTGATTGTCACATCCGGGCCTATCGCATACAGATCCAGCTGAATAAGCATATTCCCAAGTTGCGCTGCATGTTTGACCAGATATGCAAAATCCAGGAATGATCCGGATCCGGTACCGCCGGAAAGTCCGGAAATAACGACTACATTAATTTTCCCGGCTCCGGGAGGTGCACCGGCAGGCAGTGTAGATAACTGTGTCAGAACAGCGCGCAGTTTCAGAACAATATCCTGAGCTCTTCTGAACACCATCATACGGGACAGCTGACGATACGTGCCTGCCCCGTTCGTTGCGGCTTCTTTTTTCAGGCTTTGATCCGTATAAAACCGGCTGTCAAGCCACTGTTTTATCGATGGGGAGAGATTGGCACCGTTATTATCCAGGGCAAACCCTACATCCCAGCTCAGGTCAAGCCATTCGGTGTCTTTGTCAATGCATGTTCCATGGTATCTCTTGGATAGTTCTCCGGGATCTGTATCGAGAACAAGATAAGCTGTACGAGGCGGCCTGTCCAGTTCTCTGGCTCCCAGTTTGTCTGGTTCCAGTCGCTGGGCAAACTCGTTTTTAATTCTGCGGACACCGTCAGCTCCTGTACCGCCCAACCCAACAACCAGTAACGGTGCATCGATTTTGCGGACTTTCTTCGTAACCCCTCCAAAGTAAGCCATCTTTTTCTCTCCTTTTCTTGATTGTATTTTGCAGGGATCTCCTGCTAATCTTTTCAATCTCAGATTTTCGGTTTGTTCATCCCGCCTGCCGGCTGTATCGGTGTAATTTTTGCAGTCGGTCCTGCCGGCGTTTTTGTTATCCCGGCACCGGAAGTCATCATCGGTTTCGTCGCTGCCCCTTCACGCTTGATTTCTATCACGACATTACCGAACTGTGCTGATGGCCCCTCGTTTTTGATCGTCATGATTGTTCCATTATCCCAGTTCAGTTTCTTTGTGCTCTTATTCATTGGGGCTGTCCCGATCATCATACTGAACGGACTCTGTTTGGCTTTGTCTTTCATGACAAACACTCTTCCATCTGCGCCTGCCCTCAGTTTGAAGTTCCGGGTATACGCTGCCAGTTGGGTGTTCATCTCACCCGTTGCAACATCCGCAATCCGTAAAGTGTTCAGACCCACATCCTTTTTTCCGCGCATGGGGAAGGATCCCTTGTTCGGCCGGGGAACATGATTAACGGTGATAGAAACCATACCATGTTTGGTATTCCACGCTTTGCGATGAATCAGCCAATACCATGCAACGATCAGCAGAATAACAACAATGATCCCCGCCAGAATCATCAGCAAAAGCATAATGACTTCCTGCTTCTGACTGATTATTTTCTGGTCATAGATACAACAAACATTTTTGTTGTCCTTGTCGACAGCGTAAAGCAGAACTTTGCGTTCACCGGCTTTCTCATTGGCCAGAACCAGCTGCCCTTCTTCATCATCCAGCAACGGCTCCAGTTCTTCTCTGCGCTCAAACCAATCTTCAGCTGTCAATGCCGAATCTTCTTCACTGATAGCTTCCGGCAGCACTTTTGCCCCATAATGAAGTTTATCATTCGGATCGCTGAACAGCTGGTCCATCCCGATTGTATATTCGCTTTCGTCCATCTTTCTCCAGAGGAAGGGGTCAATCTCAAATTGATGCTGGAGCTCACCCAGGTATTCTTCATTGATCACCGGGGGGTTGTTTCCAAGCTGTCCGCCTGTCAATATGACTTTTCCGCTGATATCACCATTTGGGATATAATAATGGCCGGTAATTCCATAGGTCCCTTCCAGTAATCCGGAATGCTTCTCTGCTTTCCAATGGTTTCCTTCGAGTTTGGCATTCAGTGGTTCACTTGTCCCTTCTGATCCGTCAGCCGGTGCAAAAACAAGCTCAACGCCTGACAGATCAACAAGGTTCAGCAATTCAGAATTATCAATTGTTTCTCCACCCTCTGCTTTCATGGATGCTTCAACCGTGAAATCCTGGTCTTTGTCAATCTGCTGCGGCAAAACAACTTCAACATAATATTGATCCTGAATGGTTGTCCGAAGGTTTTCTACCCGGACAGGGATTGAAATTGTGATTGTCTGCCCCTCCGGATCGGTTGCATTGATCTGAATTGTTTCCGAACCGGATAAATCCAGTGTTTTCAAAGTCAGCTTTCCTGTTTCTCCATTCAGATCCTTTGCTACAACTTCAGCGTCATTTTCAGCAGAAATACCGATAATTTCATAATGCAGTTCTTCGCCGTCCGGATCCTTTGCAAACTCATTCAGATCCAGGGTTTCTTCAAACTCCTGATCAAAATTCTCTGTCCGTGGATCATGAATTGTTACATCGGCAAAGGGGTTGTTCGTTTCTTCTGCTAAAACAGGCGGCTTATTTTCGAGCCTGAATGAAGATGTTTCCACTTCCAGTTGTATATCTTTCAGCTCAACCGTTCCGTTCAATGTATATGTACACTCGTTCTTGGAACTCTGAGCAGGTGCGGAATATGAATTTCCGCTCTTCGTAAATTCAAGGGGGATCGTCTCACTTCCCCTGCCCTCAATCGCATAGCTCTTCTGGAGACTCACTTTGAAATTCAGGAGGTTCAGGAGCTCATCATCCGTAATGATCTCTTCTCCTTTTTTCAGCAATGCAGTATATGTATAGGGTTCTCCTTTTATAACAGTATCCCCATCCGATGTGATAACAACCCGGTAATCATTTTTAATCTCATCTCTGATGGAGGTTATCTTACAGGGAATTGTAAGAATTGTTTCGGCATTTTCCGCATCAAATGTACGGATTTTCAGTTGCATCGTTCCGGATTTGTTTTTTGTTGTTAGGTTCAGAGTCCCGTTTTCCAGGCTTACCATATCCAGAACTGCATCGCCTTCCGGTTCCAGCCATGAATACATGATCTTTTCCCCGTCCGGTTCGTCAACATATTTCGTCAGGTCAATTGACGCTGTCTTTTCTTCCTGATAGTCTTTTCTTCTTGGATCATGTATTTCATAATCTGCAAACACATTTGTTCCTGCGCCGGTTTCCTGTGGAGGAAGATTCTCTACTGTCACCTTTCGGCTGGTACCATCATCCATACCATCGCCTTTTGTTGTTACAGCAAAAGAGTATTCTCCGCCTCTGATGCCGGTTATAAATTCCTTTGGAATAAATGTTGCAGTAAAACGATCGTCTTCTGGAGTGAGGATGATACTTGTATCAGTTGTTCCGTCCGGAAGGTGAAGTGTCTGAGGATTCCCATTTTCATCAAGAACAGAAAGAGTCGCCTGAATTGCTCCCTTGTAAAGCATAGGATCATCTGCAGGTTGTCCGTCTCTTTCAAATCGAACGCTTAGTGTGTTTTCTTCTTTCTTGTGCAAAGGTTCTGTATTAAAACTGATTACAGGAGATACATCATAACTGAAAATAACATTAATACTGATCTTGTCCAGGGCTTTTTTCTGGTCGTTTTTCAGTCTCTTGTCCTGATCATATTCAATAACCCATTCTCCGGTTTCATTCGGATTCAGAATTTTCACAACAGAAAAATAGGAAGAGGAATAGCAGAGGTAATTCTGATCATTGAATACAACTTTATCATTTCCGGGTTTGTAGAGGCGTATACTGCCGGCTTCTCCAACAGGCAAAAGGATATTCGCTTCAGCGATTGACTTGTTGGGAATAATGAATTTTGCTTTATAGTTTCCGTTCCCGTCAGACTCAGTCGTCCCGCTTAGTGTTACAACGTCAGAACCAACCAGGTCTGCAAAAATACGATTGAAAACTTCCGGCATATCTACAGGTTCACTGATCGTGAAATATAGGCCATTTGCATCTTCTGCTGCGCTTTTCAGAAGTTTGCTATCCAGCTTCAGTGCAACGGAATAAATAGTAATATCATTGGCAAATGCCTGATCAACCGCTTTTCTGAATTTCTGCTCGGATTCTCTGACCAATTCCGCATCACTGAAACTGATTTCTCCATCAGAAAGCAAAACGATAACAGGCCGGTTCTCGCTCTTGTTTTCTGTCAGAATCTCAACAGCCCGTTCCAGAGCACCTCCGATATCTGTCTGTCCGCCTTTTTTTCTGCTGAACGAATACAGGTTCGTATTTGCTGTAGCTTTTTCATCCCGGAGTAAAAGCCTCAATAAATCCGAACGGTCTTTTCCGTTGGTCTTTATATTAATACTTTTCAGTTCATCTACTCCGTCAATTTCATTTCTACTGATATATGAAGTGGAAAAAGGGAGGAGCGCAATACGGCTGTGTTCAACATCACATAAGCTGAT
>JAEEGL012454417.1_pt1 | contig 14666 bp, 10 predicted proteins | sample 9134231 | NCBI WGS metagenome assembly JAEEGL01 (sample SAMN16246548, study PRJNA631951) | gut metagenome | biome: gut microbiome; feature: rumen; material: fiber-attached | host: Bos | place: Iran: Karaj | collected 2018-10 | reverse complement strand
CAGCTCCAGCGCCACCGCGAAGGCGAGTGCCGTCGGCTTGCTGGGCCGGTATTCCGGGTCGCTGCGGATCTTGCTGAAAAGCTTCCGGCTGATGTTAGCCTTCTTGTAGCAGTCGGAATCCTTCATGCCCTTTTCGTCGATCTTGCGCAGCAGCATCCCGGTAAAGCCCTCGTCCGTCCGGCGGAGCAGGTCCTCCAGGCTTTCCAGCTTCTTCCCCGCGGGCATCCCCATCCCGGCATCCATATCGAAGGACGCGTCATATGTGATATTGCTCAGTATCGGCAGTTCTTCCGGCAGACCGCTGAACTCCGGGAAGCTTTCGGCTTTCCTCCTGCGGCGGATGCTTTCCCGTCTTTCATCCCGGTGCTCGCTGACGTATACGTCGTCAATGTATTCCTGGATCTCCGGAAACAGCTTTCTCCCGGTGTCCATTCCGCCCCGGGTGAATACCACCAGGTACACGGTCATCTCATGCTCGAACAGGAAGCGGCTCACGGCGCCGATGGCGATCTCCAGCGCCTGATCCTTCGGATATCCGTATACGCCGGTGGAGATCATGGGAAATGCCACCGTTTCGCATCCCTTCTCCGCTGCCAGCCGCAGGGAATTGGTATAACAGGCCTCCAGCAGCTTTGCCTCGCCGTGTCCGCCGCCCTGCCACACGGGGCCGACGGTATGGATCACATATTTCGCCGGCAGCCGGTAGCCTTTGGTGATCCGGGCTTCGCCGGTCGGACAGCCGCCCAGCGTCCTGCACTCAGCCAGCAGCTCGGGCCCCGCTGCCCGGTGGATCGCCCCGTCCACGCCGCCCCCGCCCAGCAGCGAGTTGTTGGCGGCATTCACAATGGCATCCACCTTCATTTGGGTAATGTCGTTCCGCACCATCTGCATCGGCATCCGGCGTCATCTCCTTCCCTGTTCCGTCAGGCGTCCGAACGGGAGAACCCGTTCTTCATCTCGCAGCTGGCTTCATACAGCACCTTGTCCAGCAGCTTTCCGGTCTCCTCCTTCGCGAAGTCCGCCATCTCCCGGTTCTTCTGCTCAAGCCAGGCGCTCCGGTCCTTTGCCTTCACCTTTCCGAAGGCGGCGGCCGCCTCCTTCAGACGCCTGTGTCCCTCCGCGTGCATGCGGTTCTGATACCTCTCGATATGGGAGGAGCATTTGGGCATATGCGCGTCGCTCAGCGCGCCGATCAGGCGGTTCGCCCAGTAGAAGCTGTCCGTGGTCACCTCCGCGCCGGTGCACGCGAAGTATTCCGGCGTTTTGTCCACATGGGTATAGAAGGGCACGAACGCGTTGAACACGTTGCTGCCCATGGCGATCCACTGGATCGCCGCCAGCTCCTTCGGCACGCCGGCCCGCAGCTGTGTCAGCGCCGCAAAGTTGTTCCGGTTGATGCCGATCGGGCGGTACTTGCCCTTCAGCCGGGGCTCCGCCGTCCGCTCGTATACGTCATAGTCCGTCCCCTGGAAATGGGAGGACAGCACGTATTTCACGTCCTCCACGGTGATCTTTCTTTCCGGCACGCCGCTCCAGGGCAGGTCGTCGTCCTCCGGACCGTACTCCGCGTCCGGGCCGTCCCATTTCCGGGAGGGCTGCAGGTATCTGTGCATGATCCATGCCCGGGGCGTGTTGTACTTGTGGTCGCTGTCATCGTGGCTGCCGAAGGCCGCCCGCGTGTCAAAATCCTTTCTCTTCTCCAGCGGTGTTTTGCTGTAGGACAGGTCCAGACTGTTTTCGCGGATGAAGTCGATCAGGTCCGCGGAGCACAGGTTGTTCTTTTTCTCCCCGTAGGCGTCTGCCAGGTCCAGGCTGTCGATCCCCATCTGGTTGGGCATCACCACATAGCACTCGTCCGGCACCCGCTTCGCGATCCAGTGATGTCCGCCAACGGTTTCGAACCACCACACCTCGTCCGTGTCCTGGAAGCCGACGCCGTTCATCTCATAGGTGCCGTACTCCTCCGTCAGCCGGCCCAGCCGCAGCACGCCCTCCCGGGCGCTGCGGATATACGGCAGCGTGATGGTCAGCAGGTCCTCCTCGCCGATCCCGGTCTTCACCAGTGGATCCGCTCCCTGCACCCGGGCATTGGAGGTAATGGTCTCCGTTTCGCTCATAGCCACGTTCAGCTCGTTGACGCCGGCCTCGCCCCAGATCCCTTCGTCCGGCAGCGCGTTGGGCACAGCGGTATAGCGCAGCGGCTTTTCCGGCAGGGGGATCTCCACCTTGCTGATCACGCTTTTATACAGCTTCGGCTGGTCCCCGGGCAGGACCGTGATGAATTTCTTGGCAGTGAAATGCCCGGATCCGGAATCCTCGTTCCGGGCCATCATAGTGCTTCCGTCATAGGTGGCCTTTTTCCCGGCCAGGATGGTTGTACACGGCATATGATATTCCTCCTTTGTTGTTGCCATTATACCAGTATTGTTATTTTCCCACAACAGCGGCGTCCGGCCTTCAGTGTAAAAAAGAAAGGACCGTCTCCGGTCCTTCCTCCGTTTATTGTCACTTTTCCTCCTGTTTCCGGCGGCACGCGGCGCATTCCGCCTGCCCGCTGCCGCAGCCGGCGCATCCCGCGCACCCGCCGCTTCCGCAGCTGCAGCCTCCGTTTTTTCTTCCCTTCCGGTAGCCGCGCACGGCCAGAGCCAGGATCCCCGCCACAGCCAGCAGCAGTACGATATCCAGAAAAGACAGCATGCCCTCACCTCACATCAGCAGTCCGGCGATCAGGCGGAAGATCAGCGCCACGGCCCAGGCGACGGCGCATTGCCATACGGCCACGCTCAGCGCCCATTTCCGGCCCAGCTCTCTGCGCACGGAGGCAATGGCCGCCACGCACGGCGTATAAAGCAGGCTGAACACCAGCAGCGTCCCGGCCGTCAGGGCTGTCATCACGGCCGTCACGCCTCCCTCGGTGCCGAAGAGCACTCCCAGCACGGATACCACGCTTTCCTTGGCCATGAAACCGCTGATCAGGCTGGTCACGATCCTCCAGTCACCCAGGCCCAGGGGCCGGAAGATCGGCACCAGGATGCCCGATATGGCCGCCATGATGCTCCGGGAGGAATCCTCCACCAGCTGCAGCCGCAGGTCAAAGCTCTGAAGGAACCACACAATGACCGTGGCGATCAGGATCACCGTAAAGGCCCGCTGCAGGAAATCCTTTGCCTTTTCCCACATCAGCTGCAGGGTCGTCCGCAGGCTGGGCATCCGATAGTTCGGCAGCTCCATCACAAAGGGGACCGCCTCACCCTTGAACAGCGTGCCCTTGAACAGCAGCGCGGCCAGGATCCCTGTAATGATCCCCAGCACGTAAAGCCCGATCATGATCCATCCGCCCTGCTTCGGGAAAAACGCGCTGACGAAAAAGGCATAGATCGGCAGCTTGGCGGTGCAGCTCATGAACGGCGTCAGCAGCACCGTCATCTTCCGGTCCCGTTCGCTGGGCAGCGTCCTGGTCGCCATCACCGCCGGCACCGAGCAGCCGAAGCCGATCAGCAGCGGCACGATGCTCCGCCCGGACAGTCCGATCTTGCGCAGCAGCTTGTCCATAAAGAAGGCGACCCGGGCAATATATCCGCTGTCCTCCAGCAGGGACAGGAAAAAGAACATCACCACCACGATGGGCAGGAAGCTGAGCACACTTCCCACGCCCTCGAAAATGCCTCCGACGATCAGGCTGTGCACCGTCGGGTTCACGCCCGCGGACGTCAGCGCGCTGTCCGTCAGCTCGGTCAGCGTTCCGATGCCTGTCTCCAGCAGCTCCTGCAGCCATGCCCCGATCACATTGAAGGTCAGATAGAACACCAGTCCCATGATCGCGATGAACACGGGGATGGCGGTATATTTCCCGGTCAGCACCCGGTCGATCTTCCGGCTGCGGATATGCTCGCGGCTTTCTCTCGGCTTGGTGACGCATTCCGCGCAGACCTTTTTGATAAAGGCAAAGCGCATATCGGCGATCGCCGCGCTCCGGTCCAGGCCGCGCTCGTTTTCCATCTGCAGCGTGATATGCTCCAGCGTCTCCCGCTCGTTCTGATCCAGCTCCAGCCGATCAATGATCAGCCTGTCGCCCTCTATGGCCTTGCTGGCCGCGAAACGCAGCGGGATGCCGTTCTTTTCGGCATGGTCCTCGATCAGGCTGGACACGGCGTGCAGGCAGCGGTGCACCGCGCCGCCGTGGTCCTCCGCGGAGCAGTAGTCCTGCTTCACAGGCTTTTCCTGATATCTGGCAATGTGCAGCGCGTGCGTCACCAGCTCGTCCACGCCCTGGTTCTTCGCCGCGGAGATGGCCACCACGGGCACGCCCAGCATGGACTCCATCCGGTTGATGTCGATGCCGCCGCCGTTTCCGGTCAGCTCATCCATCATGTTCAGCGCCACCACCATCGGGCGGTCCATTTCCAGCAGTTGCATCGTCAGATACAGGTTCCGCTCGATATTGGTCACGTCCAGGATGTTGATCACCGCATCCGGCTTGTTTTCCAGCACAAAATTCCGGGATACCAGTTCCTCGCTGGAATACGGGGACATGGAATAGATCCCGGGCAGGTCGGTGATGGAGGTATTCGCGTGCCCGCGGATGGCTCCGTCCTTGCGGTCCACCGTCACGCCGGGGAAATTGCCCACATGCTGGTTGGACCCGGTCAGTTGGTTGAAAAGCGTGGTTTTCCCGCTGTTCTGGTTCCCGACCAGCGCAAAGGTCAGCACATGATCGTCCGGCAGCGGATCCTCGTTTGCCTTGTCGTGATGGATACCGGGCTCGCCCAGCGCCGGGTGCGCCACGGGTGCCTTCTTGTCCGTCGGAATGCTGCTCTTTTCCTTCGCCTTGACCGGGGTCACGCTGATTTTTTCCGCGTCCGCGATCCGCAGCGTCAGTTCATAGCCGTGCAGCTGGAACTCCATCGGATCCCCCATGGGCGCGGTTTTCACAAAGGTCACCTCCGCGCCGGGGATCATCCCCATATCCAGAAAATGCTGCCGCAGGGCGCCTTCGCCGCCGACAGCATTGATTTTTCCTGTTTCCCCCGGTTTCAGCTCTTTCAGTGTCATACTTTCCTCCGGTCCCTTTTCTGTTGCTCTTGGGTAACTTCTTCTGCCTTTATAGTATATCACACCGGCGGCGGTTTTTACAATCTCAAAAGCGTGCCATGCTTGCAATTCAGGCGCGTTCGGGGTATATTTTCTTCAGAATACCGAAAAAGAGACCGGGAGGAGCTCAGATGACCGTCACCGTGGGAATTCTGGCGCATGTGGATGCCGGAAAAACGACCCTCAGCGAGCAGCTGCTGTTTTCCAGCGGCTCGATCCGCTCTGCCGGGCGCGTTGACCACGGCAACACCGTCATGGATTCCGATCCCGTGGAGCGCTCCCGCGGCATCACGGTTTTTTCCGATCAGGCGGACCTGGAGATCGGCGGGCACCCCTTCACGCTCATCGACACGCCCGGCCATGTGGATTTCACGGCGGAAGCGGAACGCAGCCTGTCGGCGCTGGACCTGGCCATTCTGCTGCTGGACGGATCCTCCGGGGTTCAGGCGCACACCCGCGCCCTGTTCTCCATGCTCCGTTCCCGTTCTCTTCCGGCTTTTTTCTTCTTAAATAAAAACGATCTACCCGGCTTTGACCGGCAGAAGACCCTGTCCTCCCTCCGCGCCTCCCTCACCGATCGCCTCGTCCCCGTTTCGAACGGTCAGGTGGATGAGGAAGCACTGGCGGATCTGGACGATTCCTTCTGTGAAAAATATCTTTCCGGGGAATTGCGTCCCGGCGACGCCTGGCAGACGCTCATCCGCCTGACGGAGCAGTCCCTGGCGTTTCCCGTTTTTGAGGGCGCCGCCCTTTCGGGCCGCGGTCTGGACAACCTTCTCCGGGGGCTTTCCGCCTTCGCGGAATACCGCGCCGTTCCCCCGCCGGATCCCTCCGCGCCCTTCCGGGCGCGGGTCTATGCCGTCCGCCATGATGCTTCCGGAGCTAAAGTCACCTTCCTGCGGATCCTGTCCGGCTCCCTGAAGCTCCGGCAGGCCTTCACCGATGACAGCGGCACGGAAAAGATCACCCGTATCCGGCATTACCGCGGCAGCGCCTTTACGGAGGCGGATGAAGCGCTGCCCGGGGACGCGGTCGGTATCATGGGTCTTTCCGGGCTCCGTCCCGGAGACCTGCTGACGGATGCCGGCATTTTCCCCGGCCCGGAAGCGCTCACGCGCCCGGTGCTCTCCGCGCAGGTGGAGAGCGCTGACGGAACGCCGCCGGAAACGCTTCTCGAAAAGCTGAAGATCCTTAATGAAGAGGATCCTTCCCTTCATCTCGTCTGGGATCAGGAGCGCAAAAGCACCGTTGTGCAGATCATGGGTACCGTGCAGACAGAGGTGCTGACCCAGGTCCTTGCGGACCGCTTCGGTCTGCGGGTGCGCTTTCTCCCTCCTCGGGTGCTTTACCGGGAGACCCTTGCGGAGCCTGTTGTCGGCTGCGGGCATTATGAGCCCCTCCGCCACTATGCTGAGGTCCGCCTCCGCCTGGAGCCGGCGCCCCGCGGCAGCGGCATCACCTTCGAAAGCCGCTGCCATGAGGATATCCTGGATAAAAACTGGCAGCGTCTGATCCGCACCCATGTGTTTGAAAAGCAGCATATCGGTGTCCTCACCGGCTCCCCGCTGACAGATGTCAGGGTCGTTCTCCTCTGCGGGCGCGACCATCTCAAGCACACGGAGGGCGGTGATTTCCGTCAGTCGGTCTACCGCGCCGTTCGTCAGGGGCTGATGAAAGCGCGCTCCGTCCTGCTGGAGCCCTGGTACCGTTTCACCGTCACAGTCCCCGGCAGCCTGGCCGGCCGCGTGATGTCGGACGTCCTTTCCATGGCAGGCGAATACGCGCCCCCGGAAACCGCCGGCAATGATGCGGTCATCCGCGGGCGCTGCCCGGTCAGCACCATGATGGATTACCCGGTCTCTCTCCGTTCCTTTACCCATGGCGCCGGTGATATTCAGCTGGAATCAGACGGGTATGATCTCTGTCACAACGCGGATCAGGTCGTCGCGGAAGCTGCCTATGATCCGGATGCCGATAAGGCCAACCCCTCGGGCAGCGTCTTCTGCTCCCACGGCGCAGGCTTCTTTGTGCCCTGGAACGTCTCCGATCAGTGGATGCATATTCATGAAAAGGACTATGTCGAGGTCCCTCCGCGGGATCTTTGATCCTTTCGTTTCCAGGTCAGATCCCCTCGCTCACCGCTTCTGCGAATTCCTCCAGCCATTCCTGCTCTTCCTCCGAAAAACGGTCTTTGACTGGACTGTCTATATCCATCACGCCGATCACCTTCCCGTTCTTCCTCAGTGGGATCACGATCTCGCTCTCGCTTGCGCTGTCGCAGGCAATATGCCCGGGAAACTGATGCACGTCTGCCACGCGCAGCGTCCTGTCCTCCCGTGCGGCCGTTCCGCACACGCCTCTCCCGAGGGGGATCTCGATGCACGCCGGCTTGCCCTGAAAGGGCCCCAGCACCAGCGTGCTTCCCTCCAGCAGGTAGAATCCGGCCCAGTTGATCCTTTCCAGCCCGCCGTACAGAAGCGCCGCGGCGTTTGCCAGGTTGGCCGTGGCATGCGGCACGCCCGCCGTCAGTGCCTTCACAGCCTCCACGGTCTCCCGTCCCTTCGGGATGCTTCCGTTGTTTTCCGTCATTCGTCCGTTCCTCCGTCTCTTTTGCTGCCATCTTATCACGGCGGTCCTTCTCTGTCCATTCCCGTTTCACCGGGAAATCTTTTTCTTTAATCCCGTTTTAGGTTTGCTGCTTATGATCTCCCTGTAAGAACCGATAAGGAGGTCTTCGCGATGAAACGGTTTCTGAAATGGTTTTCCCTGCTGACTGCTCTGTCAGTACTGCTTTTTTCCTTCAGCGCCTTTGCGGAGGAGAATACGGACACGTTCCCTTCCTCTGCCCCGATGGGCGCCCCGCCCTCAGAGGAGCCCGGCGGGACCCCTCCGGACGGCATGACCCCGCCTGACGGAATGGCGCCTCCGGACGGTATGCCCGGCGGTCCCCCGGCCGGCGCTCCCGGCGGCGATCCTCCGGACGGCATGACCCCGCCTGACGGTATGACGCCTCCGGGCGGCGCCCACGGCGGTCCCCCGGATGGTGCTTCCGGCGGAACCCCTCCCGGAGGCTTCGGCGGGAAGCCGGGCAATCCCGGCGGTCCCGGTGGTTCATCCGCGGATATTGACTACGCCGCCGTCATGGAGATCACCTCCGCTTCCACAGAAACGGATCTGGTCGTTTCCTCCTCCGCCGCGGATGAAAATGCCCTGCTGGTCCACACAGACGGGGAAGTGGCGTTGGAAAGCCTTACCGTCACCAAGTCCGGCGACTCCGCCGGAGGGGACAGCTGCAGCTTCTACGGTCTGAATGCGGCGGTCCTGGCCATGGGCGGCGCCACGGTCTCCATCAAAGGCGGAAGTATAGTGTCCTCCGCTTCCGGCGCCAACGGCGTCTTTTCCTACGGCGGAAACGGCGGGCGCAACGGTGCGGAAGGCGACGGCACCGCAGTTTATATCTCCGATACCGTCATCACCACCGTCGGCGACGGCTCCGGCGGCATCATGACCACGGGCGGCGGCGTCACCTGTGCCGAAAATCTCACGGTGACCACTTCAGGTCGTTCCTCCGCGGCGATCCGCACGGACCGGGGCGGCGGAACAGTCACTGTTACAGGCGGGACCTATACTACCAACGGTCTGGGCTCCCCGTCGATCTATTGCACAGCGGATATCACGGTTTCCGACACGGAGCTGGTCTCCAATCTGTCCGAAGGTATCTGCATCGAGGGCAAAAACTCCGTTACCCTCAACAACTGCAGCCTCACTGCGGCCAATACCGCGTGCAACGGCAACGCTACCTTCCTGGATACGGTCATGATCTATCAGTCCATGTCCGGCGACGCGGACAGCGGTACCTCCTCCTTCACAATGACAGGAGGCTCCCTGACAGGCCTGAGCGGCCATCTCTTCCACGTCACCAACACGAATGCGGTCATCAGCCTGACCGACGTGGCCATCTCCAATGTGGATGACATCCTCCTCTCTGTCTGTGACGACGGCTGGAACGGGGCCGGCAATACAGCCGTCCTGAACACGTCCTCCCAGACGCTTTCCGGCCTGATCCTCGTGGGAGATAATTCCGTCCTGGATCTGCGCCTGTCCGACTCCTCCTCCTTTGAGGGAAGTATCAGCGGCAGCATTGTCAACGCGAAGGGAGACACCGTCTCCACAGAGGTCGGTGAAGTCAATGTTGTGCTGGATGAAACCTCCGTCTGGACCCTGACAGCGGATACATACGTCACTTCCTTCTCCGGCAGCGCGGAGAACGTCGTTTCCAACGGTTACACGCTCTATGTCGCCGGTGTTGCCCTGGAGGGCACCAGGTGATCGGATAAAATCAGCCCGGTTCCGGTTTGTTTCCGGAATCGGGCTTTTTATTTGCTTTATGGTGTTTTCTTCCGGGTTTCCTCCGCGCCATCTCTCACAGCCCGTCGCAGAAGCTGGTAAACGCTCCGCCTTCGTTTTTCGGCAGGCCGATGCTTTCCTTCGCCGCGCGGATCGCCTTGATCATGAATGCCATGTTCCGGGCCAGGATCCGCATGGTCTGCAGGCCTTCCTTATCCTTCTCCACGTCCTCGGCCGTAAAACCGTGCACCATATTCCAGTAGCGGGAGGATACGATCGGCATCTGGCTGATGGAAAAATACTTGTTCAGCACGTCAAAGCTCGCCGTGGTGCCGGCTCTGCGGGCGGATACCACCGCCGCGCCTACCTTCATCCTCAGGTCGCTGTGGTTGCTGTAGAAAAGCCGGTCGGCAAAGGCAAGCAGCGTCCCGTTCGGGGAGGCATAGTAGACCGGCGAGGCGAGCACCAGCCCGTCGGCCTCCTTCAGCTTTTCCGCTGTTTCATTCACGGTATCGTCAAATACGCATTTTCCGAGCCGGCTGCAGCTGCCGCAGCTGACGCATCCCCGGATATCCCGGTTCCCCACCTGGATGATCTCGGAGTCGACGCCTTCTTCCTTCAGCGTATCCCTTATCTCCTCCAGCGCTCGGTTTGTACAGCCCTTTGCGTGCGGGCTTCCGTTGATCAGCAGTACCTTCATGGGTGAGCCTCCCTTTCTGTACGTTTCCTTCCCTCTATTTATACAATGAGCAAACTGAAAAAGCAAGCATGTACGGCAGAGTGCGAAAACGCCCGCTCTTCCGAGCGGGCGTCCGGTTTTCCGGTTCTCTTTTATTTTGCCAGGCTGGCCTCGATGATGGCCTGCGCCCAGCTGGAATGTGAGGTAATATGGTAGTTCCTCAGCTTCGTGGTGTAGAAATCGTAATATACGTTCGTGTATACCGGCAGCGTCGGCAGCACCTGGTTGTACCGTTCCTGGAAGGCCACCCACTTCTGCATGTACTGCACTGTTTCCTTCGGATTCGTCTTCCGCATGTCCACTGCCAGCCGGTACAGCTCCTCGTCGTCGGAATACACAAAATTCCAGCCGGTGGGATCGGTGCTCAGGTCAACGGAAGGATCGTAGACGGAGCCGAAGTTCGTCGCCAGGAAAATCATGTCCGCCGTCCGTTCCGTCTCCCGGTAATACTGCCTCAGCACGTCGTTCATGGGCGCGGTTTCCACCGTCAGCTCAATGCCGCATGCGTTCAGGTTTTTGATAAAGCTGTCCTGCAGCAGGTCCGCGATGTGATGTCCTTCCGGGATCAGCAGCGTCAGCCTCAGGGGAATGATCTGCCCGTCGATCTCCTTGCAGCGCACCTTTCCGGCTTCCCCGGTATAGTCGCTGCCATCCTCGTTCAGCGTCCATCCGGCGTTTTTCAGCAGCATGGCCGCCTTGGCGGTATCCACCTTGTAGGTGGTCAGGTTCTTCAGGTTGATCTCCGACCAGTTCGTTCCCTTGGCGGTGCTGTGCTTCTGTACGCCGCTTGGCGCCGCGTCGTTCTTGAAGTTGACGGCCAGTCTCATCTTCCCGCTCGCCAGCAGGTATTCCCAGCACTCCATGCCGTAGAAGCCGTCCACGATCCTTCCGTTCACGCCGCAGTAATCCTTGGCGATTCTGTTCCGGTCCATGCACCAGGCCAGCGCCTGGCGGACGGCCTGTTCACCGACGCCGGGCCTGTCAAAGCTGAAGGTCAGATAGGCCAGGCCTTCACGGGCATAGTCGTCGCTCTTCAGCCGGTTGTTGTTCACTTCCCAGCGGCCGCTGTCCACCGCGTCGCCGTACATCACCTTGTTGGCCAGGTCCAGCCTGCCCTCTCTCAGGTCCCGGATCACAGTATCGTTGGTCGTCAGCGTATAGGCGATCCTTTCGATCGTCGGCTTCACCAGCTCATCCGCTTTCATGGGATCGTTGCCCTCCACGGAGATCCCGTAGGGATCCCTGCCCGAGGTCAGCGTCGATTTCAGCGAGCCCTTGTAGTATTCGTTCAGCTCAAAGTGCGCCGTCGTCCCGTCGAAGCCGGTCAGCCTGTAGGGACCGGAAACGACCTGCGGATGGGTGTTGTATCCGTTTTCCGGATCCAGCAGCGTCATCTCCAGCATCTCCGCCGTGAACACAGGCTCCGCCTCGGTCAGATCGTCGTTGCCGATGTAGGCGCCCATGCCGTAATAGGCTTCATATTCATTCTCCACGGGCTCCGCGTCCCAGTCCCGTTTCTCGCCGTCCGCGTATACGCGGCAGCCGGGAGCGATCTCGGTGATCGGGAAAGGCACGCACATCAGCAGTCCCTGCTCGTAGAAATAAGGCAGGTAGTTCTTGTCCAGGACCACCTTCAGCGTCAGTTCATCCGTCACGCCCAGTCCTTCCAGGTAAGGCTTTTCCCCGCTCATGTAGGCTTCGCTGCCCAGCAGGTGTCCGGATCTCTCGATCTTTCCGCCGATCTGCGTCATTTCCGGAGCAAGGCTCAGCAGGAAGCTGAAGGCGTAATCCCATGCCGTGATGGGCGCCCCGTTGGAATAGTACAGGTCATCCCGCAGCTTGATCGTGTAGACCTTGTTTCCTTCCTGGTCCGCCTTCACGGTCACGCTTTCCGTCACGGAAGGGTCAAAGATGTAGAGGCCCTGCGCGTTGTCCCAGTGGACCAGGTTGTATCCCTGGATCAGCAGGCGCACGTCTCCGTCGGCGCCGTTGTTGCCGAACGCGCCGGTAAAGAAATCGCCCTTCATCTGTGTCGTGCTGCCGACAACGAATTCCTTCGCCTCCGCGGTCTCATCCGCCGCTGCGGCGGCAGCTGTCAGGAGAAGCGCCAGCGTCAGCAGCAGCGAAATCATTCTTTTCATCATGATCGTTCCTCTCCCTTCCGATTATTCGAAGTAGTCGCCGAACTGGTTCACCAGGATCGGGTCGGCCGGCTTGCCGGGCTTGGGTGTCGGTGTCGGCGTGGGAGTCGGAGTAGGTGTAGGTGTGGGTGTCGGCGTCGGAGTGGGCGTCGGCGGGTCGGTCGCGGGCGGCGGTGTGGGGGTGGGCGGCGGTGTCGTGGGCTCAACGATGATGGGATACTCATCCAGGAAGATGCACAGATCCAGTTTGTCCTCTTCCCCTTCCTTCCGGATCGCCACCACGGTCTGCCACTTATTGGTCTCCGTATCGCGGATGACGGATACCTTCACATGGTAGACCGATTTATCGTATTTCGCGCCCTTCGCGCTTCCCGGCACCTGCGTCACGGTGTAATAATTCACACCCAGTTTGGTGTAGGTGATGGTCGGGAAAGCCGCCTTCCCGGGCTTGGAAAGCTTCAGATCATAGCTGCCGCTCTTTCCCTCCGGCAGCGGAGCGTCGTCCTGGGCAGTCATTCTCACGGTGAACTCGTCATCCGTCACGTCGCCCTTGGTCTGGATCTCGACCCGGATCGTGGCCTGAGCGGTTCCCGCCGTCGCGCCGTCCTCTCCGGATGCGTTCTGTACGGGCATGCCGATGGCGGCAAAGGCAATGGCTGCCCCTGCCAGGATACCCAGCGTTCCCGTCAGGATCTTTTTCATGATCATGAGATTTCCTCCTTCGCCCGGTACGCGGTTTCCCGCGCCGTGGTTTGCTTCTCTTCCTTAATCGAAGCAGTCCCCGGCCTGCTTGACCGGCATGTATATCTTGACTCTGACGGGATCAATCACCGTCAGCAGGATCGTTCGTGCGTTGCTGTATTCGCTGGAGCAGGTGCTCAGCGCCACAATATGGGCGCCGCTTTCGGAAGCGAGCATACTCTCCAGGATCCGGATTCCGTCCTCATTCAGCCACAGGGCCTCCTGATGAACGGCCTCCAGGATCTCCTCCGCGGTCAGGTTTTTCCAGTTCTGCGGGTTGAAGATCAGGGCATTGGACGCGCCTGTCACGATCACGCTCAGGCTGAGCAGATCATGATCCCCGTCAGGCAGCGTCAGGATCCCGCGTGTATTCTCGCGGAAAAACTCTTCCTTCTTGTACAGGTTGATGTCGCTGAACATGCGGTGCCCGCTCATGTCGTGGCCCAGCAGCAGCGTATATGGATCGCTGTAGTCCCTGCTGTTCCTGTAATCCATAAAGATGGATCCCGCCATGGCGAAGTCGCCGTAAACGTCGGTATTGAGATAGCTGTAATTGCTTTTCCCCTTCAGCACGGGATAGTCGATCGACGTCCCGTCCATTTTGAGCCAGGCTGTTACGTCCGGGTTGATGCTTCTCAGCTGATCAAACAGACTCAGCGGTTCCTCCCCGTTCAGCGTTTTGATCTCCCGCATCTCCCGCATTCCGTTTTCCACCTGATTATACACCAAATGGTTGTCCCAGAGCGCAAATCCGGAATAAATGATTGCAGCTGCCAGCAATACGATCTCTAACCGGGTCAGAACCCTGTTCAGAAAACGGATCACCTTCAAAACCGTATTGCTCCCTTCTCCGTCTGTCAACCGTTCCGGAATCCCATTGTTGATCGGGATATCAGGGGGCCGGGCCGGAACCCGGCCCCCTGTAACCTTTAAGTCAGTTCTTTGTCAGCGCCCGGGATCACATATCTTCCTTGCGCTTCCTGGCGATCATCAGGGCCACGCCGGCGATGGCGATCAGCATGATCAGCATGTAAGGCGCGTTGTCCATGAATATACCGGTGTCGATATCCTGAGAATTGTCGTTGGTGAAGGCTGCGGTATCCGCTTCCGCCGCCGCGGAAATAGCGCCCTTGATCTGGGCAGCGGTTGCCTGAGCAGTCGCTTCCTTGGTTTCCTCTTTTACGACTGTGTCGGAGGCTGCTGCGGTGGAAACATAGCCGTACATGCCGGCTTCCACTTCTGTGATCTCATAGGTAAGACCCTTGGGCAGGTTGGTAAAGGTAAAGTCCTGTTTGTCTGTCAGAGTGAAGTAGACCGTCTTGGCGGTATCCCAGCTCGGCGCAATGGTTTTGTCTGTTGAAGCGGTTCCGGTAATATTTCCGTTTGCGTCAGCAGTCGGGGCAGTCGCGCCGTAGTAGGTGCCGCTGCCGGACAGAGCAACAGTGCCGCGAACGATCGTGTCTTTGGCAGGTGTAAATGTTACTTTGAAGATCCAGGGCTTGTCCAAATCGCCCATGTTGCCGGTAACCTTCTTGGATACGGTCAGCTTGCCGGCTTCGTATTCATTGTGTACGTTCTCGCTGTCGCCTTCGGCATTGTCCAGCTTT
>JAEEGL011370902.1_pt1 | contig 14666 bp, 14 predicted proteins | sample 9134231 | NCBI WGS metagenome assembly JAEEGL01 (sample SAMN16246548, study PRJNA631951) | gut metagenome | biome: gut microbiome; feature: rumen; material: fiber-attached | host: Bos | place: Iran: Karaj | collected 2018-10 | reverse complement strand
TGTCTTACCCTGGAAAAAGTTGACTCATAAGAAGTCAACAAATGGTAAAGTATCAAACAGAAAAGCAACGACTTTATTACGACAAAGTGATAGCACTTTATCGTGACAAGCACATGGGAAGACATAGAATTGAGAAAATAATTCCTGTTTCAAATTACACTATTTCAGAATGGATTCGTAACTTTGTAGCCGAAAACCCAAGTTACAAGAGTGAACGTATGAAACAGGCAGAAGAAAGAAGGAAGAAGAAGGCGGTATTAGAGTCTGTCGATTCTCCTGTGCCCAGTGACCTGCAGTCTCTGAAGGCTGAGGTGTCCCGTCTGCGGAAGGCTCTTAGGGAGGAATCTATGCGTGCTGAGCTGTACAATGAGATCATAAACGTTGCAGAGGAGCAGTTCAAGATTCCTATCCGAAAAAAAGCTGGCACCAAGCAGTGACGAGTCTGCATGCACTGGACCCTCTGAAGTATTCGATAGAAGGTCTGTGCAGACTGCTTGGTGTATCGAAGCAGGCTTATTTCCAGAGAGACGATGATGTCCTGATGCGGAAGATCGCCCAGGAGGGGTTTGCCCTTGCCTATGTCCGGGAGATCCGCAAGAAGGATCCTGGTCTTGGAGGCGAGAAGCTGTGGAGGATGTACAAGCGTGACTTCACAGGCAACAAGCCAATGGGCCGTGACCGCTTTGAGGCGCTTATGGACAGGTACGGGCTGAAGGTTAGGAAACGTGTTCGTAAGCCGCGTACGACAGATTCCGCACATGGGCTTCCCGTATACCCGAACCTCATCAGGGACTTTGTCCCGACAGCCCCCAACCAGCTGTGGGTGAGCGACATTACCTACATAGTAATATGGCTGGACGCCACCCGCTATTGCTTCTGCTACCTGTCCATGATACTGGATGCGTATACAGAGGAGATAGTCGGCTGGAGCGTAGGTCCGACTCTTGACACGGAATATCCGATACGTGCCCTGCAGATGACCCTGGAGCGCATCAAGGACGTCCCCAAAGAGCAACGGACGCTCATACATCATTCAGACCGCGGTGTCCAGTATGCCAGCAAACGCTATGTGGAACTGCTGACAGAACACGGCATCAGGATCAGCATGACAGAGGACGGGAATCCCAAGGAGAACGCCCAGGCAGAACGGCTCAACAACACGATGAAGAACGAACTGCTCAAGGACAAGCACTTCACAACACTTGCAGAGGTGACAGCAGCAATCATCGTAGCAGTCAGCTTCTACAACGAAGAGCGCATGCACATGAGTATCGACATGATGACCCCAAGGGATGCTGCCAACTGTACCGGGGAGCTGAAGAAGCACTGGAAAAGCTACAGGCAGGAGCATATCAAGGCGAAACAAGCCGAGGCACAGGCCGTGGAGGCGGCAATACCAATGCAGCAGCCTGCTGTCACCTCCCTTGCCCGGAGTGTTTAACAATAGGGAAAAAGAATAAGTAAATCATCAACAATTTAAAGCGTAACCATATGAAGAAAAGAAATTATCTGCTGCTCAAAGAGCAACTAAAGTGTATCAAGGAGATTGAGGACGCCTATGCACCAGCATTGGCGAGAGGTGAAAATCCTGTGATTGACGGCATGACCTACAAGGAGGCCGTCTTTGATCAGGCCGGCATCCTTGTCATTTCATTGGAGGAAGTACTTGAAGATGAGGCTGGCCATCAGGAATAGGGGACAGACTAAACAATTACAGGGTGTGCAGGAAAGAAAAAAACATATCTTCTTGCACAATCCCTGGAATTTGTTTACTTTTGCACCCAGTCAACAGAGAATGGGGTTAAAGACCAAGCCGTCAACCTATAGCAGGGTTAAACGGCGGCAGTCAACCTGAATAAGTTTTAACGTTTAACCGGGTCAACCTATCTAAGGGTTAAGCAACATAGGTAGTCAACCTAAATCAGGGAACTACAACCCCTTTTTGTAAAGGCATTCTGAGAGGTTAGGAGTTTCCCGAACACCTAACCAACACCTAACCTCACTACTCACTAATCCTGGTTGTAGAGGGAGTAAAGGGGGTTAGGTGTTGGTTAGGAGTAGGTTAGGAGTTTCCCAAACACCTAACCCACCTGAAACCCCGATGTACAAAGCATTTCAGGGCAGTCAGGTTAGGTGTTAGGTGTTTTTACGAATATAGATATTTTTCTAATTCCCCCTACGGTAAACCCAGGGTTTGAGTAGGGTAAACCCCCAGTTTACTTACGGCAAACTTCAAAGAACCCCCACCCGGCAGGCCAAGACCCCCCACCCGATGAAGGTAGAGGTTAAGGCCGATGAAAATACCCGCCCGATTTCTTGTTCATTTCAAAAATTATTCTTATCTTTGCAAAGTGATAACCTCAAAAGCTTATGCTTGACACAACATATACCAGCAACAAACTGAAGCCCACCCAGCAATACCTTGCTGAGCACTATCATTCCCTTACGCTCTTCGGCTCCGTGGCATGTAACGAACAGAAAATATTATTATGAAAACACCTGCACTGTTTAAGGAATATATATGGTTAGTGAATACCATATATCAGGCTGGAAAGATTTCCTTTGCTAAAATCAATGAGAAGTGGCTACGCACAGAGATGAGCGGCGGCGTGGAGTTCTCCCGAACTACATTCAACCGTCATAAAGATGCAATAGAAGACATCTTTGGCATCATCATTGATTGTGACAAGAAAGATGGGTTCAAGTACTATATCGCTAACGAGTCTGTGCTTCGCGAAGATTCTATCCAGAACTGGATGCTCTCGTCTATGACCGTCCATACTGCTGTGCAAGAGGGTGTCAGTCTTCATAAGAGGATACTTCTGGAAGAAATACCATCGGGATATAAGTACCTGCAACCCATACTTGAAGCTATGAAATCTAATCATTGCATATCCTTTACATATCAAAAATACAATGATGCAGAAGCAAAGACACATCCAGTGGCTGAACCATATTGCCTAAAACTCTATAAACAAAGATGGTATCTGCTGACAAGAATCAATCAGCAATTTCGGACCTATTCTCTCGATCGGATCAAATCTTTGGATATTTCAGCTGAGTCTTTCCATCTCGATAAGGACTTTGATGCAGAAGCACACTTTCATGATTATTTTGGCGTTTTCCGCGATGATAAGACACCTCCCCAAAAAGTTGTCGTCAGAGCCACAGAGGGGGAAAGGCCATATCTTAGAGACCTGCCCCTCCACCACTCCCAGAAAGAGATAGCTACAGCTGCCGAGTATTCGGATTTTTCCTATTATCTCTTACCCTCAGATGATTTCATTGGTGAAATCCTTCGCAAGAAGAATCGCTTGTACGTCATTTCACCGTTAGGGTTACGGGAAAAAGTCCACCAATATATCAAAGAAATGGAAAAAAACTACGAAAAGTAGAAAAAAGTTTGAGACTGTACCGCAATTTGGTACAATATATTATTAACTTTGCACCGAAAAATTCACTTAAAGCTACATGACAGATAAGAATAACATCCTAAAAGAGAATGAGAAGCGATATCCGAGATTTGCAAATTTCGGCGAACTTCTTTTCTGGTCATATGCTAACTTACAGATGCTATTTGTTGCCATAAAGGAAGATAAGACTAAGTATGACCGTATGTGCTATATGATACGTGCAAAGGCATTCAAAGCTTACAAGGAGGGAAGATGGAAGATACACGATTTGTTTGAATTTAACATTGAAAAAATAAAGACCAACAACTATTGTTGGTATTGCGGAAAAGAGATGGAACCTTCAAAACTTACAAAGGATCATGTATTTCCAAGGATTAAAGGAGGAAAAGATTGCCTTGACAATATAATTATGGTATGTAAAACATGCAATTCATCAAAAGGAAAGATGGATTTATTCGAATGGTATGAAGAAGTTAGAGAAGAGTGGCCTCCTATCAACGTGTGGGTACACTATCTGAAGAATATCTATCTGTATAGTGTAGAAAACGAATTGATGGATATGTCTTTAGAAGAAATGGACACAATGGAACTACCTTTCAAATGGAGATACATCCCTCTCGACTATCCACAACCAGAAGTCTACATTTAAATAACAATAAGAGTATGAATAACCTAAAACAGTTCACAGGCATGTATCCTGTGTCAAAAACATTAAGGTTTGAACTAAAGCCAGTGTTATTAGAAGGTCAAACCGTCAACGATTTTTGGAACATTTACCTTAACGGTTCCATAGACAATGATTTACACAAGTTATACTTACATGATAAGGAAAGAAACGACTATTACCCTATCATGAAAGCTATACTTGACCAATTTCATAAAAAATTCATTGCATTATCACTTGAACAATTTGAAGTGGGCGACAAAGGTGTAACTTGGGAATCATTGGCTTTAGCCTATCAAGAAGACAAGAAATCTAAGAAGTTCCAAAAACTCCAGGGAGAAATGCGTGGTAAAATACGCAAAGCTTTTACTGAACATGGCTGGTGGCTTTACATTGCATCCTATTCTCAACTAATAGGTTCATTCACGAAAAAGATGGTTGAAGATGACGATGATTTTGTGAAGTCCATACAGGAAAGCAATCCCAAAATGGGGCTTGACCGCGACATGATGATTCAAGCTATTGAAACATTCAAAAATTTCTCTGTTTATTTTGGGAATTATAAAGCCAATCGTGACAACATGTACTCTGAGAAAGATCAGACTACATCTGTTGCGAATCGAATTGTGAATGAAAACTATCCCAAATTCTTAGACAATATTGTTGTATATAACAGATTGAAGGACACTTGTTATAGCGAGTTGAATGCCATAGAGGATAATCTGAGTGCAATTCTTAATGGCCTTTCACTTGATGATGTCTTTACCCCCAAGTATTACAACAAATGCCTGACTCAGGATGGTATTGAAAAATATAATTGGGTGTTGGGCGGAAATCCAAATGAAGGAGTGCTTGGTATAAATAGTGTTGGTAATGAATATCTCCATCAGCATCCTGAATCTCGACTGAATCTCAGGAGTCTGAAGATGACACAACTACACAAACAAATTTTGAGCGACAGGGTACGCATTTCTTTTTTACCAGAACAATTTGACTCGGATGAAGAACTTATGCAAAGCGTATCTGCTTTCATCGAAGGGTTTGAGTCAAGTAATCTTTTTGCACATATAAAAGACACCTTAAATATTTTGAAGGATAGCGATACAGATTTAGATAAGGTGTACGTTCAAGGCAAAAACTTATCAAGACTCTCAACCTTACTTTATGGCAAATGGGATGTGTTAGGTGAAAAACTTCGCTCTGTCATGGTTACAGGGAACACCAAGAAAGCCCAAAAAGATAAAGAGAAAGAAATAGAAGCTTGGCTCGAGAACAAATGCTTTTCTTTGGCTCAAATAAAAGCTGTAGAAAACGAACTGATGGAGCTGTCTGCACATCCTCTCTCTCTGATGGAACTTCTTACTGACCTTACTGTATGGAAATATGATTCAGAAAACAAGACGTGGTCCAAGAAATCGCTGCAAAAACTCTGTAAGGACGCTAGCATCACAGAGTTCAACGTGTTGATGGATAAATACAAACAAGGTGAATTTTCCATAAAGACAGATGCTGCAAAAGAAGTGTTAAAGTCCGTACTTGAAAGCTATATGGAACTATTTCACGTAATAGAGCTATTGAGACTTGGAAAGAAATCTCCTTATCTTGAAAAAGACAACTTCTATATTCCATACGAGCTACTTTTTGAATCAACTGATGATGATGTTTTAGTGCCGCATATTGTCCCTTTGTACATGAAAGTTCAAAGCTATCTTACCCGCAAACTTGCAAATCAAGGAAAGATGCTCCTTAAGTTTGATTCACCAACACGAGCCAATGGATGGAAAGATTGTTCTATTGCCATCAAAGACGGCAAATACTATCTGTTGCTATACCTTGAAAACTTAACTAATGAAGAAATAACGGCATTATATTCTAGAGATTCAGCAGACTTAGTCATATATCAACAGCAGAAAACTGATTTCAGAAATGCCCCTCGACTTTTTATAAACTCAAAAGGCGACAATCAGGCTCCTGCCGTCAGCAAGTACCATCTACCAATAGAAATGGTAGAATCTCTGTACAAAGAAAGAAAATCTCTTAAAACACAATCTGCAAAGAGGGAGTTTGATGAACGTCACCCAGATTATATAGAAAGACTTATCGACTACTACAAGATAGGTTTTTTACGGCACGAGGATTTTCGACCATTTCAGTACACATTTGAAAGTATGTGGAAAGACTCCTCGGAATATAGTTCTGTCCAAGAGTTTTTCGACCATACCAAAGAAATGTGTTATATGTTAACTTTTAGGCCGATAGACTTTGATTTTCTCTATAATTTGCAAAAGGGAAAGAAATTGGTTCTGTTTAGTATTACTAATAAAGACTATAAAAAAGAAGCTAAAGGAACTCCTAATATGCATACACTATATTGGGAAGAACTTTTTTCCCAGGATAATTTAGCAAATATTGTTTATAAACTTTCTGGGCAAGGCATTGAACTTTTCCATCGTGAAGCAATCTCTCCAAAATTGGCTTTCGTACACAAAAAAGGTTCAATTTTGGTGAATAAAACATTCTCAGACGGGACACCTATAGATGCGGAGTTCTATAAGAAACTAATACGTCATTTCAATGGGGTAAAAGTGGAGCTGACGCCTGAAGAAGTTAATCTTCTGCCGCTGGTTAGGACCAAAAAGGCTCAGTTTGATTTGATGAAGGATAAAAGATACCATGAGCACAAGTTCTTCCTTCATGTGCCTATCACCATCAATTTCAAAGCATCCGGAACATCGCAGAAACAGTTCAACGAGCGTACGCTTAATATCCTTCGAGATAACAAGGAAGGTTTAAACATTATAGGCATTGACCGTGGGGAAAGGAATCTGATATATGTATCTGTTATCAATCAAAAAGGAGAGAATCTTATTGCTCCACGCCATTTTAATTTGATTGAGACCGAAACTTATAATGGAATTGTACGTAAATTCGATTATCTTACTAAATTAAAACAAACAGAGAAGAATCGCGATGAGGCTCGCAAAAACTGGACAACACAGGAAAAGATAAAAGATCTAAAGTCTGGTTATCTGTCTCAGGTTGTTCATGAAATTGCAAAATTGGTTGTTAGGTATAATGCAATTATAGTCTTAGAAGACTTGAACTTTGGTTTCAAACGAGGCCGATTCAATGTAGAGAGACAAGTCTATCAGAACTTTGAAAAGATGCTGATACAGAAACTAAACTATCTTGTTTTCAAAAAAGATGCACCATCGAAAGAATATGGAACTATACAATCTGGTCTACAGCTCACAGCACCATTTACCAGTTTCAAAGAATTAGGCAAACAAAGTGGTTGGCTATTCTATGTCCCTGCTGGCTATACTTCAAAAATTGACCCTGTAACTGGATTTGTCAATCTGTTCAATATGAACAAGCCCGCTAACAGCTTGCGAGAGTTCTTTGGGGCTTTCGATGATATTACATACAGAGATGGATTGTTTTACTTCACTTTCGATTATTCTAAGGACGTGTTCAACAAGGTTAAGGCAGACTATACAAACCATTGGACATTAGCTTCTCATGGACTGAGAATCGTCGGTAAAGATAAGGAGCCAAAAGATCTTACCAAGGAGTTCGAATTATTCTTTAAGGAAGCTTATTTGCCTCTTGACGAAGTTTCAGTACAGACGATATCGTCATTAGATGAAAGCAAACTGCAAAAGCTATGGGGAGTTTTCAAGCTCCTGCTGAAGATGAGAAATTCCAATGACGAGCAAGATTACATAATTTCTCCTGTTGCAAGTAACAAACCATTCATTACTGGCCCAGATAACCCTATGCAGATTGCTGATGCTGACGCTAACGGTGCATACAATATAGCGTTAAAGGGTCTCTATTGGCTATACTATGATTTCCCGACAGACGAGAATGGGTATCTGAAGTATATTAAAGACGAAAACTGGTTCCGCTTCATACAAACCAAGCCCTACCTCAATGACTAATGGATGACTACATCTCCATATCGACCCTCAATGATTTCATCTTCTGTCCGTACTCCATATACCTGCACAATGTGTATGTGGAGACGGACGAGGGGGTGTATCATGCCACGCCGCAAACCCGTGGAAGGATAGCGCATGAGACGGTTGATGAAAAGCGAACCAGCAACCGCGCTGACGAACTGCAAGCATTGCCCATCATATCGCACACGTACGGGCTGACAGGCAAAATCGACATCTACAGAGGCAGAGAGAAGAAACTCGTTGAAAGGAAGTACCAACTGAAGAATATTTATCAAGGACAGATATACCAGCTGTGGGCACAATATCTGTGCATGGTGGAAATGGGATATGAAGTGAACGCTATCGCCTTTTACGAAATCAGTACTAATAAAATGATTCCTGTCGAGTTGCCGTCGGAGGAGCAGCTATCACAGTTTAGACAGTTCATAATGGCGTACAGGAACTACAACCCGGCAGAGCCAATAAAGACCAATAAGAGCAAATGCAGCCACTGCATATATTGCAGCTTATGCGACAAAACAGAAGGGGAAAATGTTTACCAGTAAAGACATTGAGTATAGGAGCATCTATGTAATAAACTGTATTACCGACAGAGAACTGAGGGTAAGCAGTGGGGAACTGCTGTTGGAGGATATGCAAGACCACAAAGTGCTGACGAAGCTTCCTTTTCAGAAGATTCTCGCTCTGTTTATCATTGGTCATATACATGTAACAACTCCGCTCATTGAAAAATGTAAGAAGAACAACGTCGCACTGGTGGTTCTGAAACCATCTCTACGCCCTGTGTTCTATTGGGCTGACTCTGCCGAGGCGAACTTCCTCGTGAGGAAAAGGCAATACGGGTTTGACAAAAACGATATATCCATTGCCCGGGTGCTGGTTGAGAACAAGATTGCCAACCATGTGAGGCTTTTGCAAAGGACACGCAAAAAAGACACGCTGACAACAGCGGCTTTAACAGCCTGCGAGCAGAAGATAAAGCAGGCAATAGAAACGGAGGAGTATAACATATTGATGGGGATAGAGGGTACTGCCGCAAAAGTGTTCTTTGCGTCTTACTTTCAGGAAACTGGATGGAAAGGTAGGAAACCGAGAATCAAGACTGACTATCTAAATGCCACGATGGACATTGGCTATACATTCCTGTTTAACTATATCGAGTGTTTTGTTCGGATGTTTGGCTTTGACCTCTATGTAGGTGTTTACCACAGACTATGGTTTAAACGGAAATCGTTAGTATGTGACCTGATGGAGCCTTTTCGTTGCATCATTGACAAGACTATAAGGACTGCTGTCAACAGGAAACAAATTTCAGAGAAAGATTATGAAGTACATAAAGACGAATACCGGCTAAAAAGGGAGATGAACAAAGAATACAGCAAATTGTTCTTCGATGCATTGGTGCCATACAAGCAGGAGATTTTCAAGTATGTACAATCCTACTATCGCTGTTTCATGGGCGGGAAAGACATCACTCAATACCCTAAGTTCGAGATATGATAGTAATTAGCTACGATATTAAAGATGACAAAATCAGAACGAAGTTTGCAAAGATGCTCCGTTCGCATGGAGCTATTCGCTTGCAATTTTCCGTTTATGAGGTGAACAATACACAGCGTGTTGTCGATAATATCAAGACAAAGATTATTGAGAAGTACAGCAAGCTGTTCACTGGCGCCGACAGCGTTATGATATTCAATGCGTCTAAGGAAAGTGTGCAAAAGTTTGGCAATGCCATACATCGTGATGCTGATGTAGTTTACTTTTGATGCAAACCTGAGTGTCAACAAACGAGTAAATAACCAACGGAGGTTGATTATCAATCTGTTACCTTTATCTTCAATATGAGGTGGGTAAAAAGAGTTCTTTGAAATAATTCTATAAAACTTTGGTAGATAGGAAAATAATATATACCTTTGCACATTGTTAGGGGCTATAAGCCGGTATAATTTCTACTATTCGTAGATTGAAGAATCCGAGATTTATCTGCAGCGTGGCTATAAGCCGGTATAATTTCTACTATTCGTAGATTCACGGGCAACGTGCCTACGTCACTACGGGCTATAAGCCGGTATAATTTCTACTATTCGTAGATATTGCTCAGTACCGTTATTTTTGGCTTGGCTATAAGCCGGTATAATTTCTACTATTCGTAGATTTGCCGTTTGTGGATTGAAGGCGGAAGGGCTATAAGCCGGTATAATTTCTACTATTCGTAGATCATAAAAGAAGGAAGCACCGCTATTGCGAGGCTATAAGCCGGTATAATTTCTACTATTCGTAGATGCAGTCGCCATGACTATGATTCCTTTTTGGCTATAAGCCGGTATAATTTCTACTATTCGTAGATATGCACGCTCAAACTTAAAAGAGTCGGCGGCTATAAGCCGGTATAATTTCTACTATTCGTAGATTGTTATTTCCCGTTGTTTTTCATCGATGGGCTATAAGCCGGTATAATTTCTACTATTCGTAGATAAATACCTGACGACCCGAAGCTGTTGGCCGGCTATAAGCCGGTATAATTTCTACTATTCGTAGATAAAACAAGTAAGTTAATAATTGACGAAAGGCTATAAGCCGGTATAATTTCTACTATTCGTAGATATGTACAACATCTCCGACGCCTTCGAGGGCTATAAGCCGGTATAATTTCTACTATTCGTAGATATAACAACACGCTGGAGCAACTGCAACGGGCTATAAGCCGGTATAATTTCTACTATTCGTAGATTTGTGCTCCTGCATCCACCTGCGGAGGGGCTATAAGCCGGTATAATTTCTACTATTCGTAGATGCAACGAGAAGGCTGCTGTGATACAGCAGGGCTATAAGCCGGTATAATTTCTACTATTCGTAGATAGTTGACTGTCAGCCCACTCGAAGAGCTGGCTATAAGCCGGTATAATTTCTACTATTCGTAGATTGACAAACTTGGGACGGCAGCCGCCTTTGGCTATAAGCCGGTATAATTTCTACTATTCGTAGATAGAAAGGGGCAAATGACTTCGAAATAAATGGCTATAAGCCGGTATAATTTCTACTATTCGTAGATAAGTAATTCCTTTTCTTATTTTATCTTGGCTATAAGCCGGTATAATTTCTACTATTCGTAGATAAGTCTGATTGTCTTTTCCATCTTCTTTGGCTATAAGCCGGTATAATTTCTACTATTCGTAGATTACCTTTGCGGACGTTAAGATGCCCCTGAGGCTATAAGCCGGTATAATTTCTACTATTCGTAGATCAGGATAAGTACCACCTGACTGAGGAGGGGCTATAAGCCGGTATAATTTCTACTATTCGTAGATAAAGAGAAATCGTATTACCTAATAAGGAGGGCTATAAGCCGGTATAATTTCTACTATTCGTAGATAGAAGGAGTCTGACCGTTGGTTGCAACAGGGCTATAAGCCGGTATAATTTCTACTATTCGTAGATCGATTGACACCCTCTCGCTTATTAAGACCGGGCTATAAGCCAGTATAATTTCTACTATTCGTAGATAAACATTGTTAAAACCATACATGAGGTTAGGCTATAAGCCAGTATAATTTCTACTATTCGTAGATGCATATTCTCTTTCTCCTTTATATTATTGGCTATAAGCCAGTATAATTTCTACTATTCGTAGATCCAACGCCAAGGCGAAGGAAGCCAAGGAGGCTATAAGCCAGTATAATTTCTACTATTCGTAGATTGGGCACCAAAGCCCGTTGTCTATCCTGGCTATAAGCCAGTATAATTTCTACTATTCGTAGATTGGCTACTTCAAAATCATTCTTCGGAAAGGCTATAAGCCAGTATAATTTCTACTATTCGTAGATAACACAGCGGTTGTTAAGACCGCCCCTCTGCGGCTATAAGCCAGTATAATTTCTACTATTCGTAGATGTAAGCTTGAAGTTACTCTTCCTGACTAGGCTATAAGCCAGTATAATTTCTACTATTCGTAGATTTGCAATACTCAGTCAGGGTCTTTACGGCTATAAGCCAGTATAATTTCTACTATTCGTAGATTGGTACGGCATAAAATCAGGCGGGACGGTTCTCATGATTATTTCTAAAAGTATGGCTGGAGTTAGGATTATAATTAGGCGGTTCCCGTGATTATTTCTAAAAGTATGGCTCAATGATTGTCTCGGCATATTCACGGTTTTCGCGATTATCCACGAAATCCATCAAGACATTTGTGTCAAGGAATACATTCTTCATTATTAGTACCCTAAAATATACTTGGTTCTTTCATCGTCCATCTCCTCGGATGACAACGATAGATCGCGCACTAATTCCTTAGTTTCTTCGGAAATGGCTAATTTCTTGAATTTCTCGCGGATTATTTGAGAGGCAGATGCCTTCGATTCTGCCTCGGCCATCGCTTCTTCCAAGAATGTAACGACAACACGTATATCTTGCGGCTTCATGCTTCTCAGCAGATCGGCATACGGAGCCATAGGTGTGTCGTAAATTTTCCTTGCTAATGTAGTCATATCGTCACCAAATATTTGTTGTCCGCTGCAAAGATACAACAAAATTTTGAAACGGCAATACTTTTACTGGGAAAAGATGATAGGGGTTTCGTACAGCAAAGCGTGCATTCCAGCGTGTCTACCAGCTGCTAAAGCGAGTGATACGGCAAAATAATCTCTCTTTTTTCTTGTCACTTTCGTTTTTTTTCATTACCTTTGCATCTTGAATGTATATTTTGTAGGTATTCAAATAAATAGGTTGCATTATGATGAATGTTCTGATTTTGATTATTATTGGTTTATTGGTTGCATTCGGCATAGGCTTTTTCTTGGTGCGTCGTCACTATATTAGGCTCCTGGATGTGGCTGTTAGTCGTGCTCAGAAGAGTAATCAGCTGAAGTCGGTGTTTATTGACAACATCAGCCGCACGCTCCGTTCGCCGTTGAACGCTATCACAGGCTATTGCAACATGATTCTTGAGGAAAAGGACGAGAACTTGCAGCCTGCTCAGGTGAGGAAAATGGTGACTGACATCTCTGAGAGTTCAAAGGAGATTGTTGAGTTTGTCATGCAGCTTCACGAAATGTCTAAGTTTGAGGGTATTACTCCTTCGTTCACGTTCATTGAGGTCAACCTAACGGAACTCATGGCCTCTTACCGACGTGAGGCCATGAACTATACTAAGCCTGATGTCGCCGTCCGCGTCACCTCAGACTTGTCGCCTCATTGCAGGGCCATACTTGACACCAATCTCATGCACCAACTTATGATGCATCTGCTGACGAATGCTGCAAATCATGTTACACAGGGCGACATCTTCATCAGATATAGCTGTGAGCGCAGGGGATTGAAAGTCTCAGTCAACTATACAGGCGTGGGGCAAGCCGAACTGGTGGGTGACGACATCTTCTCGTACCTTCAGAAGGAAGAGGCTCTGAAAGATGCCGGCAAGTCCTCCGTATTGGGACTCGCTATCTGCAGGGCTATAGTTGATATGTTTGGTGGTGAGTTCTTCATGGATTCAGAAGATGGCAAGAAAACCGTTGCCTCTTTCTGGTTCCCCTGCACGATGAAAGATATTTATAAGGATATTTAGAAATATAGTAGTAACAAAATAGTAATACAATGAACGAAAACGAGAACAAGAAACAGGGTTTGGAATTGGAACTGTCGCCCGAAATTGGGTTGGGAGAGTATGTTAACTTTGCCATCATCACACACTCATCGAGTGATTTTGTGATAGACTTCGCGCGGGTGTTGCCCGGACTGCCGAAATCGGTGGTGAGGAGCCGCGTCATTATGGCTCCCGAGCATGCCAAGCGTCTGCTTGGTGCCTTGCAGGAGAATATCATGCGCTACGAGCGCACGTATGGTGCCATCAAGATTCCCAACCAGGAACCGCGCACCATCGCACCCTTCGGCCCTAACAAGGGAGAGGCGTGATGAAGGGAAAAGTGAGAAGTGAAAAGGGAAAAGTGAAGAGTGAATAATTTGCTGCCGCCATCCCGCTGGTTCTGATGCAGGTATGGCGGCAGCAAATTTATCACTATTCACTATTCACTTTTACCTTTACTTTCTCTCAATCCATGCAATGGTGTCGCCTTGGCGTATCTGTTGGCCGGGCTTCACGCTGATGTCGACGAGCTTGCCGCCGAGGGCAGCTGGGATTTCAACGATTTCGCCCCACTTCGTCTGCAGGTAGCAGAAGGTGTCGCCCTCCTTGTAGGTTTGTCCGATGAACGGCTCGATGCAAGGAGCCATGACACCCTCGCCGCCAAACGACCAGAACAGCTGTCCGGCCAAAGGTGACTTTACGGCGTCGGCCTTGGCGTGCTTCAGGGCATCTATCTCCTCCTGAGAAATCTTCTGTCCGCCACCCAGTTTGGCATCCTTGGCTTTCTGGATGTCGGCGAGCAGCTGTTTCTTGGCCTGTCCGCTCTTGAAGGGGCGGTACTGCTCGGGGTGCATGGCCAGCTCGAACAGTTCCTCGTTGTCCTGTCCATAGTCCCAGCCATTCTCGTCCATTTCCTTCTTGAAGCCTTCGAGGGCATTGGGGATGAGTGTATGGGGGTCGACGTCGGTGAATTCGCGCTTCTGCTTCTTGGCCAGTTCGATGAGTTCGGGGGCGATGGTGCCGGGTATCTTTCCCGACTT
>JAEEGL016483939.1_pt1 | contig 14667 bp, 7 predicted proteins | sample 9134231 | NCBI WGS metagenome assembly JAEEGL01 (sample SAMN16246548, study PRJNA631951) | gut metagenome | biome: gut microbiome; feature: rumen; material: fiber-attached | host: Bos | place: Iran: Karaj | collected 2018-10 | reverse complement strand
CTGCGACTACGACGTCTCCCGGGCGGAGTACGGCATCGTGATGCTGGACGAAGGCGACAAGATCGCCAAGAAGGACGAGAACCCGTCCATCACCCGCGACGTGTCCGGCGAGTGCGTCCAGCAGTCCCTCCTGAAGATCGTGGAGGGGGATATCGTGGGCGTGCAGGCCCAGGGCGGGCGGAAGCACCCGTATGCGGACTGCATCCGGATCAACACGAAGAACATCCTCTTCATCCTGTCCGGCGCGTTCGTCGGCATTGACAAAGTCGTCTCCGGACGCATCGGGAAGGGTGCGCAGCGCATCGGCTTCATCGAGCAGACGGCGGCTCCCCTGTCGAAGGGCAGCCTGTACGGCAAGATCCGGCCCCGCGACCTGATCTCCTATGGGCTCATCCCCGAGCTCGTGGGCCGATTCCCGGTGATCTCCTACGTGGAGCCCCTGGACGCGAAGGCCCTGGAGCAGATCCTGACCGAACCCAAGAACGCGCTCGTGCGCCAATACACGGCCCTGCTGGAATCAGACGGCATCCGGCTCGACTTCGAGCGGAAAGCCCTCCACGCCATCGCCGAACGGGCCAGCGAGTCGGGCACCGGCGCCCGCGCCCTCCGCGGCATCATGGAACGCGTGATGCGCGACATCATGTTCAACGCCCCGCTCCTGGCGAGCAAGGGCCAAAAGAGCATCCGGATCACCGGCAAGACCGTGGACCTGGCCCTCCAGGACTCGGCATAACCAGGGCGGGGCGAAGGGGCCCCGTCTTTTGCGTGTATTTTGCGCAAAAAATTTGGAAATCTCGATTTTTTTGCGTACATTTGCACCATGATTCAAGAAAGAAGCTCTCTGAGCACCCTTATCTCATAACAGTTCCTCCCAAGCCGATTCCCTCCCCCGAACGACCACGTCGCTAGCAGTGGTCGGGCGCAGTGTCGGCGTCGACAGCCTCTAACCGCATAACTCCCTACACACCCGTGTACTCTCTCTCCAGGCCGCACCTGGTCGGGCCGTGTTGCGTCCTGGCCTCCCTGTGCCCTGCTGTCTACAAACTAGTAACCAAATGATTTTAAATCGCTTAGAAATGGGAAAGAACTTCAACTCTCTGAATCCGGCCGACTTTTGGCCGATGGCGACCAAGGCGGTCGCAAGCTATATCGGGAAGCGCTACTCGGGCGTTTTCACGTCGGAAGACATCGACGACATTATCGCGACTGTCGTCACCAAAATGTGGGAAGCCCGCGCTTCTTTCGACCCTGCCAAGGGTCAGTTTTTCTCCTGGGTGTGGCGTATCTCCCAGAACTGTATCCTGGACGCGGTGGACGCCAAGTTCAAGCGGCTCGGAATCTCGGGCGATATCGAGAAAGTGGGGGGCGGCACCTACCGCCTTCCCGACTCCCAATTCAGGGCGGACGACGAGCTGCTCAGCGACGACAGACTCGACTACTATCTCGGCGAGCTCAAGAGCGCGCGCGACAAGCGCTTCCTGCTCTATCTGGCCGACGGCCTTGATTCCGAAGAAATCGCCCAGCGAGAAGACATCCCTGTCAAACAAGTCTATATGGTCGTGTTCCGACTCCGCCAACGCCTCAAAGGGTTGGCGGGGTAGGAAGGACGTCCAGTGTGATGATCAATTCTGACATGGTTTGAAATAAAGCACTGGTAAAAAGGTATCTAATCCAGAGGGCTCCCCTCTGAATACTTCAGGCCCCGCGAATTATTGCAACAAACCGAAAGAAATTACATATGCACATCAACACCCCCCGCCTCCAACTCCGTCCGTGCCGACCGGACGATGCCATCGACATCTATGACATGTTAGCCGAGCCGGATACGGCCTGGTGGGCGGATATGCCGCAGTTCGAGGACGAGGAGGAAGCGGAAAGCTTCATCCTGTGGGGCCTGTTCTCCGGCGATGTATGCCAGTTCTCCATCGTCGACCGCGAATCGGGACAGTTCTTCGGCCTCGTGCAGGCGAAGTCCCCGAAGTTGTCGGGCGAGGCGCCGGACACCGTCGAGCTGGGCTATCTCCTCTGTGCCGCCGCCCGTGGGAACGGATATATGACGGAGGCGGTCTGCGCCCTGCGAGACTCGCTCTTCGGGGAGCCGTCCATCGGCAAACTCACCCTGGAGATTTTGCCCACCAACCGCGGCTCCCTCGGCGTCGCCACCCGCTGCGGGTTCGTCTACGAGGACCAGGCTCCCGAACTGAAAGAGCGCCGCTTCCTCGACGACAGCCTCCTGGACCGCTACGTTCTCACGCGCAAGCGTTACGAAGAGGAAATCACCAAGGCGGCGTAACCGGTGGGGGTTCGAGACAAAGATTGAAAGACTTCTGAGCAAATGACGTATTAATAGGGGTATGAGACAGATTCAATTGAAAAGACCCGACCAGATCAAGGCCTACCTTGACAAGCACGTGGTTGGACAGGAGGAGGCCAAGCGGACTCTTTCCGTGGCGGTGTACAACCATTACAAGCGGATTCTCCACAAGGACGACCCCGAGCGCGGGGCGGACGTGGAGAAGAGCAATATCCTGCTGCTGGGCCCTACGGGCTGCGGCAAGACGATGCTGGTCAAGACCATTGCCAAAATGCTCGGCGTCCCCTTCTATATCGGGAACGCGACCTCGATCACGGCCTCGGGCTATGTCGGGGACGACGTGGAGAGCCTGCTTTCGGGCTTGCTGATGAACTGCGACTATGACGTTGAGAGGGCCCGCACCGGAATCGTCTTTATCGACGAGGTGGACAAGATTGCCGCGCGGGAGGCGGGCGTGTCGATTACGCGGGACGTGTCGGGCGAATGTGTCCAGCAGGGGCTCCTGAAAATGGTCGAGGGGCACATAATGGGCGTCCAGCCCCAGGGCGGGCGCAAGCACCCGGAGCAGCCGCTCATTTACCTGGACACGACCGATATCCTGTTTATCGGCTCGGGCGCTTTCGTGGGCCTGGACGGGATCGTGGAGCGGCGGACTGGACGCGACCAGAGCCGAATCGGCTTTGGCAATGCGACGGCCGCGCAGGACGGCGGCAACCCTTACGCGGACGTGACGGCGCAGGACCTGCGCGATTTCGGACTGATTCCCGAGTTCGTGGGCAGGTTCCCGGTTGTCACCTATGTCGATCCGCTTGACACGGCGGCGTTGGAGAGTATCCTGACCAAGCCCAAGAACAACTTGGTGAGCCAGTACACGGAGCTTTTCCGCGAGGACGGAATCGCGCTGACTTTCGAGCCCGAGGCGATTTCTGCGGCCGCGCAGCTCGCAACGGACCTGGGCACGGGCGCGCGCGGACTGCGCAGCATTCTGGAAAAAGCCATGCGCGACCTTATGTTCGCTGCCCCGAAAGCCGCCTTCATGAAAGGCGAACGGGAGATTCTCGTGACGCGCGAAATGATTCTCGGTTCCCGCCCGAACGACCCCGCCAGGGCCGTTTGATGGGCGGGGAGGGGGTATCTATCTGACTATCACCATCACTGGCCATGGACAATCTCCACCAGGCTCCTTCCTTCCCCTTTCTTGACGACATGGATCCGGGTGGGAATGCGCTCGTCCAATTCTTCTCGGTGGGAGATGATGCCTACGCGGCGGTTGCTCTCGCCCGCAATGTCCCTGAGTTTCTCCAGGGTATCCATCACGGACTCCAGACTCGCTTTATCCAAGGTTCCAAACCCTTCATCGATGAACAGGATATTCACGTTCATATCCGGTCGGTTCAAGGAGGAAAGAGCCAACGACAGGGCCAGCGAAATCATAAAGCGTTCACCTCCGGAGAGGACGGTCGCGCTGCGGATCTGGTCCTTGTTATAACGGTCCTGGACAAGGATGGACAACTGCTCGTTGTCCTCGCTACAGGTAAGTTTGTAGCGGTCCGTAATCTCTTTCAAGTAGATGTTCGCGTTGTTCAAGAGCGGCCGCAGAATGTAGGTCTGGACCACCGTCCGGAACCGGGAGCCGCCGAAATGGCGGTTGATGGGTTCCCATTTCTGGAACACGGCTTCCGCCTCTTTCAACGCCTTCTTCTTGTCGTCGTACTCTTCAAGATTCTTCTTGTCCGCGTCCAACTTTGTTTTGATTTCAGATTTCCGAGAAACAATGACGTCGTGCATTTCCTTCAAAGCGGCCGCATCGTCCTCCAGTTTCTTCAAAACAGGGATCTCGGATTCCTCCGCGATGCCAAGTTCCTCCATGGCATCCCCCTTATCCTTTTGTGCGTTGATAAGGTCCTTGCATGCATCGCGATACTTTTCTTCCGTATCTTTCACCAATAACCGGAATTCTGGCAGCTTCGGCTCCAGGGCCTGGATGGCATCCAAGGCGGCCTCGTCGCGACCGGTGGACAGATACCAAAGGTCCAGATACTCCTTGTATTCTTGGATGTCGTGTTCATACCGACCGATGGTGGTATAGGCGGAACTGGCTTGGCCATTCAATGCCGTCCATTCCTGGACGATATCGACAGAAGGATGGGATACGGGCTCCTTCGGCTTGTCCCAAGCCGGGAAGAGTTTGAGAATACCCTTGCGGGTCGTCTCAAGATTATCGATTTGCCGCGCCAGATTCTGAATGTCGATTTCTTCCGTCGCCTTCTCTTTCGCCCGCCTTCCATATTCTTCGGCATCGGCCTTCAAGGACGAAATGGCAACATCCAGGTCTGACATCCAAGCGGGATAGATGGCGTCCATCGCCTGGGAAAGCTCGTCGGACAATGACTTCTTTATCTTCTCTGCTTCGGACTTCCTCCGCTGATTGTCCTCTATCTCCTTCTGATTGTCGGTTACAAGTTTAGAAGCTCTCTGAAGCTCCTTGTCGGCATCGTTTCTCCGCTTTTCCAGCGGTTTCCGTTCCTCCATTAGGGAACGGACGACATCTCCGATTTCAGTCAAACGGTCCTGCCGCTTTTTCAAGGTTTCATTTCTGTCTTCAAGAGCCTCTTTGGCTGTTTGAATTTGACCAGACAGGTCGGTTTCCGGATCCAAGCCAACCTCCAAGGCGACCTCCCGGATGCCCTCCTCTTTCGCCAAGATTTCCTTCCGCTTCCGCTCAGCTACCTTCTTTTTTTCCTCCAGCTTGCCGGCGAAGTTGTCTCTCTCCTCTTTGACGCTCTTAAAAGTATCTTCCGCGTCTTCGAGTTTTTTCAGAGCCTCGGCACGGACCTCGTCCAGTTCTGTCATCTTGGACGTGTAATTCTCGGTGTAGGCGTCAATTCGTTGACCGCATAGAGGGCAGGTATCGATTTTCTCTTTTTGCATCTGCTCCCTGAGGTTCACGAGAAGGTCATCGGCCGAGCTGCTCATAATTGAATAACAACGCTGCGCGATATCGTGCTTTTCCCGAGCGTTGTTCTTGGCATTGATGGCGCCTTCCACCTTCTCGTCCAAATCGGCCAGCCGCTTCTCATCTTCCCCGATAGCTGTCTTGAGCTCTTCCAAGGCCTCCTTGGCTTCTGCAAGGTCACTAATGCCACGTGACAGATTATCAAGTTTGCCAAACTTCCGGGGCAAGGCATTCAATTCGGCATTCGTTTCCTGGGGATTCAGTTCTCTCTGCTCTTTCAACAGGACATCAATCTCCTCTTGCTTGATTTCCAGGGCCTCCTTGACTGTTTCTAAATGCGCTTTCCGGGAGGCCTCGTCCTGCTTCAGCGCTTCCGTCCGGCCTGATTCCTCATCCACTTTCTGTTGGAAACCGTCGATGGATTCAAGCAATCCTTTCAGATTGCCCAGTTTCACGATGTTTTCCCCTGCGTGGTCATAAAGATCTTTCCGATCGCTGCGTTCCGCAAGCCAGGCTTGCATACCGGCCAATTTCACTTTCCGGCGCCGGACATCATCGTTCTGGAAGGCGAGATCGTCGGACAGAGTGCCGAATTCACCGGACAGCTCCCGCGCTTTTTCGTTCGCGGTTTCCAGTTCTTGCTGTTCCTTCCGGAGGTCTATCAAGCGTTGCCGCTCCGTGACCGTATTATCCCAGTCCAGCACGAGAGTCCTGGCGTCTACATACTCCCTGCCTGCCCGGATGCCCTCCAATTCGGTCTTCCTGACCGAAGACTCCTGAATCTTCTTCTGGGCGCCTTCCACCTTTTTCACCGCTTCGATCTGGGTGTCGATGGCTTTCAAAGCCTTCTCATTATCCATCTCCTCCGTGATTGCATCCGCCATCTGCCGCTTCAATTCCTCCACCTCGCTTGCCGGAAGCAAATACTTCGCCGCCTGTTTCTCAAGTTTGTCGGCATCCGACAATTTGTCCTTTGCACCTTTGAACAGCCGGGCGATCGCTTCGCCAAAAGCCGAGAAATGCTCCGTATTCGTGAGCTGCTCCAGGATGTCCTGACGTTCGTCCTTCTTCCCGGTAAGAAAGGCGGCGAACTGCCCTTGCGCCAGCATCACCATCCGATTGAACTGCTTGAAGGTCAGTCCGATGGCCTTTTCGTTGAGCGACTTCACATCCTCTTTCGTCCCAAATTGGTCCGTACCGACGGTCAGTTTCATCGAATAGGTGCTGTGGTGGAGAACCTTGTCTCGTCCGAGCGTGTATCCCAAAGTCAGCCGTGAACGGTATTCCCGGCTGTCGTTTCCCTCGTATACGACCTCGCTATAGCACTCGTCCTTCTCGGAGATGCCCAGACGGGTATACTGCTCTATGCTGTTGACACGCACTTCGTCTCCCCCGGCATTGACAAACTTGTTGTTCCGGGGATTCTCAACCGATTCCAGCCGGGGAGTCGTCCCGTACAAGGCCATCGCAATGCCGTCCAGGATGATAGACTTTCCGACGCCGGTGTCTCCGGAAATGAGAAAAATGGAGGCGGGCTCACCGGTCACGTCATCCACCAGATCCTTGGAGAAATCAATGTCGGCTTTCTCGATGGAAGCGATATTCCTGATATGCAATTCCTTGATTTTCATAGTCTTATTCCCCCTGCTCGCTATCGTCCTTTGTACGCTTTTCCGAGCCTTTCTTCGCGGCTTTCTGGCCGGGCTCGTTTTCAAATCGTGTGATTTCATCCCGGATCTCCTCGAAAATCTCTCGAAGCGTCTCCGCATCCGGCAACCCGTCATACTGGCAGCGGGTCTTTTCGATGAACACGAGCGGATCCTTCATCTGCTGGAGTTCCGCAACCTGGAAGACCGGCTTCACGGATTCTTCCTCTTCCTGGGCTTCCACACCATCCCAGATGGTCTTCGGGTTGAAGCGAACCTCTTCGCCATATGGTTCGATCAGGTCATAAACCTTCTGGACGAAGTTGGAGGACAGAGAAACCGCCGCATCGACGCGAAGCCGGAAATAGCCCTTTCCCACGTTTTCGCAAAAGTCTTTCACCCCTTCAAGCGCCTTGTCCTCGGACGCGTATTTCCCGCCGTCCTGCGGAAGGACGTAGAAATGGCGCAGCTCGTCAATCCGCAACGGGCGGATGGTGACGTCGGCGCCGTGCGCCGGAATCTCCACCACGCTGACGGAATGAGGATAGGTCTCGTCACAACTGACGTGCAGCGCACTGCCGCTGTAACGTGCCACACCCGCAGGATAGGTCACAGTCCCTTCCTTGAGCGCATCCTCCGAGTGGCCCAGGGTCTGAGGTTTGTGGATATGGCCGAGCGCCAGGTAATCCCAGCCGTAGCCCATCGTCTCAAGCCCTTGTGTCCGCATCTTGCCAATCTCCCCGTGGCCTTCCATATCCGTTCCGACGACGGCTGTGTGGGCCATCAGGACAACGGGGTTTCCCTCCTCGTTCTCGGCCTCCACCTTATTCAGGATGGACTGGATGACGGCCGGACGCTCACCCAGCATATGGGGAAGCGCGACAATATAGCCGCTCTCCAGGCGGACGATGTACTTGTCCTGCCAACCATTCTCCGCCCCGGCCGATGCGACGGCTGGCGCCACGCCCACCAGGCGGACCCCGGCCGCCTCCCAAACCGGGCTGTCAGCCTGGATACGAGACGCTGAATCGTGGTTCCCTGCCGTGATGACAATGGTCATTCCCGGATTGTCCCGGACCAGTTCCACGAATCGTTCGTTGAAGAACCGCTTCGTAGCGGCAGACGGTAGCTGGATGTCGAAGATGTCCCCACTGACGACCAGCGCATCCGGCTTCTCCGCCCGGCACCAGGCCTTCAACTGCTTGAAGAAATGCGCGTGCTCGTCCTCTCGGTCATAATTCTGATAGAGGATCTGGCCGAGATGGAGATCGGCCGTATGAATGAGTTTCATAGCGTTATTACTTTTCTTTCACCTTGATCACCATCCCCTCCACGGGATAGTAGAGGAGCCGGGCCTGGGGTTTGCCCCAAGGCGTGGCGGAGAGGGCGTCGGCATAGACGCTGAGCTGGCTGGCATAGCTGCCAGCCCAATGCTTGCTTCCAGGATTGAAGAGGTCCGCCTTGTCGCCGGGGAAGGTCTTGTAGTCCACCAGGACGCAGCCGTTCGCCGTCCGCCAGACCAGGTCCATATTGCCGGAGAATACTCGCCCCTTGGCGTCGGTGTACTGGAACGGCACTTCCTGTTCCAGGCCCGTCGCAGGACCGTAGTTGCACGGCTCGGCAAGCCAGTCGAAGAAACGTTCGACGGCGGCGACAACCTTTTCGGGCGCATCGGCATCATAGATGCCATAACCCTCCAAGGTCGAGGCGGCAACAACCCGGTTCTCATCGTGCTTCCCAGGCACACAGCGGGCAAAGATATGATGGATGCAGTCACCGAAGACATTGTCTTTCAGGTGGTTGTGCGGAATATCGGTCCGATGTCCGAAATCATACGCTATTTCCACTTCAGCGGCGGCCTCGACCGCCTGATCCTTGTAGGTGCTGGGAGAATGATACTTGACGCCACCGTACACCGGTTCCATCGGGAGCAAGAAGCCAGCCTCCTTATATCTTTCCGGCGAAGAGACGGACACTTCTGCCGGAACAGGACTGGCGCTGAAATCCTTGTATCTGGAGAGGAGCCCCGGAACGCCCCAAATGTCCATATGGGTATCGTCGATGGGACCGATAACCGCCCTTCCTCGGACGGTCGGGCAGAGGACGCGGAGAACCTCCGGATTATCACTCATGGCCACCGTAATGACGACATCCTTCGCGCGGGTGAATCCCACATACAGGAGGCGCTTCTCTTCGCCCAGCTTCACGGCACGACGCTCGTCCAGGGCTTTCTTGGAGACGGGGTTCGCCTGGATGCATTTCCGAACCCATTCCTGGTCCGGAAGCCGAGGAATGACAAGGATGCTCTCAGGATGCGTGGACGGTCCCACGATGGAGACACCGCCGATGGTTTCCTCCTTCTTGTACTCGTCCAATCCGCACAGGAAAACAATCTTCCAGTCCAAGCCCTTCGCCTTGTGGTAGGTCAGGACCTTGACACCGGCGGCGCTGTTGTCAAACTTCGCATCCGCCTTGTAATCCTTCAGGAAAGAGAGAAAACCGCGGACATCGGCTTCGACACAGAGGATTGCCGACTTCCTGGCATACTCCTTCGCCGCATCACGAAGCAGATTCAGGTTGCCGCGACGGGAATCGGGATTTCCCCATTGACCACCGACGCCGACCAAGTCGAAGCGCGTGACGATCTCGTTGACCCGATCCAGGACGGAATGCGCGCGGAGGGCTTTCGCGAAGTCTTCCAAACCCGGGAAGTCATCCAGGTTGTTCTCCTTCTTCCCAACCCGCTCTGACAGTTTCTTGAGATCCTCGCCCAAGACGAGTTTCCGGATTTCGGCCCGGCTCTTTTCCCGGTCGATTCCCGCGGAGAGACGGAGGATGGCCAGCACCAGAGAGACCTCCGGCGTGTCCATGAACCCCTTCGGATCGACAAAACCCGTAGGGATACCCTTCTTTACCAACGCCTTGCCGATTTTCATCGCCTGAGTGCCCGATCGGGTGAGGATGGCGATGTCGGATAAGTCGTAGCCGTTCTGTTTGAAACCCGGATCGGCGGCCATCTGGCATACAAACGCAGCCAAAGCTTCGGCATCCAAAGATTTCTTCCCCTTTTGGGGGCTTGCTGTCACATGATAGAGCGGGTCCCAAGCCGTATCTTTCTTCTCGGGACGTGGATTCAGACGCACATGCTCTGCAGGAATGACATCCTTGGGATTCCCGGTATTCTCCCCGAAAGCCTTGATAAAGATTTCATTCGCGGCATTCACCAGTTTCGGGGTCGACCGGTAGGAGGTGTCCAGCACCTGGGAAGAGTTGCCGTTGCTGTCTTTTTTGAACAGGGAAATTGAGGTCGCGTCTTCTTCCGGCTTCGGGAAAGTCTCGACCAATTCCGCGACAAGTCCGGCATCGCTGCCCGCGAAACCGTAGATGGCCTGCTTTCGGTCGCCCACGAACCAAGACTGCTTGACATGATGGGACAGAATCTCGTATATCTGCGCCTGGATGGGGGTGGAGTCCTGGAATTCGTCCACGAACAGATAGTCGACTGACGCCTGGATATCCTTCTTGACTTCATCCTTCCCGAGCAGGAGCAGGAACAGCTCCTCCATGTCGGCAAAGTCGATGACACCGGTCTCCTTCTTGATCTTTACATAGGCGTCCATCCAGGCTTCCATAATGTTGAACAGCAGTTCGGCGACCTCGAAGATCATGGAATACTCGACCGGGACCAAGCATTGGCTCAGCTGCTCGGTTGCCGACTTAAGGGCTTCTTTGGCAGCCGCAAGCTCCGGGTCGAACCGGTCTTTGTCCAGACCCTTCTTCGCTATCTTTGCGGCATTACCCCATTTCATATCCCCAAGCTCTTCCAGTTGACTCTTCTTGACTTTGAGAGGATCGATCTTCAAAATCTTCCGGATTTGCGCGCAATCTATGCCAAACTGCTTCTGGCCGGCATCCGTAAACAACGTGCTGATAGAGCTGTATTTGAGATACTTCTCATAATCGGGCCGGAGCGTGTCGAACAGGGGCTGGTTCCCGTCCTGCTTGAAGGTTTCGCGGAGAAGGTTCATCGTCCGCTCCCGGAACTCCGAAATCTTTTCCTTGCCAAACCCGTATCCGCGCATCTTGCCGAACAGCTTCTTCAGGGTGTCCTTCCAGAAACCAAAGTCAAGACCTTCTTCTCCATTGGACAAGCCAAAAGTTTCCACGTACTTGTTCAAGAGCGCCTTCTGCTCCCCCGTCACCAGACCGTCCAAGGACCGGTCCATCAGGATACCGGACACGCTCTCACTGACCGGTTCCACGGTCGGGGAGATTCCCAGCAGGTACCAGTACCGGTTGATGTAACGGCTGGCGATCGAGTGTAGGGTACCCATCAGGGCTCCGTTCATCTGGACGGCCTTGTCCGGGGTAAGCTCCGCTTTGCTTTTCTCTCGGAACTCCGTTGCGGCCGCAACAGTATAGGTCGTGAGGATCATCCGTTGCGGATCGTTCCCTTTATTGACGAGACGGGTGATGATCTTCACCAGTTCCGTGGTCTTGCCGGCACCGGCACCGGCGGTAATATGGTGGACGTTCTCGTACATAATCAGTCAATTTTACCTTTGAGAGCCTTGTAATGGAGATATTGAGCCTTCAGATTGCCGACGGAGACCGAGTGGTTCAAGAAATCGCGGACCACCTTCGAATACTTCTGACGGATTTCTTCCAGGGTCTCCTTGTATGTATTCTGATGGGTTTTGGGGCCGGGCAGGAGAGGAGAAATCCGACCGTTCTTGTCGAAGAAGTAACAACTGGCTGTCAGCAATTCAGCTGTTCTGAGCAAGAAGAAAGCCTGCGCGGCGACGTTCCCTCGAGAGAGGGTCTTCGTCCCGGTTTCGACCAGTTTCCGGTACAGGGCAAGCTGGTAGTCTGTTCCTTTCCGAATCTGGTTTTTCCGCATTTCGCTGCCGGTTTTGCCCGCCCATTTGAAATCCAGGATGACATATTGCCCCGCCTGGTCTTTGAGCAGGAGATCGATGGTACCGGTAATCTTGAGCGGTTCGTAACCGGGCTCCGAGATATCGACAATCCCACTTTCCACCTCGCTTCCGACGATGGTCAGGTTGCTGCTCCGGATGATATCAATCAATTCCGGGATACTGGTCTTCCATAGGTTGGACTTTAACTGCTCCCGCTCCAATTTGTTCTCCTGGAGATTCAGTTCGGCACCAGTAGCCAGGACGGCTTCCGCGAAGAAGGCGTCGAAATCGGCCTTGAACACGCGCTCGAAGGCATCGGCATCAACCGGGGCGCCCGTGCCGGCAGCCTTTTCATAGATCCGGCGGATGGTGTCATGCGCCACCATGCCCATGATCAGCGAATCATTCGAGTCACTTTCTTCATACAAGTGCAGAATGGATTTGAGCACCCAGTCCAAGGGCTGGTCGAACATTTCTTCCAGTTTGGTCGGTGTCATATGGTCGGGGAGGGTCAGGTTGCTGATTTCCAAGTCGACCGGGTCGAGAATCTGCTCGATGGGCAGGGACGGGCAAGGTTCCGATTTCGCCGCAGGAATCTTCTCGAAACCGAGCTTCGCGAGACTATCCACTGTTTTGGCCTTCCGGAGGATGAACGGATGCTTCTCGCGTTTCTCGCCCAAGAAGGAATCGCAGTAGAGGGCGGTCAGTTTTCCGCCGATGCGAGAAAGGCCGGCCAGGAAAAGGTCGTCAGCGAGCCGCAGGGCGTCGTCCTGCAACCAAATGTCGGGAAGTGTCTCTTTGAGTTCGCTGATGTCTTTCGGACAAAGAAAGGACAGTGGATTCGGCGCTTCCGTAAAGGAACCATCTACCCAAATGACATCCTGCACGTCAACGGCGATTCTTTCAATGGAGGGAACGACCGGGGCCGATTCAACGACGGCACGCCGGGCGACGGACGCCGTGGGGGCGGAGATTGTCCGGAGAACCTGGATGAAATCCAGCTCCGGAATATGCTCCAGCCGATTGAATCCGAGTTCCTCGCATTGGAACATCATCTCCTCGGAGGCCGAAACCAGTTCCTTCCATTGGTCCAGATAAGGGCTGTCTTCTCCCTTTTCTTCAACACCCTTGGCAGATTTCTTCGCCCAATCCGAAATCTGCTCGCACATCGCTTTGACCCGGTTGTAGGTCAATGGTTGGTTGAGCTTGGGGATCCATGCGAGGATACTCTCAAGACGGGCGGAGTTTCCCTCGGCAAAATCCTTGATAATCTGATCGAAAGCCGCGAAACCCCGGTCCCTGACGACGCTACGAAGCAAGGTTTCCCGAAGGTTCCTGTCGTCCTTCTGGTAACGGTTCAACGGATGGCTGGGAGCCGCGAGATAGTCGCGGTAGGCCAGGATATCGCCTCCATCCTTCAGCAACATCATCGCGCTGGTGAAGAAGTGGGTGACCGGGCGGGGCGTCTCCGACGCGGAGGCGCTCCCGTAAGGGCGGCCGAAAGCGGCCATCGCCGACGAGAGCGTTTGGTCGTCAGCGCAGACGAGGAGGGCGTCCCGGTCCTGGGCTGCCGCCCAGAGGCAAGCATCGGAACTGTCGTGGAAATGCTTGATTTCCACCTCGGGCTCTCGCATGACGACGACGTTGTCGACCGAAACTCCGCACCGGCGGAGATGGTTGAGCACGGCCCGATGGACAGGGTGCATATGGTCTTCCGGAGCTTGGACCTTCACGGTGAATCCGTCCAGGGCCGTCACCTTTTCCAAGAAGGCCAGGAGGATCCGCCAGCGGTCCGCCGTCGTCCGAAAGCCGGCGGGAAGCGCGGACTCCACCTCGGCAAGGCCACGGAGGATGGCTTTTGCACCGAAAGTGAGTCCCTCAGGGATTGGCGTATCGACCTTCCATCCGGAAAGGACGAGCTCGTCGCGCCATTTCAGCAGTTCGTCCGCCGTGGCAAGCGACGTGAGCTGTATGGACTTGGCAAAGAAAATGGCTGAATTCTTGTTCGCAGCCTGCTGCGCCGCCTTCGTATAGGTGGCCAGCATCTCATGCTGCGCCTTTTCCTGCGCTGTGATCCCGAGGCGGACTTCCAGCCAAGTCAGCAGCCCCAGAGGACCGACATAACTGTCTTCGATTCTGCAGAAGCCCTTCACCGGTTCCCCGGACCAGGCACCCGAATCGTACTGTGGATTGAAATGCAGTGTTATCATTCGTGGTGGTTATTTGCCTGATACTATCCGTACAAATATACGAAAATGATGCGCGCTTTTTTCTACAGCCCGCACTCCAGCAGCAGTCTCGCCGCCATGATCTCCAGATCCAAGGAGGGTTGGATGGGATTGACGGAAGAGGTCCGCTTGGGGGCGACGATCATTTCAAACATCATGGAATCGCTGTCCAGCAGGCTGCCGCCGGCGAAAGCGCCGCCTTCGTACTCGTAGCAGAACCGCTTGTAGTCGGCCTTGGTCATTTCCATCAGGGTGGGCAGCTGCTTGAAAATGCGGAACCGTCGGACGCTCACGTAGTTCTCAGAGACCTGGAGGGCCTGGACGGACTTCTCCACGTAGCTGTCCTTGTCTTCGAGATAGTAGTTCAGGATGATCTGGTCGCTGGGCGAAAGTTTTTCGATGGCCGCCCGGAGACGCGGGATGAGCTTCGCCCGCGCGGCGGCCGAGCCGGCGTCGGACGACCCCTCGTCGGCGAGGGCCTTGATGGCGGATTTCACATCGTCGATGTCCCGCTGGGCGGCCGCCGCCTTCGACTCCTTCTCGATCAGGTCCACGATTTCGTTGTGGACGAGAGTCGCCAGATACGTCGTGATCTTGGCGCCCT
>JAEEGL015307843.1_pt1 | contig 14667 bp, 15 predicted proteins | sample 9134231 | NCBI WGS metagenome assembly JAEEGL01 (sample SAMN16246548, study PRJNA631951) | gut metagenome | biome: gut microbiome; feature: rumen; material: fiber-attached | host: Bos | place: Iran: Karaj | collected 2018-10 | reverse complement strand
TTTCCCTGATTTGGCGTACCACGCCGGCTATCTGGTCAATGGTGCCGCCGCGTCCGTCGGGCCACGACCGCCACTGGCTACCGTAGACGGGTCCGAGGTTGCCCTCGGCATCGGCCCATTCGTCCCATATCGACACGCCGTGATCTTTGAGGTATTTGATATTAGTGTCGCCGCGGAGAAACCACAGCAGTTCGTATATGATTGACCGCAGGTGCAGCTTCTTGGTGGTCAGCACAGGGAACCCCTCGCTGAGCGGGAAGCGCATCTGGTAGCCGAACACGCCCACGGTGCCCGTGCCTGTGCGGGCCAGACGTTCCGTGCCGTGGTCGAGCACGTATTGCAGAAGGTCTAAATATTGTTTCATAAATAACAATGCATTAACGTTGTCGGAAAGCACTTATTGTGCCGTTGTGAAAAAACTTAACAAAAACGTAACAATTTTGTAACGCTATTCTTTGTAATTTTGCAGCGTCAAACAGACAAACAAACTTATATGGAAATACAGAATATTATATTGGTAATCTTGAACTTGGCAGGAGCATTGGCTATCTTCCTCTTCGCCATGAAACTGATGAGTGAAGGCCTTCAGAAGATTGCGGGCAGCAAGATGCGCTCGGTGCTGAAGCACATCACGGGGAACCCCGTGAGCGGCATCCTGACTGGTACAGCGGTGACCGCCGCCATCCAGAGTTCGTCGGCCACGACGGTCATGGTGGTCAGCTTCGTCAATGCCGGACTGCTGTCGCTGGCGGGAGCCGTGGCGGTTATCATGGGCGCTAACATCGGCACCACGGTGACGGCCTGGATTATCACCCTTTTCGGCTTGGGCGACAGCGGCGGGGGCTTTAGTCTGCCGATGTTTCTGGCTGCCATGAGCCTCTTCTTCATTTTCTCGGGTCGCGACAGGATGAAATCCATCGGCCAGACCGTCATCGGCCTGGCACTGCTGCTGGTGGGTATGGAGCTGTTGCAGAAACCGCTGTCCAACCTCGACCAGTATCCTCAGTTCTTGCAAGCCCTGTCTACCCTGAGTGACTACGGCTTCTGGTCAATCCTCATCTTCGTGGCTATCGGTGCCATCCTGACCTGCGTGGTGCAAGCTTCAGCGGCCATGATGGCTATCACCTTGGTGATGTGCTACAACGGCTGGATAGGATTCGATGTGGCAGTGGCATTGGTCATGGGTCAGAACATCGGTACCACCATTACGGCAAACTTGGCTGCCTTGGTAGCCAACGCAGCAGGTAAGAAGGCCGCAAGAGCCCACCTCGTGTTCAACGTGGTGGGTGTAATCATCACTCTTGTAGTATTCTCGCCGCTCATGCGCTTCATCGCTTACCTCACCCAAAACATGACGGGATGCAGCCCTTACGCCCCAATTGACGATCCGCTCTATAACCGCGAGTCGGTGCCCCTGGCTATCTCGTTGTTCCACACCATCTTCAATGTCGGCAACACCATCATCCTGGCCTTCTTTATCCCACAGATATTGAAGATAGTAAACTGGATGGTGAGGACCAAAGAAGAGGATAGAGAAGACGAGTTCAGACTCACCTACATCTCCGGCAACTGGCTCAGCACTGCCGAACTCAACCTACAGAGTGCCAAGAGTGAAATTGAGGAGTTCAGCAAGCGAGTGCTTCGCATGTACACCTTCCTCCCCAATTTGCGCACCGCCAAGAATGACGAAGAGTTTGATGCCACCATGGACCGCATTGTCAAATACGAGGGTATTACCGACCGTATGGAGATGGAAATAAGTAAATTCCTTACCAAAGTGGGCTCGGGCGACGTCAGCCAACATGCTTCTGAGCGCATCAGCTCCATGCTGCGCATTATCGACAATCTGGAGTCTATTGGCGACACCATCTACCAGATTGCCATGACGCGCCAAACCAAGCGTGAGGATGCCGTCCATTTCGATGCTGGTCTCAACGCCAATTTGGAACATATGAGAAAATTGGTGCAGAAGGCCCTTGACGTGATGGATAGCAACCTGCGCGATTACGACCATGTGGATCTTGACACGGCCTACACCGCCGAACACGAGATTAACGCTTACCGCGACCGCCTGCGCGCACAACACCTCGATGCCCTGAAGCTCGGCGTCTACGACTTTGCCATCGGCAATGCTTACAGCAGCCTCTACGCGCTGTACGAGAAACTTGGCGACTATGTAATCAATGTTTCAGAGGCTATTGACAGCAGCCGCAAGCACAGCGACGATTAACGCCAACGGAGCGTCTCGACCATGTGCTCGATGTCGGCTTGTATGTAGTCAATGAGGGGCGCCAGCGAGTCGTTGTTGGGTGTCACGTTGAGAAAGAATGCGCCTCGCAGGAAGTGACGGCTACTGTCGGTGAGCCAGAACTGGCAAGTGGATGCTACCTTGTTGCCTTTCAGATAGTAGACATTGCCGTACACATTGTTTTTATGGTCTTCGTAGGATTGTTCCTCTATTCCCGAGGCAATTTGGTAGTGTTGCTCCAAGAGGCGTGTTGAGACGTCCACCTGCCCCTGCAGGCTGTCGGGAGAAGGCAGGCTGCGGTAGGTGAGGAAAACCACGCCGTTCCACTGCGGGTAGTTGATGTCGAGCCACACCTCGTCGTATTTGATGCGGCTGGGCTTGACGCTTCCGTCGGCCATAAAGGTGGCCACTTGGCGCGGTTTCTTGAGTGTCAGTTCGGTGCTGTCGTTGGCCTCGAAAAGGAATGGAAGCACGACGCTCGGCATGGTTTGTCCATTGATACTCGTCGGCAGGGTGTCGACGAGCCAATAGTTGTGTTCTGGCAAGTCGATACGCAGGTAGGCATACGGCTTGGGCGTGTAGTCGTTGTGGCAGGAAGCCAGCAGACAGCTGGCCGCCGCGATAATGATGAGCAATCGTTTCATTTCATTGCCTTTCCGTTCAACATAGGTACGAAACTATAGGTGCCGAACTTCTCAATCTGCCAGTCTTCGCGGTTTTCGCCCTGTTTGGTGATACGCAGCATCTCCTGTTCGCCGTCGCCGAGGGGGATGACCATGATGCCGCCCACCTTGAGTTGCGCCATCAAAGCTGTAGGTATTTCGGGAGCGCCACAGGTGACGATGATGCGGTCATAGCTGCCGGCGAGACCCTGGTAGCCGTCGCCGAGGAAACATTTGGCGCGGTAGCCGTGTTCGGCCAGCAGCTTGCGGGTCTGCTCGAAAAGTCCTTTCTGGCGTTCGATGGTGAACACCGTGACACCGAGACGGCAGCGCACGGCGGTCTGATAACCGCTGCCGGCGCCGATGTCCAACGCTCACATGCCGGGGCACACATTGAGCAGCTGACTCTGCATAGCTACTGTCGAAGGGTGTGAGATGGTCTGGTCGCACCCTATCTTCAACGCTCTGTCTTCATAGGCATGGCTGTCGAGTGCGCTGTCGAGGAACCAGTGGCGAGGCACATCGTTCATGGCTTCCAGCACTCGTTCGTCGCTGATGCCGTTGGTCCGCAGCTGGTCCACCATCTGCTGCCGCAACCCCTTGTGTTTGAATGTGTCTTGTCTCATTCTTCAGCTCTTTGGAAGGCTTGGGCGCGCAGGGTGATGGTGGTGTTCTGTGGGGTCACCATGACAGCGGGCAGATGCTCCTCGGTGATGTATCCGATGATGTGGATGCCCTCCATCTCCTTTATCTTGTCGTAGTCCTTCTGGTCTACGGTGAAAAGCAGTTCATAGTCCTCGCCGCCGTTCAGGGCGCAGCTGACAGGCAGCATATTCTTGCTCATTTCGGAGCATACGCGGGTAACTTGGTAGTCGATAGGCAGGCGCTCCTCATAGACTTCGCATCCGCACTTGGAAGCGCGGCACAGGTGGAGCAAACTGTCGGCCAGGCCGCGGCTGATGTCGGTCATAGCCGTGGGCACCACGCCGGCATCGCGCAATTTGCCGACGATGTCCATACGGGGCTCAGGCTTGAGGAAGCGTTCCAGCACGTAGTCGTAGCCATCCAGGTCGGGTTGGAAATTGGGGTCGGCCTGGTAAGTGACCTTTTCGCGCTCCAGCACCAGCAGACCTGCATAGGCACTGCCCAGGTCACCGCTGCAGCACACGAGGTCGTGTGTCTTGGCGCCGTGGCGGTAGGTGATGCGCTCTTCGTCGGCTTCGCCCACGACGGTCACCGTAAGCACCATGCCGGTACGCGAGGTGGAAGTCTCGCCGCCCACCAGTTGCAGGTCGTAGCGTTTGCAGCACAGTTGCAGGCCAGCGTAGAGCTCGTCGAGGGCCTCCACCGAGTAGCGGTTGCTCACGGCAACGCTTATCAGCGCCTGCCGTGGTGTGCCGTTCATCGCTGCAATGTTGCTCACGGCGATGGCGACAGCCTTATAGCCCAAGTGCTTGAGCGGCGTATACATCATGTCGAAGTCGACACCTTCGACCATCGTCTGGGTGGTGACGAGGGTGCGTTTCTTCCCGTCACCCAGCACGGCGCAGTCGTCGCCCTGGCAGTGGGTGCCCTGGGTGAGGCGCTCCACCAGCGCCACCTTTCCCATCTGGCTTATCTCTGTTCTTCCCTCTTGGTATTGTAGTTGTTCCATTGTCTAGCGTGTTAGTTCGTACATCAAAATTCCAGCGGCCACGGCAGCGTTGAGGCTCTCGGCCGTTCCGCCCAGGTTGGGTATGAGCACGGGGTGCGTCACATGGACCATGGCTTCGGGACTTATGCCGCGGCTCTCGTTGCCGATGAGCAGAACCCCCTGGCGGGGCAAATCGTGGTTTGCCTTCAGCGGCTTTCCTTGCAGCGAAGCGCCGTATACGGGCATGCCGCATGTGGCCAGCCACTGCGGTAGGTCCACATAGTCTACCCGCGTACGGAACACGGCACCCATCGAGGCTTGTACCACCTTGGGATTGTAACATCCGGCGGTGTCGGCCGAGCACACGATGTGGCGTATGCCGAACCAGTCGGCCGTCCGCATCAGGGTGCCCATATTGCCCGGGTCCTGTATGTGGTCCAAGGCCAGGGTGAGCGGACACTGACCGCTGGCCGGCTGTTGCCGGCTGCTCCTCTCCATCAGCATCCATACTTGGTTGGGTGTCTTGAGGTTGGAGAGACGTTCCAGTTCGGCGGTGTTCACCTCGTATATTTCTTTGGCCACGGAGTCAGCGGCATGTGCCGCCAGCCATTCTGCGGTGGCGCAAACCACACGGATGGTAAATCCCGATACCATTGCCTCGGAAGCCATCTTGGCTCCTTCGACAACAAAAACCGCCTCCTCGTCGCAGCGTTTCTGCAGTCGGTAGGCGGCTAAGTCCTTTAATTTATTTTTGCTAATCAAAGCTCGATATACATGTTGTTTTCCTTGGCCAGGCGGCGCAGGTTGATGATGGCGTAGCGCATGCGGCCCAGGGCGGTGTTGATGCTCACACCGGTGCGAGCGGCGATGTCTTTGAAGTCGCAGTGGCCGTAGTGGCGCAGGATGACCACACGGCGCTGCTCGGGCGGCAGCATCTTCACCAGCCGCCGTATGTTCTGGCTGGTCTGCTTCTTCATCATCACATGCTCGGCGTTGTCGTCGGGGAACTTGATGTTGTCCAGCACGTCGCTGTCGGGACGGTTGGGCACCATGGGCATCTTGTTGTTGCGACGGAAATGGTCTACAATAAGATTGTGCGCTATGCGCATCACCCAATGCACGAATTTGTTCTCGTCCTTGTACTGGTCCGAGTTGATGGTGACGATGACTTTGTAGAACGTATCCTGGAAGATGTCGTCAGCCGTCTCTTTGTCTTTTACCACCGAAAAGATGTAGCCGTAGACCTTGGCCTGATAGCGATCCAAGAGGGCTTCAAAACAAGCAGCGTCGCCTTCACGATAGCGTGTGATAAGCTCGTTGTCAGTCAGTTGTCTTAATTTCACATTCGTCATGTCCTCTGTTTTTAAGGGGTTAAAACTGATACTCCTTGCTCAATAATCTGCAGTTTTGTTTCACATCAATTCGGCTGCAAAAATACAACTTTTTTTTAAATTGAAGCCGAATGCTACGATTTTTTTGTTTTTTTAGTATGCTTGGATGACGAAAAATTGCATTTTTTCTTTTTTTCGTACTATGTTTCGGCCAAAATTCCTATTTAACATAATACCAAAAATGCCCACTGAAAACCAGTTGATTACGGACCATCTCTTTACCATCTCTTTACCAAAACCTTATCAGCGCCTTATAAACACCTTCCGCAGAAGGAGTTGCATAGTGTTTTGCTAGGCGTTTGTTAGGTTAAAATTAAGTTAAAGTGGCTTTTGGACCACTGACTTCTCCTTCGGCCGGACCGACGTGGGGAAGGAGATCTCGCGCGATGTTAAAAAAATAATTCCCCTTCCGTGCAATAATGCCGCCCGCCCCACGTTAAAAGTAGTTAAAACACGATTGCTGGAACTATGTCGAACCGCTATGCAGACAGAAGCCATGTGGTGAAGTTGATATTCATCGTCGTCGGGGTCCTTTTTGTGGGACGCCTGGCGGTACTTCAACTTTTTAACCCCAAGTACCGTGAGTTGGCCATGATGCAGTCGCTGCGCAACGTGACGCAGTATCCGGCGCGGGGCTTCATCTACGACCGCAATGGCAAGCTGCTAGTGCACAACGAGGCGGTGTACGACCTGATGGTGGTGCCGAAGATGGTGCCCGACGAGTTCGACGTCGACTACTTCTGCCAGAGTGTGGGCATCACGCGCGACGACTACAAGGATCGGATGAAGAAAGCACGGAAGTATTCTTCCTATGCGCCGTCGATTTTTATGAAGCAGATTTCGAAGGAGGAGTACGCCAAGTTCGAGAACAAGATGTACCGTTTCAAGGGCTTCTACATCTCGCAGCGCACGCTACGCATCTACGACCGCCCGATAGCGGCACAGGTGCTGGGCTATGTCGGCGAGGTGAACGACGCCGACCTCAAACGCGATTCCTACTACCGCATGGGCGACTACATAGGCAAGAGTGGTCTGGAGAAGAGCTATGAGGAAGTGTTGCGAGGGGTGAAGGGCAAGAAAATCATGCAGGTCGACGTGCACAATCGCGAGGTGGGCTCCTATCAGGGAGGCGCGTTCGACACGCTGCCTGTCGAGGGCATGAACCTTTACACCTCGCTCGATGCCGACCTTCAGCAGTATGCCGAGGAACTGATGGCCAACAAGCGCGGCTGTGTGGTGGCACTGGAGCCGTCGACGGGCGAGGTGCTGGCCATGGTGTCTGCACCCACCTACGACCCCAACCTGCTGGTGGGACGTGTGCGAGGCAAGAACTACGGCGTGCTGGACAGCAACTGGGGCAAGCCGATGCTCAACCGGGCCCTGCTGGGTCAGTATCCACCGGGCTCTATCTTCAAGGTAGCGCAGGCGGTGACGGCCCTCGACCTGGGAGTTATACAGCCCGGCAGCGGATTCGTGTGCGACAAAAGCCTTGTGGGCTGCCACAACCATCCGTCGGCACGGTCGGTGCAAGAGGCCATCAAGATGAGCTGCAACCCTTACTTCTACCAGGTGTACCGCCGTGTGATACAGCAGGGCAAGTACAAGAATATCTACAAGGACTCGCAGTACGGCCTGGCGGTGTGGCACGACTATATGCTGCGGTTCGGCTTCGGACAGAAGCTGCCCATCGACCTGCCGCGCAGCGGTATGTCGACCGGCAACATCCCCGACACAGCTTTCTACAACCGCTGGTACGGCCGTGAACGGTGGGCATTCTCGACCATCTACTCGAACTCCATAGGCCAGGGCGAGGTGACGGTGGTACCGATACAGATGGCCAACCTGGCGGCTATCGTGGCCAACCGGGGCTACTACATCACGCCCCATGTGGTGCGTTTCTACGGCCCCGATTCGGTGCAGGACGAAATGTACCGCGAACGGCACGAGACAGGCATAAAGAAGGAGTATTTCGACATAGCTGCACAGGGCATGTACGACGTGGTGCATGTGGCTGGCGGCACGGGCCGACGGGCGCGGGTCGACGGACTCGACGTGTGCGGCAAGACCGGCACGGCGCAGAACAACCGCGACGACCACTCGGTCTTCATCGCCTTCGCACCCAAAGACAACCCCAAGATAGCCATGGCGGTCTATGTGGAGAACGCCCGTGGAGGTGGCGGCTCGTGGGCAGCCCCTATCGCTGGACTGGTCATCGAGCGCTATCTCAACGGCGAGGTGAAACGCAAGGATGTGGAGACGATGTACCGCGAGATTAATCCCTGCCAGCCTCCGTTGCCTCCCAAACAAAAGAAAACGAAGAAATAAGCGATGTATCAGGAACGATTGAAGATAGACTGGTGGGCGGTGGCGCTGTGGGCGGTACTGATGCTTTTCGGCTGGATGAACATCTATTCGTCCACCTACAACGCCAGCCATGCGGCCATATTCAATATGGGCACCATTCACGGCAAACAGTTGCTGTGGATGGGCATAGCTGTGTTGATTGCCACTGTCATTATGCTCACCGATCCGCGCGTTTTTTCCAATGGTGCCATGCCCATCTACGGCGTCTTCATGCTGCTGCTGGTGGCCACGCTGTTCCTGGCTGTCACCGTCAACGGCGGCAAGTCGTGGATACAGATAGGCAGCTTCCGTTTCCAGCCCAGCGAGTTTTCCAAGTTCGCCACGGCACTGGCGCTGTCCAAGTATATGTCGTCGCTCGACGTGGACTGGAGTCTGATGAAGACCAAGCTCACGGCGCTGGCCCTTGTGGCATTTCCCGCCGCGCTGGTACTGGGACAGCACGACGCCGGTTCGGCGCTGGTGTTCACCGCTTTTGTGTTGCCGTTGTTCCGCGAGGGGCTTTCGGGCTCCATCCTCGTGGTGGGTGTGGTGGCGGTGGCGTTGTTCGTCCTGGCGCTGTTGGTCAACAAGTACATCCTGTTGGCTGTATTGGCGCTGCTGGCGGTGCTCTACCTTTTTGTGTGGCTCAACAAGCGCACTTCCAAGGATTGGTGGCGCACCATAGGAGTGCTGGCGCTCTGTGGAGCCTTCATCTTCTCGGTCGACTTCCTCTATGGCCGTCTCGACGCTCACCAGCGCGAACGTATCGACGTGCTGCTTGGCAAGAACGTGGACCTCAGCGGCTCGGCCTACAACGTGCACCAGTCGAAGATTGCCATCGGCAGTGGTGGCTTCATGGGCAAAGGCTACCTGGACGGTACTTTGACCAAGGCAGACTTTGTGCCTGAGCAGCACACCGACTTTATCTTCTGCACGGTGGGTGAGGAGTGGGGTTGGCTGGGCTCGTCGTTGGTGGTGGCCCTTTACGTAGCGCTGCTTGTACACTTGGTCGGCATGGCCGAGCGGCAGCGATCCACCTTCTCGCGCTTCTACGGCTACTCGGTGGCCAGCATCCTGTTTGTGCATCTGTTCATCAACGTGGGTATGGTGCTGGGGCTGGTGCCGGTCATCGGCATTCCGTTGCCATTCTTCAGTTACGGCGGCTCGTCGTTGCTGGCATTCACCATTCTGTTGTTTATATTCATAAGGCTTGACGCCACTAAAAACCAGTTATATTAATGCCTAAGAAAACTATCCCCCAGGAGGAATGTTGTTCGTTCTGCGGCCGCCCGGCCTCGCAGGCCGGTATGTTGCTCAGCGGCGTGCATGGATACATCTGCCTTGACTGTACTCGTCAGGCAGAGCGCATCTTCCGCGAACAGCAGGCCCAGGCAAAAGATGCCAAGTTCCCTGTTCCCGGTGTTAACATTCCTTCCCCCAACGAGATAAAACAGTTTCTCGATCTCTATGTCATAGGTCAGGACGCAGCCAAGCGCACCCTCGCCGTGGCTGTCTACAACCACTACAAGCGTCTGCGCTACAACAGCGCCCATGGCGACAAGAACGACGTGGAAATTGAGAAGAGCAATATAGTGATGGTGGGTGAGACCGGCACAGGCAAGACCCTGCTGGCACGCACCATAGCGCGCCTGCTCAAGGTGCCTTTCTGCATAGCCGACGCCACCACTCTCACCGAGGCGGGTTACGTGGGCGACGATGTGGAGAACGTGCTGGTGCGCCTGTTGCAGGCCGCCGACTACGACGTGGCGGCTGCCGAACGCGGCATCGTCTTTATCGACGAGATTGACAAGATAGCCCGCAAGAGTGAGAACACCAGCATTACCCGTGACGTCAGCGGCGAGGGAGTGCAGCAGGCTCTGCTCAAGCTGCTCGAAGGTGCCGAGGTCAACGTGCCTCCCGAGGGTGGCCGCAAGCACCCTGAACAGAAGCTCATCAAGATAAACACCCGCAACATATTGTTCATCTGCGGCGGAGCCTTCGACGGCGTGGAGCGTGCCATCGCCGCACGCCTCAATTCGAATGTCATAGGTTTCAAAGGCGACGAACGCCGGCAGGAGCTTGACCGCGACAATATGCTGCAGTATGTGCAGCCGATGGACCTCAAAAAGTTCGGCCTTATTCCCGAGCTGGTGGGTCGTTTCCCGGTGCTTACGGCCCTGCAGCCGCTCGATCGCGACGCTCTGCGGCGAATCCTCACCGAGCCCAAGAATGCTCTGGTGCGCCAGTACCAGGAGCTGTTCAAGATGGACGACGTAACGCTTGTCTTTGAACCCGACGTGCTCGATATGGTGGTGGACCGAGCTGTTGAGTATCACCTCGGTGCACGCGGCCTGCGCTCCATTATGGAGGGCATTATGACCGACCTTATGTTTGACCTGCCCAGCCTTGAGAAAGGCTCCACCTACACACTCACCCGCGAAGAGGCCGAGAAAAAACTGAAGATGTTTTAGCTGCGATAAAGCACAGATTGACAATGGCAGACAAAAAGATAGGCAAGACCAATGCGGCGCGGCTGCTAGACCAGATGAAGGTGGCCTACGACCTTATACCTTATGAGGTGGACGAGGAGCATCTGGGCGCCGAGCATATTGCTGCGGTGCTGGGCGAATCCATCGAGCGTATCTTCAAGACCCTCGTGCTTCGCGGCGACAAGATAGGTTTCTTCGTATGCGTCATCCCTGGAGCTGAAGAGGTGGACCTAAAGAAGGCCGCCAAGGTGACGGGCAACAAGAAGGTGGAGATGATACATGTCAAGGAACTATTGCCCCTGACGGGCTACATTCGGGGCGGCTGCTCTCCCATCGGCATGAAAAAGGCGCTGCCCACGTGGTTCCACGAGAGCATTATGCAGTACGACACCGTCTATTGCAGCGCTGGCCAGCGTGGCCTCCAGTTCTGCCTTGCTCCCGCCGACCTCGTCCGTGCCGCCCACGGCACCATTGCCGACCTGATTGTCGAAATATGATTGAGATTGAACGCCATCCGCTACAGCCTTTCCTGCCTGCAGGGGCACGGCTGCTGATGCTCGGTAGTTTTCCACCGCCGCGTAAACGCTGGTGCATGGACTTCTTCTATCCTAACCGTACCAACATGATGTGGGAGATATTCGGGCTGGTGTTTTTCAGCGACTCGCAACGTTTGGTGGATGTGGAGAACAAGACGTTCCGTATGGATGAAATCAAGGCGTTGCTCGAATCGTATGGCATCGCCATCTACGACACCGCCAGTGCCGTCCGTCGCCTCAGCGGCAATGCCTCCGACAAAGATTTAGAAGTTGTCGAGAAAACCGATATCCCGGCTTTATTGTCACAGATACCGCAATGCCACGACATCGTCTGCACTGGCCAGAAAAGTTTCTCGGTACTCACCGATGATTATGGCGTCCCCATTCCCAAGATGGGCACCCACAACGAGTTCACCATTGCCAACCGTCCGATGCGCCTTTGGCGCATGCCTTCCTCCTCGCGCGCCTACCCCATGCCGCTGGCCGAGAAAGCCAAGTGTTACCGCGAAATGATGACACAAATAGGAATAATATGACACTACAAGAAGCAATCGTTGCACGGCATTCGGTGCGGCAGTATCAGGAGAAAGCCATTGAGGCCACAGTCATTGAACACCTCAACGAGGAGATAGTCCTTTGCAATAAGGAGGGCGGGCTGCACATCCAGCTGGTCACCGATGAACCAAAAGCCTTTGTGGGTGGCATGGTCAAGTACGGCCGTTTCAAAGGGGTGCGCAATTACCTCGCCATGGTCGGGCCTAAGGGGGCCGACGAGGCCATAGGCTACTATGGCCAACGCCTGGTACTATTGGCGCAAACATTGGGACTGAACAGCTGTTGGGTGGGCCTGTCCGTTGGCAAACAGCGCGACCGCTACCAGATTGCCACAGGCGAGAAGTTGCATTGTGTCGTCGCCCTCGGCTACGGTGCCACACAAGGTGTGCAGCACCCTATGCGACCTGTGGAGAACTTCATAAAAGTGAACGGGGCAATGCCCGACTGGTTCCGTCGTGGTATGGAGGCTGCCATATTGGCACCCACGGCTGTGCATCAGCAGAAGTTCGAGTTCGAACTGGTCGACGACCACACTGTCGCCGCTCGCTCGCGCTTCTCAATGATAGGGTGGGCCAAACTCGACCTGGGTATTGTCAAGTACAATTTCGAGGTGGCCGCCGGCAGGGAAAACTTCAGCTGGAAAAAAGTCTAGATATGAAACAAACCGTCCTCTATATAATTGTTGCCCTGCTTGGGCTTATGCTTTTCACAGGTTGCCGCACGCAGGAATACACCGTGCGGGGACCGGAGGGGGGTATTTCCTTCGAAGTTACCCTGCCCGACGGATTTGACACCACTAACGGCCATTGTCCTATGGTGATACTGATGCACGGCATCTTCTCAAGCAAGGACTACGGCCCCATGCCACAGTTGGCCAAAGGACTTGCCAAAGCCGGCATCGCTTCCATACGATTCGACTTCGACGGACATGGGAAGAGCGAGGGACGCAAGCAGGACATGACCATCGAGAAGGAGCTGGCCGATGCTCGAGCCATCTGGGACTATGTGAGAGGATTGCCCTACGTGAGTGCTATTGGACTGCTGGGCCACTCGCAGGGTGGGGTAGTGGCCTCAATGACGGCCGGACGGCTGGCAGATGAAGGTGGTGCCGCCCCCACGGGATTAGTGCTGCTGGCGCCCGGCTCCGTTATCAAGGAGGCCTGCCAAGGAGGCAAGTTCTTCAATGCCCGCTTCGACCCCAAGAATCCGCCCGAGTATATCCGCTGCTGGGGTATGTACAAGCTCGGCCGTGAATACCTCGTCACCACCCAGCAGCTCGACATCTACGGCACGTCAGCCTCTTATACAGGCCCCGTGCTCCTGCTTCATGGCGACAACGACGGCATAGTGCCCATGTGGTGCAGCGAACGCTTCCTGCAGACCTACGGCAACCACGCCACCCTTCAGGTCGTCGAAGGCGAGAACCACACCATCACCCGCCGCCGCAACGAGGTCATCGGCCACACGGTGGACTTCTTCAAGAATATATTCAGCCATTAGTACCGACTGGAGAATATTTACTCGGAAAACTTCAAATAACTAATAGACTGCTTCCTTATGAAAAAACCATTTCTTTTAATTACTACGCTGGTGTGTCTGGCCTTTGCCGGATGCGGGCGCGAGGAGTTTACCCACGACGGGGCAGATAATGTCCCACAACATTCGTTCAGCGTAGCCGATGGGCATCAGGTGCTATTCTCGCCGGGCAACCTGCAGTTCTGCACTGCAGGTAGCCACGCCACCGCCGAAGGGACTGCCGGCGGCACCTTCCGCTTCGCCGAGCACCAGTACGACTACCTCGGTGAGGCCAACGCTGCGGTGTCCGACACCAATATGGGCTGGATCGATCTCCTTACCTGGGGCAGCAGCGGATGGCATGTATCTCCCTGCTCGGAAAAAGATGGTGACTACGACATCGAGAGCCTCTGCGGCACCGAGTCCTATGCCGACTGGGGTGTGTACAACGCTATCGGTACCGATGCTCCCGGCACCTGGCGCACGCTGACGCGCGACGAATGGGACTACCTCGTCAACCGCCGTGCAGCCTCCTCCGTCGACGGCACCGACAGTGCCCGCTACGCTGAAGCCACCGTATGCGGTGTCAAGGGCCTTATCCTCTTCCCCGACCGGTTCGAGCGCCCCCAATCCCTTGATTCGATAGCCAACATCAACCATAACAGCTTCACCCTAAGCTTCAGCGACAACATATACACCGCCGAACAATGGGCACTACTAGAAGATGCCGGTGCCGTGTTCCTGCCTGCCGCTGGTTTCCGTGGCGGCACTTGGCTCTCGACCATCGGCGAAGGCGGCAGCTACTGGGCTTCGACCTGCAACGCCGACCGCCAGGCCTACGCCCTGCTCTTCATCGACGGCGTGGTCAACGCCAGCGCCGAATGCACCTACGAAAAAGACCGCGGCTACGGCCGCTCCATCCGCCTGGTGAAGGATATCCGGCAATAAGACGGAAGCACTGTGGCATAAAGCATAGGATGGCTAGCAATTATGCAGGGAACGCCATCCTTTTCCTTTTTTGTGGAAGGCCTGATGGCGAATGTGTTGGTTAAAAAACTGTTAAATTCTCATCGCAGGTTTCTTTTATTCACCGTATTGCTTACCCCGAAGTAAGTGGCTAACCTACGGGTACCTTCTTGCAGGGTTTCAGAAAGCATTGTACTTTTGCACCGTCAAACAATAAAACAACAGGAATCATGAAACAGGTTGAAACAATCAAGATCGGCAAGAACTATGCCGCAGTAAATGTGGGAAAGATGAACGAGATTATCGAGCACGAACTTCCCATGGGACCA
>JAEEGL014228061.1_pt1 | contig 14667 bp, 11 predicted proteins | sample 9134231 | NCBI WGS metagenome assembly JAEEGL01 (sample SAMN16246548, study PRJNA631951) | gut metagenome | biome: gut microbiome; feature: rumen; material: fiber-attached | host: Bos | place: Iran: Karaj | collected 2018-10 | reverse complement strand
CGCCGCCGCAGGGGCTAACGCTGATGCGGGTGGATTACCCGGAGGATATATGCTTACCACCAACGTGATGCGTATACTGGAAAACGAAAAAATACCGTTTTCTTCCCTTGAATACGAGTGGAGCGAAGACGACTTGAGCGGAGTGCACGCTGCGCAGGTCATGGGTCTGGAACCCGAGACCGTGTTCAAGACCCTGGTGGCAAGAGGGGATAAAAACGGCTTGAATGTGTTCATTATCCCCGTAGCGGAGGAACTCGACCTTAAAAAATGCGCGCGGGCCAGTCAGAACCGGTCGGTGGAGATGATACACGTTAAGGAGCTTAAGCCTCTGACCGGATATGAACGCGGGGGCTGCAGCCCGATAGGCATGAAAAAGAAACTGCCGACTTACATAGACGAGACTGCGCTGCTTATAGATTTTATAGCGGTAAGCGGCGGAAAAAGGGGAGTTCAGGTGAGGCTCAAACCGCAGGATCTCATCCGCGCCTGTGACGCGGTGCCCGCCGATCTGACAGTGTACTGATTACGCCGAAAAGGCGAACAGATAAAAAAGGAGATATGGTCATGAAGGAGTATTATACAATACAGGTCGCCGGCCTTGAGCGGGATCTGCCTATCTGCCCCATAAGTGACACGACCTGCATCGCGGGTTTCGTGATCTTCGGCGATGCGGAGCTCACCGTAGCCTGCGCGAGGGACCTGCTCAAAAAGGCGCCCAAACACGATGTCATCATTACCGCGGAAAGCAAGGGCATACCGCTTGCTCACGAGATGGCGCGCCAGGCGGGCGAAAACCGTTATCTGCTGGCACGCAAAGCGACCAAACTGTACATGAAAAACGTGTTCGGCGTGGAGGTGGATTCCATTACGACCGACCACAGGCAGCATCTTTACATTGACGGAGCCGACGCCGAATATATGAAGGGCAAGGACGTGCTGATAGTCGACGACGTCATTTCCACGGGCGAAAGCTTAAAGGCGCTGGAAAAGCTGGTAAACAAAGCGGGCGGCAACATCGTCGGACGCATGGCCATACTGGCTGAGGGCGACGCCATTGGCCGTAAAGACATAATCTACCTGCAGAAACTGCCTCTGTTCGACAGGGAAGGCAACGAGAAATAGTATTTAAACGCATTTGCAAAACGGATAACGGCTTGAACAGGGCGCGCTATCTGTGATATAATCAACTCGATCGATCCGGAAAAAACACGAACATTATACAAGGAGGAGCAAAAATGTCCTGGTGGGTATGGAGTCCAATGCTCTTCATCGTACTGTGCGCCATAGCTTATGTATGCTGGAATTACATCAACATCAAAAAGCTTAACGAAGGCACGGAAGAGATGATAGAGCTCGCCGCCACGATCCGCAGCGGCGCGAGAACTTTTGTCAAAACCGAGTTTCTTACTGTGGGTATGGTGGTTATCGTCCTGGCGGCGGTGTTGAGCCTGTTTATCGAGAAAACGGCGGGCATAACCTTTATAGTCGGCGCGATCATGTCCAGTTTCGTGTGCGTTATGGGTATGCGCTCCGCGACTTACGCCAACGTGCGCACCGCCAACAAGGCGAGGGAAACCAAGTCCATCGGCGAGACCGTAAAGGTCGCGCTCACGGGCGGCAGCATTTCCGGTCTCGGCGTGCAGGCGTTCGGCATGCTGGGCATGCTCATCATACTGATGGTCTGGGGCGTGGAGCACGATTCCACCGGCGGAGGTTTCATCACTTCCATTCCCAACGTGAGCGCTTCGCTGATGCGCATAAGCACCTATTCTCTGGGCTGCTCGCTGGTCGCCATGTTCAACCGTGTGGCGGGCGGCAACTACACCAAGGCTGCTGATATCTCCAGCGACATCCTGGCGAAGATCCGTCACGATATGCCTGAGGACGATTCACGTGTTCCCAACGTCATCGCGGACTTTATCGGCGATAACGTCAACGATATCGCGGGCAACTGCTCCGACCTGCTCGAAAGCTTTGTGGCTACGATCTCCGCTTCCATAATGATCGCCGTCAGCCTGTTCAACGGCATCAAGGACGTGATCGTATTCCACGGCGAAGAAACTGCCCAGAAACTCGCCGAATCCGCGGCCAAGTTAAGCGAAGTAGGCACGGCGATGGGCGTTGAAAATGCGGCGGATTTTGCCGATGTATCCGTTAAACTGGAAAACCTGCTCACCAGGATGCATCTGTTCCCGATACTGCTCGCTGGCCTCGGTTTGCTGGGCTGCCTGCTGGGTCTGGGATACGCTCAGTTCAAGAAGATGAGCGACAACCCCAGCCGCGAACTGGACCTCGCCACCTGGATAAGCGCGGGCTTCACCGTTCTGTTCGGTCTGGGCGCCGCGGCCATAATGTTCGCGGGCCAGGGTTCCGTCGCAATGCTCAAACTCGTGGGCTTCAAACTGGGCTTTATATCTCCCTGGATCTGCGCGGTGCTGGGCATCATAAGCGGCGTGCTTATCGGCATCATCACCGAGTATTACACTTCCACGGATTACAAACCTACTCAGAAACTGGCTGAGATCGCCACTGAAGGCGAAGCGTTCGTTATCACCAAGGGCGACGCGGTGGGCTCCAGAAGCTGCCTGCTGCCCATACTGCTTATCGGCATTTCCCTGTTCGCTTCCGGCGCCATCTGCGGCGTGTACGGGATCGCGACCGCCGCGCTGGGCATGCTGTCCTTCGTTGGCGCAACGGTCTCCATCGACGCTTTCGGACCCATCGCCGACAACGCGGGCGGTATCGCGGAAGCCTGCCATCTGGATCCCGACGTGCGTGTGATCACGGATAAGCTGGATGCCGTGGGCAACACCACTGCCGCTATAGGCAAGGGCTTTGCCATCGGTTCCGCCGCATTCGCCACCGTATCCCTGATCGTGGCTTACGTAGAAAACTGCTACTTCGGCGAATTCGCCAAGATCACCCTGGACTTCGCCGACTATATAGTAGTCGCGGGCGGCATCATCGGCGGCGCGCTGGTCGAGTATTTCTCCGCCATGCTGACCGACAACACGATCGAATCCGCCAGAGTAATGGCTGACGTCGGCGACGCCGAGCTTTCCAAGCCCGGTGTTCTGGACGGCCAGGTGAAGCCGGATTACAACATGTGCGTGCAGCTCGCCGCAAAGCAGGCGCTCAAGAAAATGCTGGTGCCTTCCGTGCTCGCGGTGGTCATTCCCGTAGTGGCGGGCTTTATATTCGGCGTCAAGTTCGTGGGCGGTCTGCTGGTCGGCGCAACTGTCGTGGCGATCCCCAGAGCTATCTTTATGGGCAACTCCGGCGGCGCGTTTGACAACGCCAAGAAGTACATCGAGTCCGGCGCCATCGAAGGCCACGGCAAGGGCACCGCGGCGCACAAGGCTGCCGTTACCGGCGATACCGTAGGCGATACCCGCAAGGACGTCGTCGGCGTCGCGCTGGACATCTTCATCAAGACCATGTCCACCGTTGCCAACACCCTGGCAGTTGTTATCCGCTCGGTAAGAGGCTAAAAAGTGTTTATGAACGGACACGTCTTTCAGGCGTGTCCGTTCTGTTTAGGAGATATTATGCTCAAGAAAGAAATAGGACGCATAAACGAAGAACTGCTCGAACTGGCGGATGAGATAGAGGAACTGGCAGAAGACGAACCTTCCGTGAGCAAGGAACTGAACAGGGCGCTGGAGCTTCTGGTAAGTGCCAGCGAGATACTTGAGGAACTGGAAAACTGAAATGAAGTTTATACATACCGCAGACCTGCATCTGGGCAGGACTTTAGGCGACCTGAGCTTGCTGGAAGACCAGAAGCACGCGCTTAAGCAGATCGCGGATCATGTCCGCGATTATGCAGCCGACGCGCTTTTGATCTCCGGAGACGTATATCAGAAAGCCTCGCCGCAGGCGGAAGCCATGGAGGTATTTGATGCCTTCCTGAACGATGTGCGCCTATCCGGCTGCAAGGTGTTCGTGATAAGCGGGAATCACGACTCTGGTCAAAGAATAGATTATTTCGGCAGGCTGATAGAAAAGAGCGGAGTTTTCCCCGCGGGCAAACCCGAAAAGACGCTAAAGCGCGTTGAGCTGAAGGATGATCTCGGCATCGTGAACGTATATCTCATGCCGTTTGTGCGTCCGCATCATGTGCGGGCGCTGCACCCGGATAAAGATATTAAAAGCTACACAGACGCCGTTGAAACGCTTATACAGGCGACCGAGATCGATTATTCCCAGAGGAATATCATCCTGTTGCATCAGTATATAACCGGCGGAGAGTTGTCAGGAAGCGAGGATCTGTCGCTTGGTACGCTGGACAATGTTGACGCTGAAGTCTTCGGGAAATTCGATTATGCGGCGCTGGGACATGTACACGGCGCTCAGAAGATAAGCAGCGAACATATCAGATACGCGGGCAGCCCGCTCAAGTATTCTTTCAGCGAGTGCGATCAGAAGAAGAGCGTTGCGCTGGTGGAACTGAAAGAAAAAGGGCATGTCACCGTCACGAAACTTCCGATAGTACCGCTGCGCGAAGTCAGGCACATCAACACGACCATGGAACATCTGGCAGGCGCGGAAAGATCAGACGACTATATCTGGCTTACAATCAGCGACGAGATGCCGCCCAAGGACTGGTACAGGCAGGCGCAGGAGATCTTTCCGAACATGGTCAGACACGATGTGGTAAACACAAAGACGAGCATGCTGCGGGATCTTCCCGAGGCAAACGAGTTCAGGGCGGCGCTCGACCCGCAGGAACTGTTCACGGAGTTTTATGTCAGCCAGAACAACGGAAAGCAGCCGACAGGCGAGCAGGTAGAGCTGTTCAAACGAATATATAAAGAGGCGCAGTCAAATGAGACCGCTTAAACTTACAGTATCCGCGTTCGGTCCGTATGCCGATATAGAAGTCATAGAATTTCAGAAGATAGGCCTTCAGGGCGTCTATCTGATCTCGGGCGACACGGGAGCCGGCAAAACCACCATATTCGATGCCGTCACCTTCGCGCTTTACGGAGAGGCTTCCGGGGGTAAGGAAAGGCGCACTGGCAAAAGCTTTCGCTCGGATTACGCCTTGCCTGCGCAGGAAACGTTTGTTTTGCTCCAGTTTGAGCACAGAGGCGAAGAGTGGCTGGTAAAACGTTCTCCCGAGTATAAGCGTCCCAAGCTGGTGGGAACGGGCGAGACCCAGCAGCTTGCCAAAGCGACGCTGTCCAACATTGCCACGGGAGAAACCGTGGACGGCGTAAGTCAGGTCAACGCGAAAATAGTTGAGCTGATCGGGCTGACGCAGGATCAGTTTACGCGCACGGCAATGATAGCTCAGGGCGATTTTCTTAAGATCCTGAACTCGTCCAGCGATGAACGCAGAGCGTTGTTCCAGAAACTCTTCGACACCCGTGTATACGCGGATGTTCAGCAAAACCTTAAGGATCTATGCCGCAGGGAGGCGGAGGCGCAGAAAAAACTGGACAGTGAGATCCTGTTCAATGCCGGGATGATAGTGTCCGATGATGAAGAAATTAACGATCTTAAGGATAAACAGTATTCATCGGCAAAACTTTCCGAACTGCTTGAAAAACAGGTGCGCTCGCAAAAGACCCGGCTGGAAGAAAAGGAAAAAGCCGCGGAAGAAACGGCGCAAAAGATACTTGAGCTCGGCGACAGCATCGCGCATGCGCAGGTGATAAACAGGTGTATAGACGATCTGTCAAAAAAGAAGGAACAACTTAACGCGTTGGATAAAAGGCTGCCGGAGATCAAAGCGCTTAAGGAGAAACTGCTTTGTGCGAAGCGCGCCGCTAAGGCTAACGAAAAGTATAAGACTTTACAGGCGAACGCCGAAATGATTTCCGCAGCGAAGCAGAATCTCAAGCAGGCAAATGAGAAGCTTAACTCGGCGCTTGAAGCGCTTCCGGAAACGCAAAAAGCGTATGACGCCCAGCTTGCTACCCGCATAGACGAAGAAAGATACAGGGCAAGAAACGAACTTTTGAAGGCTTTGAGCAGTGAGGCAAAAGCCAAAGCCCAGCTCGAATCGCAGGTAAAGCTGTCTGAAAGCGAAATTGGCAAGCTTTCCAAAGCATCCATCCTTGCCGACAGAAAGTATCTGTCTGTCAAGGAGGCGTTTTATACCAACCAGGCAGCGCTTCTCGCGTCCGAATTGCGGGAAGGCGTGCCGTGCCCGGTATGCGGATCTGTCGATCACCCGAAACCGGCGCTCATCCAAGGCGAAAACGTCAGCAGGAAAGACATGGATGCTGCGGAAAAGGAGAGCAAGTGCGCGTCCGAGAAGCTGCATGCGAAAGAGGCGGAATTATCCCAGCAAAAGGGCAGGCTTATGCAACTGATTGAGCGGCTGAACAGTTCGGATGCCGGTGAAGACCTGGATGAAGAAAAGCTCAAGCAGGCCGCGCAGGAAGCTTATGACAAAGCGGAAAAACTGAGGGTTGACCGGGAGAAGGCAGGCAGGAAACTGCAGGAACTGGAAAAAGATATCTCCGCGTGCAAGGGAAGGATAGAAGAAATAGAAGCCGCGGAAAGCACTGCTTCGGCCAGGCAGACCGCACTTGAATCGGAGTTTGATTCCGAACTTAGCAAACAGGGATTCGGCTCGGTAAACGATATGCTGAGCGCGCTGATGCCCGATGACAAAATGCAGGCCGTGTCTTCTGAGATCGACGAATATGAACACGGAGTTACCGCGCTTAACGCATCGGTCAGCGAACTGCAAAACACGATTGGCGGGGAAACGCGCAGGGATATCGACGGTTTAAGGAAAGCGCAGGACGATTCCAAAGCCAGGGAAACGCTTCTCAGAAAAGAACTGAGCGAGCTTACGGTGGCATTTGGCGCCAATTCGGACGTGCTGAAAAACCTTAAACGGCTTCTGCCGCTCAGGGAAGAGCGCGTAAAGTACAGAGCCATGCTGGAAGATATGTACGCGACCGTTTCGGGTCAGAAAAAACAGGCCACGAAACTTACGCTCGAGGCATATGTACAGCGGTATTACTTTGAACGCGTCGTATCCGCCGCAAACGAACGGCTGGACCAGCTGACAAGCGGACTGTATAAGCTAAGAGTAAAGCAGTTCGGCACAAATCTCGTCAGCCAGAGCGGACTTGACCTGGAGGTGCTTGACGGCAACACGGGCCAGTGGCGCGACGTAAACACCCTTTCGGGCGGCGAATCGTTCCAGGCTTCGCTGGCGCTTGCGCTGGGGCTGAGCGATACGGTACAGGCGTTAAGCGGCGGGATACGGCTGGACGCGCTGTTTATCGACGAAGGTTTCGGCACACTGGACGAGAACGCGCTGCAAAACGCGATGCGACTGTTGGGTGAACTGGCGATGGGCAGGCGGCTTATCGGCATTATCAGCCATATGCCGGAACTCAGGGAAAGGATACCCAAGCAGCTGCGAGTGACGAAAACACTGCGCGGAGCGACTACCGAATTTGTGGATCTTGATTGAACAAATGCGGCCGATAAGCTGTCTAACGTATATATCAGGAGGTACGATATATGAAGAAAATACTGATCACGATTATCTTATTGGCGGTGATGGCCGCTTTTGCCGAAACGGGGATGCCGAATCCTATAACCGAATACGCTTTTCTTGACGAGATCAATTCCGTAGCGGGGACAGATCTTATCCATCCCGCGGCGATGGGAGTCAACGAAGAAAGCTTTTCCGTGATAACGACCAATGAGGGCGTTATAGCGCAGTACAAGTTCACCGTGGCCGGGTTTGGCTACACATTCAGAGGCTCAAAGCTGGCGGACGATATTTCGGGAGTGTATGTAAATGGAAAGAGCGTGTTCGGAAACGAAGCCGCAAGCGAATGCGAGTTTTACTACGGCGACGGCTTCATGCTGTCAAGATGGAAAAGCGGTGTAAACCAGTATACGCTGTATATGGAAGACCCCGACGGGATCATGGACCGGGAGACGTTCAGGCTGATCTCCTGGGAAATGCAGGACCTTACGGGCTACGCGGGTTCTGCGTCCGCAGCCGAAAACGAAATATCGGCGCTGACCGGGGAATATGAGGATTCCTTTTCGCAAAGAGCCTGGGCCGAAGTGAGCATGGAAAACGGGGAGTGCTTGATAAAGATACACTGGGCGGATTCCGCCTCGGAGTACTATCTCTGGACCATGACGCTTTCACAGGAAGGCGACAAGCTTACATATGACGACGGCGTATGCTGCAGCATCACAACGCTGGAAGACGGCACGGAGAGGCTGATAACCGTATATGATTCGGCGTCGGGATATTTCACCTTAAGCGGGACAAAGCTTAAGTGGAACGGAGCGGAAAACGATTACTGCCGCGACTGTGTATTTGAGAAAACAGCGGATTAGACGACAGCATACAAAGAATAAACAAGCGGGAGGCGCTATGCGTCTCCCGTTGTTTTGTGCAGAATACAAACATGTTTAAGCCATTTCGAACTCTATATAACCCTGGGCTGCCTCCGTATAGCAGGGACGAAGCGTAAGCTTATCGCCAAGATAGACGGCTTTGTCGATGCGGCTGCTGATGAGCACGGTCCTTTCGCTGTCAGGGGAGTAATCGCCTTTCATGTTTCGGTAAGGCAACACGCCTTCAACGCTGTTGTCCATGGTGACTACGGCGTAGTTTTTGAGCAAGCGGGTCACGGTTAATTCAAACGTATCGCGTTTGTGATCGCTCATATATACAGCCGCCATAAGCTTGTCCGCGTCGCGTTCCGCCTGGGCGGCGTTCTGCTCGCACAGACTTGATTCTTCGGTAAGCGTATGCATGCTGCCGGTCAAAAGCAGCGTCTCGTCCTCTGTAAACGGTCTATCAAGGAAGCGTTTGAGCATTCGGTGCGCCAGCAGGTCGGGATACCTTCGAATGGGCGAAGTGAAATGGCAGTAATCCCTGAACGCGAGGGCGTAGTGACCGAGGTTCTTTTCACTGTATCGTGCCTTTGCCATGGCGCGCAGCAGGTGCTGGGCGACGATCAAATGCCTGCTGTCTCCTTCAAAAGCGGCAAGCACTTCGTTAAGGCGCTGCTGGGAAGGAGACTGACCCACTTTAAACGGGTGATCTAGCGCGATCAGAAGTTCGTCGAGCTCTGAAAGCTTTTCGGAATCCGGCTTTTCGTGAACACGGTAGGGGAAGGGCAGCTCGTTTATCTGCGCGAAATGTGCAACGCACCTGTTGGCGGCAAGCATGAATTCTTCAATCAGCATTTCGGCGTCGCCCCGATCCCTTGTCAGGATCTCTACGGGCGCACCGGAGGCGTTGAGCCTGAAATACGGCTCGGGTATGTCAAGCTCGATGCTGCCGTTGCTGATACGCGCATTTCTGAGAGACTTGGCGAACCGGTTCATTTTGTCAAGCGTTTCATGCAGGTCGCGAGGCACTTTTGAAGCTTTGCCGGCAAGCGCTTTATTGACCTCGCTGTAAGTCAGGCGCGCTTTGGAACGGATGACGGAAGTGCGGATCTCGTAGGAATCGAGTTTGATACCCGTGTACCGCATTATACAGCTGAACGTAAGTCTGTCGCGGTCAGGCATCAGGGAACACAGGCAGTTGCAGAGGTTTTCGGGCAGCATGGGAATTGTGCGCCCGGGCAGATAGACCGAAGTGCCTCTTTGCCGCGCGCAGTCGTCGAGAACCGACCCTTGCCGCACGTAATTGCTCACATCGGCTATATGCACTCCGAGCACCGTGTTGCTGCCAACGGTCTCAATGGAAACGGCGTCGTCGAAATCCTGCGCGTCGTCTCCGTCGATGGTGAATATCATATCGTTTCTGAGATCCAGTCTTCCAGAATAATCGCGCGGGTCGGGATCCTTGCCGAAACTCTCCGCCAGATCCAGCGCTTCGGGCGAAAAGTCCTGTATGATAGAGTTTTCAACGCATATGGCTGACAGCCTGGCATCGATATCTCCGGAAGAACCGAGCGCTTCCGTAAGCGAAAGCTGGAGATTGCCGGATGAATGAGGATATGAGATTATCCTGAATACGCACAGATCTCCGGGCTTAGCGGAAGGGTCGTTTATCTGGATCACGTCCGCTTCCCGCGGAAACTTTTTGTCGGAAAGCAGGGCGATATAACGCTTCTGCGGCTGGGGGCGGAGCCTGCCCCTTTTGCGCGCGTGACGGCGGAATCCCGACGTATCGTTTTTGTCGATAAACAGCGTTCCGGTGACGATGGAATGCGCACGCCTGACGATCTGCACGAGAGTACCGCGGGGTTTTTCGCCTTTCTTGCTGAGCCTGACAAACACGAGGTCTCCGTCGAAAGCCTGCTCTTCTGGCATGTCGAGATATATGTCGCTGCCTTCCTTGGAAGGAACGGCAAATGCGGGGGAATTGTATGACGCAAGTCGCACTCTGCATAAAAGCAGCCCGGACTTTGAAGGCAGAGAGAACCTTGAAGAGTTATGAGCGTAGACAGTTCCACTCTCGGTCAAAGCGGCGAGCTCCGCACGCAGGTCGGAACTGTCAGCGCCTGTCTTTTGTTTTAACTGACTGAAGGTCAGCGGTCTGGGGGCGTCTTTCAGCGTCTTCGTAATGATATCAGCAAGCATATGGAGATCCTTTATTTGATAAAACGGCATGCAGAAAACCCTGCATGCCGTTTAATATCGATAGATTATTTGTTTTCGGGAGCGGTTTCGCCGGCGGCCTCGGTCGCTTCAGAAGCGGTCGCTTCGGCAGCGGCCTCTTCATAAACCACGAAGATCTCGGTGTTGCCGGCGGGAACTGTCGCGGGAAGCTCGTCCACGCTCCACTTGACGGTGTAGCCTTCGGGAGCTTCGGGAAGCTCGAGAGCGCCGTAATTGATGGTCCTGCCTTCGCCGGAGAAGGTGAAGATCACGTTGTGCTTGACTGCTTCGGCAGTTTCGGCTTTGGGCTCTACAGCGGATTCTTCCTTGTCTTCCTCAGCGGGAGCTTCGGTGTTTTCCGCGGCAGGCTCTTCGGCGGGAGTTTCTTCGGCAGCAGCTTCCTCAGCGGGAGCATTGACCTTTTCGCCGTTCAGACCGTCATCGTAGATGGTTAGAGTGGCTTCGGGATAATACTTGGCGGTGAGGTCGATCTGATCGGTGCCCATAACAGCAAACTCTGGCTCCCAAACGCCGATCATGCCGTCCCTGGCGGGAGTGCCGATGCTGGGCAGCGCTTCGCCTTCCTTAACGAACATGCGTATGACGTCGAGCCTGTTTTCCTCGGTGTACATCTGCACGTTGGCGGCATAGTAGTAAGCCACGGCTTCGGAGATCTCGCCGCCGTCGGAAATGGCGTTCAGGTAGCTTTCGAGGTAGGCGCTTACATCGTCGCCCATCTGCTCGGAATAGGCCTGCTGCCACTGGGTGGTGAGCTCGTTGGCCAGTTCGCTGGAGAGCTTGGGGAACCACTCGGTGAGCTTGGTGACGTTGTTGCCTTCGGCGTCGAGCACGGGCTTGGTCACCTTCTGGGTAATAACGTTGCCTTCGTCATCCTTGGTCTCGTTACCGTCAGCGTCAAGCACGGGCTCATCGACTTCTTCGGTCTCGTTGGTCTCTACCCAGTAGGTCACGTAGTTGCCCTTGGCGTAGCTCACATAGTAAGTCACATCCTGAGCGGGAATGGTCTCGGGCAGGGGATTGTTGTAAACAGCGCCCTGGGCAACGGCATCTTCGCTGGTGGCGAAGAAAGTCAGATAGCCTTCTTCTTCGGGAAGCTTGTCAGCGCCGGCGTAATCGATCGCCTCACCGTAGTTGGCGGTGACGGTGAAGATCACATTGTGCTGATGCTCTTCCTCGGCGGGTTCTTCGGCGGTCTCGGCAGAAGCTTCGGTTTCGGCAGTCTCGGTTTCGGCTGCGGGTTCAGCTTCGGCTTCGGGCTCGGCCTCGGCGGGAATGCCGTCGTTGACGATAGTCACGGTGTAGGCGTTGATGGTGTATTCGGGCATGAGCACCAGATTGGAAGAACCCATGGTGGCAGGCACTTCGCCTTCGATCTTCTCGGGCACTTCTACGGTGGTGGCATTGCCGTTTTCATCGGTCACTGTCTGCTTGACCAGCTTGGCCAGCACCCAGGAACCGGTATAGCCTTCCTTGGCGGGAGTGGGATACGCGAGCACGTTCTCACCCTTTTTGTAGGTGGTCCTGCTCCTCAGAGAATCCTGAAGATCTTTTTCACTGACGCCGGACTGGGAAAGCTCGTTGGCATAAGCGGTATCGTAATCCACACCCTGCAGAGAATAATAGGAAGCAAGGTAGGGGAAATACTCTTTTCCATCTTCAGAATAATATCTTACGCTGAAGGTACGGGAGCTTAAGAAGGTGGCGAGCAGCGCGAGCACTACGAACACCACGGCTACGATACGGGTGATCTTAAGCAGCTTACCTTCGTAGCTCTTTGCCTTATTCTTGCCAAGGAAGGTCTCGGCTGCGCCGCCGATGGCTCCCAGACCCTGCTTGTTGCCTTCCTGCATAAGCACGGACACAATAAGCACCAGGGAAGCAAGGATAAGAATAATGCTGATTAATATGGACATGTTATTCCTCCTTGAAATGCCGCATATAAAGCGGCTTAAACACATAGCGCGACATATTATATCAAACGGCGGGCGCAAAAGCAACACCTAAAGAGTAAAATTTCTAAGTATTTGACAATTGTTTTCCATATTATTAATACAGAAAAAACTCCCTTCCGCAAATACGGAAGGGAGATAAGAAAAATCGTCACGCTATTTCGAGGGCGATCTTCATCATGTCGGTAAAGCTGAGCTGGCGCTCTTCCGCACTTAAGCCTTCACCTGTAAAGGGATTGTCGCTGATGGTGCAGATGGCGAGCGCTTTTTTGCCGGCTCTGGCGGCGTTCACGTACAGCGCGTAAGCTTCCATCTCCACAGCCAGGACTCCCAGGTTCTGCAGCTTGCCGAGGGGCTTGCTCTCGTCATAGAAAGTATCGGAAGAATAGAGCGGGCCGGGGACCATGTTCACGCCCAGCTTTTCGGCGGCGTCCATGGCGTTTTTGAGCAGACCGTAATCGCAGCAGGGGCAGACCATTCCGTCAAAGCCGAACTGCTTTCCGAAAGCGGAATTGGTATAAGCGCTCATGCCTGCCACAACGTCGCGGACCTTGAGCTTTGGGGACAGCATGCCGGCGCTGCCGATCCGGATAATGTTCTCTACGTCGTAGAAATTGAACAGCTCGTATGAATAGATGCCGATGGAAGGCATGCCCATGCCGCTGGCCATGACGCTTACGCGCTTGCCGTTATAATATCCGGTGTAGCCCTGCACGCCGCGGACGTTATTTACGAGCTCGGCGTCGGTCAGGAAAGTCTCGGCGATGTATTTGCTGCGCAGGGGATCTCCGGGCATGAGCACGGTCCTGGCGAAATCTCCGGCTTTGGCCGTGATGTGAGGAGTAGGAATGTTTGCCATCATAGACCTCCGTATCAAACTTGTTTTGGATATTGTAACACAAAAGGCCCTGCATGACCCGTTATTTTACAACAAAATAACCAACGGTAAGGACTGTTTTCAATTATAATATAAAAATATAATATAAAAAAACGCCGGAGATGAGTGTATGCTGTGTGCTTTTGTCGGTTGCGCGGGTGTAGGCAAGAATACAATTATAAGAGAACTTATAAAGCAGTATCCGGATAAGTACGGGATCTTTCCCACGCTCACCACGAGGAAAATGCGCGAGGGCGAAAAAGAAGGCGATCCGTACCACTTCGTGACCCGGGAGCAGTTTGAGGCCCTGCTTGAAAAAGGCGAGATATACGAGTATCAGCAGATACACGACGGATCCTATTACGGCGGCAGCAAACAGGTGCTTAAAAAACATCTGGAAACCGGCAAGATCCTGATCAAAGACATAGACGTGCTGGGCGCTGAGACCTACAAACGGGAACTCGGCGGGATCACCAAGATAATGAGCCTTTTCCTGTGCGTGGATGACGTGAATACCCTGCTTGAGAGAATGCGCGGCAGGGGCGACTCCGAGGAGAGCATCCAGCAGAGGGCAAAGCGGTTCCCGATGGAAATGGAAATGAGCAAGACCTGCGACTACCTGGTCGCGAACGAAGACGTACAGCTTACGACAAAGATAGTGGACCTGCTGCTTGCGAACGAAGCGAACGAAGAAGCATACGAACTTGCCGGCGCCTGTGAAGTGCCGAGCGAAATAGAGATCGAAGGATATGCGGAAACAGAAGGCAGGACAGAGCTCTGTTTTAACGGTGAAAAGCTCCTGATAACCGGCGGAGCCGCCGGATACGCGGCGTCAAAACGAAACGGCACGTTCATACAAAAACGCGTTTTGCCCAGACCAGACTATTCGTGCCTGACCAAAGACGAACAGTGGCGGAAACTTATGAAAAAGGCGGATTGACCGCCTTTTTCTTTACATTTATATATGTAAAATATTTGTTACAATCATAGCTTAGAGAGAATATCGTGGTATAATAAAAAAGACGAGTTGCGCGGCTTGTTTCTTGTCGCGCGCTACAACTTTAGGGAGGATTGTCTATGTCTATCAGTCAGGACAAATACGACAGACTGGACGAGGTCATCGCCGCGAACAAAGGTCAGAGCGGCGCTGTCATGCGTACCTTACAGGCGGCGCAGGACATATTTGGTCACGTTCCAAAAGATGTGCAGATCCGCATTGCGGAGGGGTTAGGCACTACCTTAAGCGACGTTTACGGCGTTGCT
>JAEEGL012967787.1_pt1 | contig 14667 bp, 24 predicted proteins | sample 9134231 | NCBI WGS metagenome assembly JAEEGL01 (sample SAMN16246548, study PRJNA631951) | gut metagenome | biome: gut microbiome; feature: rumen; material: fiber-attached | host: Bos | place: Iran: Karaj | collected 2018-10 | reverse complement strand
GAATCCCAGAGGGAAGCTGTAGCCTCTTTTCTGTACCAGGACGTTTTCACTGCCACACTTCGGGCATTTGATTTTTACAGATGTCTCCATTTCTTATTTATTGAGTAATTTGTCTATGATTCCATGAAGCCGGACGATTTCTGCCTCCTTCTCACGGAGCTGATTGCGCAAAAGTGACACAGCCTCACTCTCCGGCGCATTGTTGATGTGTATTCCGTTCCCATGAACGTTATTCCCGACCACGGTGCTTTTCTCGATCGGGCCGATTTCCTGGCTAACAAGCATTTTCCCCTCGCCAGTCTCCAGCCACTCACGTGAGAAGACGTCAGGATAGAAGTATCCGATCTTCCGGAACAGGTTGTCGGTAAGATATTGCTCATTCCCCTTCAGCATATTGGATACGGAAGCCTTTGACGCGCCGATAGATTTTGCGAAGTCTTGCTGGGTATGTATTCTCCCTGTGCTTTTCAGATATGCGAATATCTCATTGATTTGTCTCTTCCGGTCCATGGCGTTCGATTTTCTTAAAAAAAGTTGCTAATTTAAAAACTTATGATTATATTTGCATATCTAATACCATTATACCCTAATAGGGTGTGGTAAAGATAAGGAAAAGCATTTCAATTTGCAACACTTAAAGGAAGTTTTATATGCCATCATTAGCTGAATACTACGAAGGGTTACCTCCGAGGACATCCCCTAAGACTGAGTTCGTTAAGGAGATCGTGGCGTCGTGTAACGTTGACCAATGCACGGTTAAGCAATGGATCAGAGGCAAGGCCACCCCCGCTAATCCGGACCACCGCCGCCTCTTGTCGAAAGTCACAGGAATCCCGGAGGAGGAGCTGTTTCCCAAGCTCGCAAAGCAGCAGTCATAATGGAGACGGCAGGAGAAAAGTTGCTCGGTGACGTGTCGGTCTTTGTCGACCGTCTCAACCGCCTTGAACGCAGGTGCGCGGAACTTGAGGCCTCGCAATACAACGCGAATAAGTTCTACGCTGTGGCGTTCGGTGTCGACACTGTCTCCAAGATGCACGATGTGTCTCCATATCTGGTCCGAGAATATATCAAGCTGGGCCTGATTCCCCAGCACCCGAGAAGCACCCAGGCTAAGATTCTGATAAGGATGTCTGATGCTCTGCTCCTTGATTTCAACCAACTTCGTGTACAGGCCAAGTCGCTGAGAAAATGAATATCAAGGTAAACATATCCAACGCCAACGAGGTGAGGAAGTACATCAAGAACCAGGTTGACAGGGCCAACATAGCCTATCTGAATGAGCTTGACAGAATGGCGATGAAAGTCGTCACAGCCATCAGGGACGGTGCAGTGTCATTCTGGAACGATGACACCGGAAACCTTAGAAGCTCTATCGGATATGTCATCCTGCACGACGGTAGAAGAATCTCGGAAAACTTCCAGATTGTCAACGGAAGAGGAGCGGAAGGTATGGAAGAGGCGAAGTCCTTCGCCCAGCAGTTGTCATCCGAATATCCGTCCGGCCTGGTTCTCCTGATAGTGGCCGGGATGGAATACGCGGAATACGTGGAGAGAATCAAAAGCAGGACAGTCCTCGCGGGTGGCGAATTGCTGGCCAAGAAGCTCATCAAGGAGATTGGGCAAAAATGGTCAGCCAGATACGGAAAGTAAGTTTTATCCATATATGAAGTAAGTTTATGAGACAAGTAAGAATCAAAAAACTCAGTGTCGAGAACTTCAAGGGTCTCCGGAATTTCTCGATAGATTTCGATGACAAGTTGACACGAATCATCGGTTCGAACGGCACCGGCAAGACAACCTTGCACGATGCCTACCTCTGGCTGCTGATGGGGATGGACTCCGGTAACAGGAAGTCCTTCTCAGTCCAGCCTTTGGATGAGTCGTCAGAGACCATCCACCATCTCACCACCTCAGTCACCGGAGTCTTTGAGTTCGGTGACGGAAGCGTCCACGAGTTCAAGAGGAGTCTGTCTGAGACATGGACAAGGAGGCGCGGCACAAAGAGTGATGTGCTGACAGGAACGGAGACTGAGAGGTTCATCGACAACGTCCCCTATAAGGCAGGAGATTTCGACAAGGCCGTTGTCACCATGTTCTGCGACATGGATGACTTTGAGTTGGTCTCATCCATCAGGGCCTTCGGAAAGCTCGACATGAAAGCCAAGAGGAACAAGCTCATCGACATGGCTGGACAGATGCCGGAACTCATCAACAGCACTGACTATCCGAAGTTGTATGAGCACTACCGGACCACTAAAAATGTGGATGACATCAAGAGGAAACTGATGTATGAGCTGGCCCAGCTCAAGGACGAGCAAACGGCTATTCCAATCAGGATCACAGAGAACGAGAGGAACATGCCTACCGGCATCAACTTCGACGACCTCCGCAGTCAAAAGGCCGAAGCCGAGGAGGAGATAGAGAAGATTGACGCCACCCTGCAGAAAGCGGCTGACGGGCGTTCCGGGCTCTTCTCTGAGATCCAGAGGTTGAATGACGATTTGCAGAAGGCCAACGCCGAACTGCTCGAGATAGACCAGAGCCTGAGCCAGAGCAGAAGCAAAAAACTGAGCGAGGTTGAAGCGGAGCTGTCAAGCGCCTCCCTCTCGGTCAGGGAGATCGACGGCAAGATGAGGATAGTTGACAATGAGCTCGCCCAGCTTGAGGAGACGATGGCAAGTCTGAAGAAACGCAAGGATGAGCTGGGTGAGAAGTGGGAGAAGAAGAACGCGGAGTCATGGCCTGACACCATCGAGATAGAATGCCCTACCTGCCATAGGCCCTATGACCCTGACAAGGTTCAGGAAATGAGGAACGCTGCAATCAAGGCCTTCAACGAGGGCAAGGCCGGTGTCCTGGCCCGAATAGTCTCGGAGGGTAATCTTGTTGTCAAGCAGCTTGATTCCATCAAGAATGACATCGAGTGTAAGAAGGCCGAGCATTCCTCTCTCAAACATCAGCTGGAGGAAGCCAAAGCCAGGGAATCTGATGCCAGGCGGAAAGTCTCGGAAGTCCCCACGCTGGATATCCTCAGGTCCGTAAACAAGGAGTACCAGACAGTCTCCGCGAGGAAGGATTCAATCAGGCAGATGATATTCGAGCAGACTCCCAAAGAGAACGAGAGCGAGCTCAGGCTGAAGAACCGCAAGGAGCAGTTGAAAAGAGATGTGGACACGCTCACCTACGAGCTTGCCAAGGAACGTAAGATAGCTGAAGTGGAGGCGAGGCGTGATGAGTTGAAGAGGCATAACGCCGATCTGTCCAACCGGATAGCCGAGATTGATTCCGTCCTGTACGAGATCCAGACCTACCAGAAGGCTTACATCAACGCTGTCGAGGAGAAGGTCAGCTCCATGTTCAAACTGGTCCGCTGGAAGATGTACCAGCCCAACGTGAGCAACGACGGAGAGCAGGAGATATGCGAGTGCCTTGTCAACGGAGTCCCTGTCTCAACAAACGTCAACACGGCCGGTTCGGTCAACGCGGGGATAGACATCATCAACGCCCTGTCGAGGTGGCTGGACATCTCAGTCCCCCTCTGGATTGACGGCAAGGAATCAGTGACTGACCTGATAGACACGGATGCCCAGCTCATTACCCTGTCAGTGGTTGAAAATCATCCGCTTTCAATACTATAACGCTTTGATTTTCCGATAATTATATGTATATTTACATATACAAATAGTCATCCACACAGACGGCTATTGAAGAAAGTAAGTATTAAGTTCAACCTCATTAAGAAGTAAGTTTATGAATCAAGAGAAGAATCCTGGACAAGTCCAGGTTGTTGAGCCGGATGCGGTTCAGCTCATCAAGGCCCAAGCGGCGGCCCAGTTCGCCCTGACCCCTATCGGTCAGCAGGTCAAGCAATTCGAGGTGCAGCAGAGGATGGCTCAGATGTACGCCACAAGCACCATTGTGCCCAATACCTACAAAGGTAACATCGGCAACTGTGTCATAGCCATCGACATGGCGATGCGCATGAACGCCAACCCTCTTATGATTATCCAGAACCTGTATATCGTCAACGGTAACCCGGCGTTCTCATCGAAGTTCCTGATAGCGACTATCAACGCCAGCGGGAGGTACTCCCCTCTCCGTTACGAGTTCAGGGGTAAGGAGGGCGATGACAACTACGCGTGCCGCGTGTTCGCCTACGAGTCATGGGACAAGGACCACAAGGAGCCGTTGTACGGAGACTGGGTCTCGATAGACATGGCGAAGAAGGAAGGCTGGTACAGCAAGAGCGGAAGCAAGTGGCAGACGATGCCCAACCAGATGCTCAGATACAGGGCCGCGGCTTTCTGGCAGAGGGTGTACTGCCCGGAGATATCTATGGGTCTCATGACCTCGGAGGAGTATGAGGACATAGACGACCAGTCCCAGGCCAACTATAAGCAGGAGATAAGTGAGAACGCCAACGGAAAGCAGATATCCATCGAGGATATGGCTGAACAGAATCCGTCCAGTCCAGCACAGGAAGCCAAACCTGAACCCAAGGAGGTCAAGGCCGAGAAGGTTGAGAGGCCGGATGAGAAACCGCTAGGAGCGGTTGAGGAGCGTCCTCTCTTTATGCAGCAGTAAGATGAGGCTACACGTTCTGTCATCTGGAAGCAAGTCAAACGGTTACATCCTGTATAATGACCGTGAGGCACTGGTAATAGAGTGCGGAGTCCCGTACATCCGGTGCCTCAAGGCCATTGACTTCAGGAGGGACAAGATCGTTGGAGCGTTGCTGACGCATGAGCACGGAGACCATGCCAAATATGTGTCTCAGTACCTGGAGGCCGGTATAGACGTCTATGCGAGCGAGGGCACCATAGAAGGAATCAAGCCATTCGTGAGAAAACGTCTGGTTCAGCCGACTATCGTCAGAAATCAGGAGCTGTTCTCGGCAGGAGGATTCAAGGTCCTGCCTTTCGACACACAGCACGACTGTAACGAGCCGTTCGGGTTCCTCATCTATCACGCTGATATGGGACAGATCCTGTTCGCCACCGACACCTATTACTTGAAGTACCGTTTCCCGAACCTGTCGCACATCATGATGGAGTGCAACTATGAGACAGGCATCATCGAGAAGAATGTAAGCGATGGCGTTATCCCTCCAATGGTGAAGGAGCGTGTCTTCAGGTCTCACATGTCGCTGGAAACCCATATCTCCACGCTGAAGGCCAATGACCTGTCCAAGGTGAATACAGTTATCCTCCTGCACCTGTCAGGGAACAATTCAGATCCGGCAGAGTTCAAGAAGGCTGTGGAGGAAGCCACAGGAAAGCTTGTGTATGTCGCTGAGAAGGGTCTTGACATTCCGTTCAACAGGACAATGATTTGATTTGTTATGGAAGATAAACATATAACACCCAGGATTATAGAGGAGCTTAACGAGATCCAACGTTTCCTCGAGTCGGTGCCGGAAGGGGATGACCCCTCTGTCCTCATCGAAAGGCTGACGATGCTCAACGCTTACATGGCGAGGACAGGATTCCTCATGGCGGAAGCGAAGGCAGATCAAGACGCGGCCATAGCAGGAGTCTTCGCTGAGCATTCGAAGCAGATACTTCAGATGCCCGCTACTGTCAGCCAGAAATTCATCAACGCGCTGTGCAAGGATGAGAACTACTACGCCACATTGATAGAGAGAATCCACAGGACATGCGTCCATCAGGGTGACAACATCAGGACGCAGATTTCCTTCGCGAAAGAAGACCTGTCTCTTACAAGGCGTGGATATTAAGCAAAATAAATGCGATAACGCTTTGATTTTCAGTAAATTATGATTAGATTTACATATCCAAAAGGATATAAAAGAAAGTAAGTGTTATGAAGACTATTGCAAATGAAAACCAGAACTTAGAGAGTTCGGAAAGCCAGAGGGCGAAGATTCTCCAGTATCTCCAAGAAGGCGAGACAATCACACAGATGGAAGCATTGAAGATGTTCAAGTGTTTCCGTCTGGCAAGTCGTATGACGGACTTGAAGAAGCTAGGAGTCGCCTTCGATTCCCTGTTCATCACTACTCCGTCAGACAAGAGGGTCAAGGCGTATTTCATCCCGGACGCATTCGCGGGCAGGCACCGCCTTGAGCTCGACCAGGATCTGCCAGCCTATGTGAGTATCTACGCAACGGAAAAGATTTCTTCAAGATAGGATGGGCAGGCAGATACATACTGGCCTTGACTACTTTCCGTTTGAGAAAGGTTTCTTTAATGACATCAAGGTACGAAAGCTCATCAAGTACCAAGGTGGCAGGGCAGCACTTGTTTACATCGACCTGCTATGTCGTATCTACGGAGATCGTGGGTACTACATCTTGTGGGATGAAGAGTTACCGTTCATAATCTCGGATGATTTGGGTTCCGGTTATGATGAGGGCTATGTTCTCGAAGTAATCAAGACGTGCGTGACCATCGGTTTGTTTGATGAGTGTTTGTTCCAGTCAGGGGTCATTTCCTCTGCTGCTATCCAAAGTCGTTACAAGAAAGCCTGTGAAACGAGTAAGAGAAAGGCGACCATTGGTCTATACAATCTGCTTGCTCCCCCTGTTATTCCTTTCGACAATGCTGAAGAAATCCGGATTCCTTCGGAAGAAATATGGATTCCTTCGGAAGAAATGTTGAATAACTCCGAAGAAATGCAACAAAGAAAAGGAAAGAAAATAAAAGAAAATACTCCCCCTATCTCTGACGAGATAGCCCCCCCTCCGGATGAGCCGGGGATTATCTCGCCCTCTGTCCCTGCGAGGCCGAAGACTCTCGAGGAGAGGAAGCACGAGTTCGGGCTTTCCCTCGTCCCGTACATGGACAAGTACGGAAAGGAAATGATAAGGGATTTCTTCGACTACTGGTCGGAGGTGTCTGACGGAGGCAACAAGATGGCATGGGAAAAGGCCAAGACAAAGAAGGGCACGTTCAACATCGCCGGAAGGCTGGCCACATGGAAGAGGCATGAGGACAACGGATACGGAGGCAGGTCTTCCAGAAGAGGAAGCACCATCTCGGAGGCGGTCCAGGCCACTATCATTCCAGACGGCGGATCAGCCCAACTGGACATCACTAAACTATTGGGGAAATAGACATGGACAAGAGATTCATAAAGGCTTTGCTTGAGGAAGGCAGAAGGGTCACCGACATCCCACAGGAGGATGCCCTGGTTAAGCTCAACAATGACATCATGACAGTGTATGTTATGAACGGCCTTCATCGAGGCATGAAGCCGGAGGCGTTCAAGGAGGAGGTTAGAACCTGTGCTGTAGCCTTGTATCAGGAACTGACCACAGACCAGCTGTACAAGACCATCAGGGACAAGGAGATATCCTACATCTTCTCGAACGGGATGAAAGGCCGTCTCAACGCTGACAAGGACATCGGCCTCTCGTACAAGAACCTGATAAGATGGGTAGAGGGTTATGTCAGGCACCCGGAACGGAGGGAAGCCCTCTCACAGTTCAACGATGAGCGCAGGCCGAAGGCTCCGAAGCTTCCGGAACATAAGGCCACTGATGAGGACTATACCCGGATGGTTAATGACGCGTGGAGCGACTGGATGGAATACAAGAAGGCGGAGGAGCTGAGGAAAGCCTCAATCAAAAAGGGAATCCTCAAGAAGTCCGGTTACCCCAAAACAATCGGCGAGGTCATCGGTCTTCCCATAAGCTGCCAGGACTACGGGAAGGTCAAGATCGGCTATCTCATCAAGAGGAATGAGGCGAGGGATGGTGACACTCTAGTTGATGTCTTCACCAGGTCTTGGGATTCGGGTTATCGTGGAAAGTTGTTTATCTAAAAGAAGTAAGTTTATGAAATTAGTCAATGGCATTATCACACACGCCGACATCACAGTGGACGCGCCGTTCATGATGATGAGCATCACCCTTGATCTGGAGAATGGTGGCGGGGTCGGTTTCGGCGGAGGCCGCATTCTCCACAACACCGCTCACGGATACTCGAAGACCGGTAACAACTGCGCCGGATTCTTCATTTCTACCGTCATGAAGCTCGCAAGGGCGAAGAAATTCTCGGAGTTGGAAGGGAAGCCCATCCGCGCAATCTTCGAGAAGGACGGTCTTGTCGGTGACAAGATCATCGGAATCCAGGACTTCCTTACCGATGACAGGTTTATCCCGGCAGAAGTGTTCGATGAGGAATGAGGTTGTTGAATTTCCCTCTCCCGATCAGGCCGCCGTAGCAGAGGCGCATCCACCGGAAAGTTAACGTTTAATCAGTAACAAAGCAAGAAAGTAAAAATTTATGGACAAGTCATTAGGACAGGACATCAAGGATGTCATCAAGAGGAAGCGATTCCTCGAAGACAACTCCGATGAGGTCGTCAAGAAGACCTACATGAAGCCCTATACAGGGCCGGAGCTGCAGGGCAAGAAGGAAGAACTGGCCAGCACGCTGATCGAGATTTCCGAGATCGAGCAGGAGAAGGCCGAAGTTCTTGCCGGAATCAAGGGTAGGCTCAAGCCGCTTCTTGAGGCGAAGACCACGCTCGTCGGAAACATCAAGGCTAAGGCGGAGTTGGTCACAGAGGAGTGCTACCGCATCACAGACCAGGAAGACGGCACGACCGGCTTCTACAACTCCAACGGAGACCTCATCGAGAGCCGCCAGGCTACGGCCGACGAAATGCAGGGCTCCCTGTTCAAGCAGCCGACCATCAAGGTTGTCACCGCAAAGACCGGCACGGACGATATGCCGGCGCCGTCAAGAGTCATTCAAAGCTAACCTATCAGAGAAATGGAAGAAAAGAAAATCAACGTTCAGTTGAATCCTGGTCAGGACCATCTGACAATCACGATGCTGGAGGGCAAGGCCCCGGTCCAGCTCGACGCAAAAGCAACCATTAAGACCGACATCAAGGGAACGATCGGCGCAGTCACGGAATACCTCAAAAAAAGGGTTTCCTCCCTCCAGTTCAAGGACGAGGACTGCCACATCCTCGTGAATCGAGACAATGGAACCATCCAGCTCGTCTTCAACGAGAAGGACGCCTACAACCGCGGCGAGGTCCTCGGTCAGCTCATCACCAATCCCAAGCTGGTCGAGTTCGGTATCAACGATGCCGATACCGTCTGGACTCCGGCGTCGCTCGGTCTGTTCTTCAAGATGAACCGCACCTACTTCCCCGACCGCTCGGAGAACATGAGGCTGGTCTCCACGCTGATGAACTTCACGGCCAATGTGAACAGCACCATCGAAAGCTCCATCGCCCAGAACGGCAGCTCCGCCGACGTGTTCAACCAGGCGGTCGATTCCAACCTGCCGGAGTCGTTCAAGGTGAAGATGCCTATCCTCAAGGGCGGTCCGGACTGGGAGTTCGACGTTGAGACCTTCGCGAAGATCTCCGGCAAGGAGGTGAAGTTCATCCTCATTTCCCCGGACGCAGCCGCCTTGCTAGAGGAGGCCAAGGCTACCGCCATCGACGAGCAGCTGAAGTCCATTGCGGAGATAGCCCCTGACATCGCCATTATAGAAGTGTAACATCTTATCACGCAGTGATGCGTCTGGATTTCCCCTCAAATGGCAAGGCTGCCAAAAGAGCTGATTTTTTCATGAATATGGTTAACAGAGTGAAAGGAGGTTCGAGTCCTCGGAGGGGAGCAGAGTTAATTTTTTGAGATATGAATGTTAAAGAAGAACTTGTAGCTATCAAGCAATGGTTTAATACTATCAGAGAGAATGCAATAACAAAGAGGAATGCGAATGGCATCTTACTCTCCAGTACCCGGATGCTTGAAGAGATCGCTTTAATGGCAAAAGATGCCAGTGAATATATTGACATTTTACTTGGAGAACGAGATATGAAGAAGATTATGTTCAATGACCGCTACGGTCTCACGAAAGCCGTGCTGGAAGGCCGGAAGACGATGACGCGGAGGATCGTGCCAGAGTGTAAAGAACTCGATATTCTTCGGCATTGGGAGCATAACGAAGGCGCGATAGCAACTGGTTACGAAGAACACACACACTCCTTCCGCATCGACTACTGTCCGGACAAAAAGAGAAGGACTTCAATCGACCACTTAAACCTCATACCTTCCTACCAGGTCGGCGAGGTCGTGGCCGTGGCACAGAGCTATAACGATTCCGGTTGGAATCCCAACACACTGCAACAGACTTTTGTCAAAGAGCCGACTGTATTTCCGGACCTTGATCCGATTAGTCCGCTTTCCGGCTGGATAGACTTGCCACTAAAGTATCACAAGGGGTGGAGCAATAAGATGTTTGTCAGTGCTGACCTTATGCCACACCAGATCCGCATTACTCATGTCAAAGTAGAGCGGCTACATGACATCAGCCCAGAAGACTGCGTGAAAGAAGGCATTGGTCGCAACTCTGATATAATGAATTATCCCGGACCTCGTGAAGCCTTCGCAGCCCTCATCGACAAGGTCTCCGGCAATGGAACATGGGAGCGCAATCCTTGGGTGTTTGTTTATGAATTTGAACTTGTGAAATAATCATGGAAAAGACAGTTACAATCGAGATTGATCCGGCCACGGCGCTGGACACGCTCAAGAGAATTTGGCGACCGATATATCGGGCGACCATAGTCAGTTATCGGCTCAAGAGAGCCAAGATAGAGAGCCGGGCGTTCTTTCGCCAGACTATTCTGGCACACCAGCGAGTGTCGGCGTTCAACCACGACCTCTGCTTCGTCATCACGCATAGAGGCCCGCTCAACGGCCCGCAGGTGAAGAAGATTGCGAGACCGACAGAGGTGTTCCTCGCCGACTGGGATGGGGTTGTTCTCGTCAGGGACGGGCAGGTTTATGGTTATGACGATTAAGTAAGGAGGACGGGTATGCTTGACAGATTCCAGAGGTCCTCGGTGGAGGTCGTGAGAGAACATCAGGGCAAGTTTGATATTGTCCTTGATGACCCGAAGCACACCGTTGTCTCCACGGCCTTCCCAGACGAGAGGTTATCGAAAGACATCGCGATAGCGTTGCAAGCGTATTTTAACAGACAAAATCAGAAGTGATATGGATAGATTAGAAGCAATAAGGAGAATTAAGGCGTGGAATCTTGATTCGGACGATAGGGAAGTCCTTGCAGTAGTTATCCCCGAACTTGCTGAAGGCGAGGACGAGAGGATAAGAAAACAACTTATTGATGCCATTACAATTGGTCGTAGTGGTATTTCATTTACCAAAGAAGCAGCAAGTAGGTTTATTGCTTGGCTTGAAAAGCACAGCGAGGAAGAAATCCAAAAGATTCGCAAGGAAGAATAAACTAACGGATTTAATGACGCTGCTGGGTTTGGAAAGCAGAAAGAGCAGAAGCCCACAGAAAATATATCACAACTACTTGTTCAATGTAAAGGTGTTTATAAAAACTGTCCTCGCTGCAAAGAGCGCATGATAAGGGATGATAGTATGGTCTATAATTCTATGCCTCCACAATATATCTATGAATGTCCCAAGTGTGGGGAGAGGGAATGTGACACTGTTATGTACGATAGTCCCGAAATGAAAGAGCAGAAGCCCGCAGAGTGGAGCGGGGAGGATAGAAGAACAATAGACCGTGCGTGTGTTGCACTCAGAGCCTATGCAAACGGTGAACTCCCCGATATTCTACCAAGTGAGATATTGGAATATGCAGATAAGTTGCAATCCCTCCGTCGTCGCCTATCTGACGAAGAAATAAAGAAAATTCGCTCAGAAGAATACACCAAAGGATTCAATGATGCTGCGTTTGGTGGTAAACTAAAAGAGTGGAGTGAAGAGGATGAGGATGTATTGCAAAATATTATCCAAGAAATAGAATGGGAAAGAAGAAACACTACTGTTGATAAGGATATTAGAAATTACGACAGGCAGCTCAATTTTCTCAAATCCCTCCGTCCTCAATATCACGGAGATGTCACCATGACGGAAGCCTATAAAATGGGTAAAGAAGCAGGAGAAGCATCTCATTGGAAACCCAGCGAGGAGCAGATGAAGGCGTAAAAGAAAGTTGCCTACAATCTTATCGGAACTGGTACTGAAACTGACATATATTTGGTTCAACTCTACGAACAACTCAAAAAACTATAAGACATGGAACAACCAATTTCACACATTCAAGTAACAATGTCTATTCCGCCACAAAAGTATATGGCGGCATCGATGGAAATTATGTCCCAATATGGAAATGTTGTTGAAGAAGCATTATGTGACATTAAAAAAGATTTGATGTTCAATAAGACATTTCAAGCTGAGGTCAAGAATGTAATTAAACAGGAAATTCAGGAGTCAGTAGAAAATGCCATTAAATCTGCTGCAAGGCAAGTAGTCTGGGACTTATTTCGAAATAATAGTATTGACATTGAGCAAATGATAGAGAATGCGATTCTCGAAACAGTGCAAGATCAGAAAAAACTGTAAAACCATAGGGTGCGGGTGGGAACTCATGAACTCCACTTGAAAGAACTACATTCATGCTCACTCGCACCCTATTTTAATTTGATTTAGATATGGTAGAAAGAACAAGAGACGAGCTTTATCGCCAGTATGAAGCGGAAGTTGATTTATTTGAAAGATTTGGCGCCACTAATATAATCTCTTTTGATGAATGGCTTGATATAAAAGGCTATTGTAAAAATGAAACAAAAGCAGGAATATGAGCAAATACATTGACGCAGACCTTCTACGTGAGAGAATTGAGAAGAATCAATATGTAATAGAACCACTGTTTAGTAAAGGAGATGATTCTTATTATGAAGGAGAGTATGATGGCTATAATCGCATACTTAGTATTATTGACTCTCTCCAACAGGAGCAGCCGGAGGTGGATTTGGAGAAGGAACTTAATAGATACCTTCGTGGAGAATTTCAGCAAACTGCCGGAGGTAACTTTAATAATTACATCCAAGTTGCCCGTCATTTCTTCAACCTTGGTCTTAACGCAAGAAAGGAGGAATAATATTAAAATAGAAAAGTTATCACATACAGAGATCGACTATGCGAGAGGTATAGGCTTCGCCACTTCAGTAGATGATATTATTGACAAGCTGAATGAGGTGATTGACGCATTAAACCAGTTGCTTGCGCTTCACAAAATGGATTATAAGGAGGAATGAGTATGGGAAGGCCTAAGAAAACAGTTCAAGGGAGTGAAGCAATACTTCACAAGAAGTTCTGGATATGGGATTCAATATGGGAAAAACCAAGAGAGGTAGAGATTATAAGAAGGCAGGCTGGGCCAGATGGGTTTTTATGTTGGGATTCTGAAGAAGTTGAAGGTAAACACTTCCTTCATCAGATATTCTCCAAGACACAGTTATTCCAGACCAAGAACGCTCTATGCAAACACTATATCAAGATGTTTGAAAAGTTTATGGATAAAGAGGAGGACGAGAAATGACGCTATTTAAGAAAAAGATTAAACCATTGAACAATACTATTTTGTTACGATGGAGGCATGAGGCTTTTGATAATCTTACTTTTATCGGTACTTGGAGCGGGTATTGGAAAACAAGAATCAACGGTATCAATTAGCGAAGTGAAACTGTTAGTGGTTTCAAGGCTGTAGTTGGAGATACTGGTACATTTATTCAAGATGCTTTGATTGATCGTGCCATGCTTGCCAAATATCCTTCTAAAAATAGTGAGCAACTTGGTATGTGCCGATACAGATTTGTTGACGCAGACGGTAATGTGGAACTATGGATCTTGTAAAAGGAGGAGAAGAAATGAGCGACATCGAGAAGATATGCCAAGAGATTGAGGAAGCCTTCATCGCAGGGGCAGAGTGGCAAAGGGAGCAGATGATGAAGGAGGCGGTGGATGCCGAGATAACAGTAGGGCGTTTGCCAGATGATTGGTCTCTCGCCTATAATCCTGATGAGTTACACAGAGCCTTGCTGAAATTCAAGTCTGGAGACAAAGTAAAAATCATAATCGTGAAGCAATGACAGACCAAGAGATTGACAAGTGGGTGGAAGAACATATCGTTGTGCCACCAGATGATGAACTATCAGAAGCAAGAAGGCTAATATATGCCGATATAGTACCACCGATAATTGAATGGGGAAAGATTATAGCGCATAAGTTTTATAAACTCGGAAAGCAAAGGAGAAAAGAAATGAGCGACATTGAGAAGATAAAAGCCGAGATTGAAAGGCTTGAAAATATGGATTATCCTTGCGATACCTCTGAACAGGGTACGGGTTTTTATAACGCCCTTGACTGCATTTCTTATTTCATCGACTCCTTGCCGAAAGATGACCCGCTTAATGACCCGAGATTTGGCGAGGGCTTTGACGCGGGGCGAAAGGTTCAAAAGATATTCGATGAGCCGAAGGAAGATGATATTCCTAAAATCGAAGGCTGGATAGCAAGAAACAAGGATGGCTCTCTTGTTTTCTGCTATCATAAACCCCATAGAGAGAACTCCATCACACTGGAGTGGTGGGGTTCGTGCGACGCTGATTTCCGCATCTACGACGATGCGATTGACGAGCAGTTCAAAGACCTCAAATGGGAGGATGAGCCTGTAAGAGTTGAGATTGCAGTCAAAAGATTAAACTCCCTGCCGGAAGACCATTTTCGTGACTCCACGAAAATGATAAGCAAGGAGCAGGAGGAGGAAATCCCACCATATTGCACCGGAGTCAAGGGAGACCCAGACCTCACGTGGACAAGTGACTTGGAGGAAGAACTTGACAACTACTTTGAAG
>JAEEGL012689136.1_pt1 | contig 14667 bp, 16 predicted proteins | sample 9134231 | NCBI WGS metagenome assembly JAEEGL01 (sample SAMN16246548, study PRJNA631951) | gut metagenome | biome: gut microbiome; feature: rumen; material: fiber-attached | host: Bos | place: Iran: Karaj | collected 2018-10 | reverse complement strand
TTACCTATTCAAGGTTATATTGATGTATTATTTTCAATGAAATTTATTTTTGATTTTCAAATTAAAAATTTTAAAAAAGTTATATTAAGTTTAATTAAATGTTTAAAAGATGAAAAAAATTTTGATTTTTTAAAAAAGATTATTAATTTTATTGGATTATTTGTATATGTTCATAATTTAAATTTTGTTTTTGAATATAATCCAAAGACTCAAGATATAATTGATTTTTTAATTAATTTTTATTTTAGAGCTCCTTGTTTAATGAAAGAAGCTTTTGATAATTGGAAAGAAGAAAGAGAAGCTTTTGAAGGAATTTTTAATATTATTGGCTCACTTTGTTCAAAAGTTGGAATTAATTTTAATAAATCCAACTTTGAAATATTAAATTTTTATTGGTTTTTTCCTAAAAATAAAATTTTAATTAAATGGAAATCTGAAACTAAATGATATATTAGAACATAAATTATAAAATTATATTATTATCATAAAAATTTTTTAATATAAATTGAAATATGTAATTTTAATATTTAATTTTATTTATTTACTTTTCATTATCATTAAAAAAAATATTAAATTATTTTAAAATAATTTATAAAAATTTTCTATTTATATAAATTATTGTTTTATATGGAAGAAATAAATTCAAATGATTTTGATATTCCAATAACACAAAATTATATTTTAAAAGCAAAAAAAAAATTAGGTTCAGGTTCATTTGGAGATATATTTTTAGGAATAAATAAAAAAACTAAAGAAAAAATAGCAATTAAATTAGAATTCAAAAATACACCAAATCCAAAATTAAAAATAGAGTCAAAAATATATTCAATTATTAAAGGAGGAAGTAAAAATTAATATTTAATAAAAAAAAATATTAATAGTTGGAATTCCAAAAATATATTCAATAAGAAAAGAAGGAATATATAATATAATGATAATGGAACTTTTAGGAGATAATTTAGAAAAATTATTCAATAAAAATAATAGAAAATTTTCATTAAAAACAATTTGTGAAATATCAAATCAAACAATATCAAGATTAGAATATATTCATAATAAAAATATAATACATAGAGATATAAAACCAGAAAATTTTTTAATTGGAATAAATAATAATAAAAATATATTATATTTAATAGATTATGGTTTATCAAAAAAATATAAAAATAAAAAAGGATTTCATATACCATATATTGAAGGAAAAAAATTAATTGGAACAATTAAATATATTAGTATTAATACACTTTTAGGAATTGAACAAAGTAGAAGAGATGATTTAGAATCTTTGAGTTATACTATTATTTATTTATTAAAAGGAAATTTACCTTGGATTGGTTTAAAAGTAAAAAATAAAAATGAAAAAATTGAAAAAATAATGAATATGAAAATGTATAGTAAATTAGATGAAATTTGTGATGGATTACCAAATGAATTTGCTATTTTTTTACAGTATACTAGAGATATTGGTTTTAATCAAACTCCAAATTATAATTTTTTAAGAAAATTAATTGAAAATGTTTGTATAAAGAATAAAATTATTTTAGATAATCAATTAAATTTTGAATCAATTTATTATAATGAGAATATGAATAAATTAATTGTTAATAAAAAAAATAAAGAAAATGAAGAAATTGAAGATAAGAAAAAAAATAATGAAGAGACAAAATTGATAAATTAATTATAAAGAAAATATGACTGAAGATTAAATTATTTTTTATATTTTTTTATATATAATTGTAATAATTTAATTTGATAGTATATAAATATCAATCTATAAATTACATATTTTTAAATAAAAAATAAAAAATTGTTTCCTCTTATAATAAAATTAAAAAATTATTTATTATAGAATTATTTAAATAATGGATGAGTCAAGCTATAGTGATACAAATATTAATAGTAAAAAAAATTCAGAAAAAAATCTACTTTTAGAAAAAATAGAAGAAAAAGATTATTTAAAAGAACAAGAATTTTTTTTAAACCCAATTCAAAAATATTCAATTTACAACAAATTTCCATATAGATTATTAATTCATATAGGATTAATAATTTTTACTTCATTCGAAATATTAACATTAAATACTTCATTTCAAAGAACTCAAAAACATTTAATTTATCAATATTTTATGGATAAAGAAGAAGATAAATTAGATTTTGATTACAAAAAGAAAAAATATTTATTTTCAATTGAAGATATAAGAAAGATGTTAAATAAATCATTAATAAGTTATTATAATATAATCAATTCTGTTGAAAATATAGTTTATGAAGATGAAAAAAATCCACCAAATCCTTATTTAATAGGAAATAATTTACCAAATAAAAAAGGTTTTAATTCAACAAATCATACAATTTATCATTTAAAAAAAAATGATTTTGGTCCATTTAATAATATAACTGAAGCAAAAAATTTTATAAAAGGTATTTCATATTTTAATGTAAATTATACAATTTATACAATTTTCCCAGTAAGATATGCCGATCATTTAGAATGTAATAAATGGGATGTAATACAGCATTATTCATTTAAAACAAGAGGAATATTTTTATTAACATTAAAAATAGATCGTCAAACATGTAGTTTAAATATAAATAAAATCAAAAGAAAAAAATTAGAAATATTTCAATTAGACAACATTTGGTTACATATTATAGTAATTTTTTTAGCAACTTTAAATTTATTTTTTACATTTTATTCAATATATAAAAAATATTTTAACTACAATTTACATAAATCAAAAGAAATAGAAATAAAAACATTATTATTTGATGGATGGACATTTATATCATTATTAGGAAATTCAATTCAAATTTTTGGTTCAATAATGTCAATTTTTGATAGAGATATAACATATCATACAACAGAAATATCATTAAGTTTAGGATGTGTTTTTTCATATATTAATTTAATGAAATATTTTGAAAATTATAAAGATTATTCTGATATTTATTTAGCAATGAAAAGAGGACTTCCTTCTTCATTTAATTATTTAATTGGTGTTCTTCCTCTTTTTATTGGTTATGCATTTTTTGGAAAATGTGTTTTTTGGAAAAGTGATAGATTTGCTTTAATTTCAGATTCAATTGCAGTTTTATATAGTTTAATGAATGGTGATTCAGTTTATGATATTTTTGTTGATTTATGTAATAAATCTTATTTTTTAGGATGTATTTTCTGTTATTCTTTTTGTATGTTTTCTATTTGTGGAATTATTAATATTTTTTTAGGTATTATTGGAGAAGCTTATGTTTCAAAAAAAGAAAAAAAATATCAACATTGGATTTATTATATTTTAAGTATGGAAAGAGAAGAAGAAATTAAAGAAAAAGAAAGAAAGAATGAAGAAGAAATTGAAGGAAGTTTAAAAGAAAAAACTGAAAAAAAATTAGATTTAATTAATCAAAATTTTGATATTGCTGAAAGAATTAGTAAATTAATTGTTTCTAAATCTAATACAAAAGCTTTAGTTGAATTACGTTCAAAATTTAATGAAAGAATACAAGATTTACATATTAATATTTTTAATATTAAGCAAAAGATTAATGGAATTTATTAAAAATATAATTAAAAAAGCTATTTTTATTTATATATATATATTTTATTATTTAACAATGAAAAATATAAAAAAAAATTTATATTATATTAAAATAACAATTTAATTATTTAAAATATATTAATAATTTTAAAAAACTAATATGACAAATTAACTAAAAATCAGCAAATAAATCTTTTTTTTCAATAATTTCACAATCACCTCCTTTTTTCAAATCAATTTGAGCTTTAATATATTTTCCATTTTCAGATATAATAAAAATAAAATTATTTTCTTTATCAAAAACACATTTTGAATTTTTTTCATTAATTCTAACTTGAGCAAAACTCCATTCACTTTTAAAAAAATCTCCAACAAAAAAATTAGGAATATTTTTAAAAATACTAGTTTGATTTTTAATTTCATCCTCTTCACTTTTTTTTTGTTCTTCAACAAAATTTTTTTCTTTCATTTTTTTTAAAGCAGTTTCCATAGAAAAAATATGAATAGTTCCTCTATTACTAGAAACAGATAATAATTTAGAATTAAAAGAAAAAGAAATATTATTAATTTCTGCTTTTTCTTTTCCTCTTCTAACGTCATATAAAAAATTACCATTTTCACAATTAAAAATTCTAATTAAAGTTCCTTTATCTGAAGCAGTCGCTAATAAATTTCCTTCATAATTAAGTGATAAATTTGCAATTTCACTCTCATGTGCATTTATAAAAAAATATAAATTTTTATCATAATTTTTTATTCTAATATGTCCTTTTGATTTATCTGGATATGCAATTATTGAAATTTTTGGATCTGAAGATATTGAAATTAAACCTTTTGGATTATCATTTGTTTCTATTATATCAATATTTTGAAAATTTTGTATTGTAAATACGTAAATTTTTCCCTCACAAACTATTATAATTCTTTATTATAAAATATATTATTTTTTTTAATTTTTTTTTTTTTACTTATCTCTTTTTAATTTTATGTTTTTTACTTCTGAACTAAATTTTAATTCACATTTTATTTTTTTTTGATGATCATCCCATATTACTACTTTTTTAGGAGAAAATTTTGGATTTTTTCCTCCACCAACTAATGCAAAAATATTTGATCTTCCTAACATTTTTACTATTCCAATTCCACCATCAAAAACTAATTTTTAATTTAAATATTTTTTTTTTTATTTTATTTTAATTTTACTTCTATCAAAACTTTTTTTTATTGGATTTAATAAAAATATTCTAAATCCATTTTCAGTTCCTATTGAAAATGCATTACAATCTTGATTAAAATCACAATATAATATTTCTGAATTTAAATTATCCATTAAAATTAATTTAATTTAAAAAATTTTATTTTACAAATAAAAATTATTTATATGTAAAAAATAATGTTAAAAAAAAATATTATATATTATATATTATGATTCAGTAAAAAAAGGTAAAGTGAATGCTCCTGTTTCATGAAATTCAAATTTTGTTTTATTTATTAATGGAGAAATTGTATTTATTAAATTATAATTATCATTTTGAGAAAGAGAATTATTTGTAGATTTATACTCATTTATTATTTTTCTGATTAAAACTCTTTTTTTAATTAATTTATTTCTTTCTTCTTTTACTTTATTTATAATAGGGAAAAAATGAGATTGTGTTGAAATAGTATAATTATTATAATTTGAATTTACTTTTTTTGATGAAGATAATGAAAAATATTTACTATGTTTGTTTTCTGAATAATTTTTTTTATGATAAAATTTTTTTGTTTTTTTTATTTTATTATTTGAATCATTTTCATTTGTTAAAGCATTATTTAAATTATAAATAGAATTTTTATCTAATTGAACACTTATTTGATATTTATGAAAAGTATTTTTAAATGAAAAATTTGTGGAAATTTTATTTTTATTTTTAGATTTCTTTATTTGAAAATTATCAATTAAAATTTTATTATTTTTAAAATCATTTAAAAACTGATTTTGTTTTGGTTTTAACATAGCATTTTTAACAATTTTTTCAATATATTTATTATCACCAAACCTTTTTATATTAATAGCCGTTTTAATTCTATCTCCTCTTTTTTTAATTCTATCATAAATTTTTTGATGTTCAACAAATAAAGGATAAACAGATTTTTTAAAATCTTTATATTTTTCACTAATAATATTAATATTAATTTTAAGTAAAGTAGTAAATTCTTTACTAATAATTAAACCATTATTATAATTAGATTCATAATCAAAACAAGATTCAAATCCAGTGATTGCACCTTCAGTTAAAATTGAAATAACTTTTAAATCTCTTTTTCTCATTAAATAATCTTCTTTATTTTTTGGATTTTTTAAAGAAACTAAAGTACATTCTCCTTGATAAATCGCATAAACATTTAATGCTTTATCAAAAGGAGTATATACAATTGCTTCATTTTCAAAAAACATAGGAACAATTTTTGTTAATAAATGTCCAATTCTAACATTATTTTCTGGATTATCTTTTAATATTGGAAATGTTTTTAATAAAAAATCAATTTTATTTTTATCACTTTGTTCAAATTTTGAAGATAAAATTCTATTAAAATATGGTTTTTCTAAATAAAATAAATTACAATCTTCAATACAATAAATTGATGTTGTTCTTGGAATTGAATAAACTAAACCCCATTCACCAAAACACATTCCATTTGATATTATAAAATTATCATATTCAAATTCTTTCATAAAATTAAATAAAGTTTCTCCTATTAATTCTTCATTTGGTGTTTGAAATTCTTTTAATGATTTTATTATTATTTTTTCTTTTTGTTTTTTTATTTTATTTTTTGGTTTTTTAAAACGAATTGTAAGATCTATTTCTTTTCTTTTTTCCCATAATACTTTTTTATCAATATCTCTATCAATTTGATCTTCTGTTTCTTTTTCTACTTTTTTAAAACGTAATTTATTTATTTTTTCTCTTGTTCTTCTTACTATTTCAGGACTGTCTGGAGAATCTAAAATTGATTTAGTTTTCTTATATTTTTTTCTTTTTTTCTCATTATCAGAATTATCAGATTCAATATTATTATTTAAATCATTATTTTTATTAATATTATTTTGATTATTATTTTCATCATTATTTTCACTTTCACTTTCAGAAGAACCTTCTTCACAATCAGACATAAAATAATCAATAGGAATATTAGAAATAGATTCTAATTTTTCTTCATATAAATTACCAGAAAAATAATCTTCTTTTAATTTTTTATAATAATCAATTTGTTTTACTTCTCTAATTATAACTTTACCATTTAATACTCCATATAATGCATCTGATTTATCGCCTTGTCTAAATATATATTCTCCTTTTTTAAAACTTTTATGTTTTATGTAATATGATATTTTTTTTATATCTCCTTTTTGTAATCCTTGAAAATTCATATATCTAATTAATCCTTTAAATTTTAATAAACAATAATATATTAAGTGTACATTTCTTTCTTCTTTTTCATTTTGTTTAAATTCATATAATGAACTTAATCCTTTTTTAATATTATTATTTAATGTTAATTGACGATATTTTTTTCTTTTTTTTCGAGGATTTAATTCTAAAATATCTTTTGATGATTCTTCTATTAAAATTTCGTCATATCCTAAATTTCTTTTTAAAATTTCGTCATGTATATCTTTTTCATTTATTTGTTTTATTAAGAATATTAAATATTTTGATAAAGCTATTGTTGCTTTATTCTTTTTTATTCTTTTTATCCATTTTTTATCCATTTTTTTTATAAATCTATAAAATAATTAATTATATTCTAATATTCAAAAATAGAAAATATAGAAGAAATATTTTATAAAAGTTTAAAAATATTTTTTTTTATTTTTAACTGCCATAATTTATAAAAATAACTTTTCATATTAAAAATTAAATCATAATTCAGAAAAAAATAAAGATTAATTGAATTATTAAAAATCAAATGTGTTTATTAAAAAGTTCATTTTTATTTTATAACAATTAAAGTATTTTAAAATAAAAATAATTCCAAATATTTCTTTCCATATATTAGAATTTGATAATTAATTTAACTATATATTAGGAATTTCTTTACTATTAATTAATATTTTAAATTATTAAATTTTTATTAAATAAAAAAATGTTAATTTAAATTTATTATATTTCATTTAAAGTTTTTTATTTATTTCTTATATTACTAAAATAATTATGTCAGAAATTGATTATACTTCAAGTGATAATACTCTTATATTACCAAAAGTTTTAGATTTGTCAAAACAATTTAGTATATCACCATCAAAAAATAGTTTTTCAAAAAAATATATATTAAAACTTGAGGAGAAAATGACATCCCCTAAATTAAATAATATTTCAAAGAGAAAAATAAATTTTCCTTCTCCATTAAATTTCAAAAAAATTAATACTTTAAACTCAAATGATTTATTAACAGAAAGAATAAATTCTAAAAAAGAATCAATATTATTTAGTAAATATTTTAGTGAAAAGAAAGAAGAAAAAAAAAAAAATATTTTGAATTAAATTCAATATTCAAAACAAATTTTAAAAGTAAAAATATAAAAAGAAAAATAAAAGATCAATTTTCATCACCTCCTCCATTTAAAATATCAAAAAAGAATTTAAATATAAAAACTTCATCAAATTTATTAAAATCAAAATATAATTTTTCACATTTGAAAACTCCAACTGATCAAATAACAATATCAAAATTATCATTAAGTCCAAAGAATTATAAAATAAGATATAAAGAAGATATTTTAACTCAAGAAATAGCAGATGAAAATTATGATACATTTTCAGATAAAACATTAGAAGAAATATATATATTAAAAGTTGTCACTGATTTTTTAAGGTCAAAAGATAATAAATTGAATCAAACTCAACATAAAAATATTAAATTTTTTAATTCTTTAGAAAATAGAATAAATTTTAACTTTGATATAATTGGTGTTCCTTGTTTTAAAAATCATTTTATTAAATTTAATGGATTAGAAAATATAAGTAATAATTTAGTTGAAACTGGTATTATTTCATATTTAAATAAATTAAGAGTAATATATCAATTAGAACATGATGAAAAAGAAAAAAGAATTAAATTAGAAGAATTAGAAAAAGAATTAGAAAAAAATAAAAAAAAAAAAGAAGTAATGGATGAATTTAAAAATGCAGAAGAAGCTTTTAAAGAAAATGTTCAAGTTAAAAAAAAAGTTGAAAAAATTGAAGAAATAGATTATGATACAGAAGATTATTTTACTTTAAAATTTGTTAGATTTAGTAATGTTAGTTTTGCTGGAATAAAAGAAAAAAAAGCTTTAGCAAATTTAATAGATTTTAAAAAAAAAAGTAGATATAGACATTCTATATTAAATAAAGTATTTATAAAGGAACACTAATTATTTATTTTATAATGATTTGTTTGTATTTTAAAAAATATTTAATAATGCAATTAATGTAAAAAATTTATTGTTTTTAATATTATTCATGGGTCAAATAAACATATATATAAATAAAATTATTAATAAAACAATATTTTTAGATACCAATATTAAATTATTAATTTTATGATTTTTTTTAGATTTAATAATAGAAAAATAAGTATTATTAAAAATCATAATTTTTATTAATTATACTTCGTGATTATTTCTTTTTATAAAAAATTCATTATTAGAATTATTTTCATTTTGTTTATTTTTACTTTTTATTTTATTATTAAAAAGAAATTTTTTAATAGGAATTTTATTTTTTCTTTCTTCTTTAAAAGAATTAAAAGAAAAATCATTTAATTTTTTATTAATATTATAATTAAAAAAACTGAAAGAATATTTATTATCTTTATAATTCCTTTCACTTAAATATTCAATAGATTTGGATAATTTTTTATTATTTGTAATATCTTTCATTTTTTGATAAATTAATTTTTTGCATTCTATTAATTTTTCTTGAATTTTTGTTTTTTCTTTTGGAATTAAACTGCTTTTCATTAGACTTATTTTAGAATATTTTTCTTCTTTGGTACTTGATGATAATCTTACTGATGATAAATTAGAATTATTTAAATTTACAGAATAAGAATTTGATTTATTTGTTGACTGATTTAAATCATATTTGGATTGTAATTTTGCTTTTAATCTTTTAATTTCTTTTTCTTTTTGATTTATATAAAATTTTAAATTTTTTTCATTCTCTTTCAATATGTTATTTTTTTCTTCATAATTTTTTAATTCTAATTGTAAATTATGAATTTCAGTAATATATTTTGAATTTTTTTCATTTTTTTTTTTATAACTTTCCTATAATCAATTTTTTTTTTATATAAATTTTCTTACTAATTTTTCAATCAAAAACAAATTTTCAGTTTCTAATTCTTCTAGTTTATCTATTATTTTTTCTATCTGTAATTTTAATTGATTTTCAATACGAATATGCTTTCTTAAATTATTTTCTTCTTTTCTCAATAAAGTTTCAAAATTTAAACTATAATTTTCTGGAATTTCAATATTTAACGATTGTTTTAGTTCATTAAATTGTTTTTCTGCTAATATTGTTAAAGAAATATCAAAAGAAGATTTAATATATTCAATTAAAGTTAATAAATTTTGTTTTTCTAAATATTCTATATTATCTTTTTCTATATTTATATTATTCTTTTATTAATATATATATTTTTTTCTTACTTTTTCTGAAATTCCTTGTTTAATTTGTAAATAAAAAGAAATTAAGGCTTTTTTTACTTTTTTAAATTCTTCATTCATATCAATTAAATTTTATATTAATATTTTTCAAGAAAATATAAAATAAATATATAGTTTTGAAAATAATTATCTAAAAAAAAATACATGAATAAAAAAAATATTATTCAAAAAAGATAATTTTTTTAAAATTTATTTATATATTTATATAAATATAAAAAATAACTTCATATTATATTAATATCATAATTATATATTTTAAAATTAAATTAAATTTTTTCCAGTAAAAATAAAATTTAATTAATATTTTTAAATAATGGAAGAGGAAGTTCCAAAAACTAATGAAAAAACAAATAAAAATGATTCAAATAAATCAACCTATACTAAATTATATGAAATAAGGAATAAAATGTAAAAATATAAAAATTAAATTTTAGTGCAAAAATTGAAAACGCAATAAAACAATGTGAAAAAAATTTTGATTTTTCAAATATTAAAAGTCTACAAAAAGAATTAAAAACTTTAAAAAAACAAGAAGAAAAAATAGTATTTAAAAAAATAAATTCAGTTCACGAAAAAGAAAAACAATTTTTAAATAGTAAATATGGAGAAATGTATAAAACATTTAATTCAAAAAAAAAAGTAGAAAATAATAGATTTAATAATTATATAAAAGAATTAAAAAGTGATTTTGAAAAAAAACAAAGATTAGAAAGAGAAACTTTTCCTACAAAATTTAGAAAAGAATATCCAAAAGAGGAAAAATTATCAAAAGAAATAGTTTCAATTAATAAAAGAATAAAATATTTTGTTGAAAAAAGAGATTATGAACAAGCAGATAAATTAAAGAAACAAATTGAAGCTGATAAAGAAAAAAAACATGAAGAATATTTAGAAAAAATGGGAAGAGATTATAATATTTCTTTAAATAAATTGAAATATTATCAACAAAAAGAAAAAGAAGAAAATGATAAAAAAATTGAAAATTTAATTTGGGAACAAAATTTAAAAAATAATTTGGCTTATAAGAATTTTAATAATTATAAAGATAATAATTTTAAGAAAGTAATAGATATTCAAAATGAAGAATTAAATGATTTTAAAAATGTTATTTTTACTGAAAATAATCAAAGAGGAATTCCAATATCAAATAGAATAAAAAAAATTAACTATTAAATTTTTTTTTATATTATTTAAACTAAAAAATAAAACAATTAAATGTTATAATTTAAAAAAAATTTAACTTTATTTTTTTTAAATTATTTTCTATATTTTCTTATATTAAATTTGTTTAGATATAAATCACAAAAAAAAATATAAATTTAAATAAATTACTTTTAAATAAACTTTCATAAATAAAAAAATTAAAAAGCCCATACATTAATAATACCACTATGACCATAAGACAAAATATTTCCATTTTTTAATTCAATAAATCCAAGAATAAAAGAATCTTTTGAATCAACTGTTTGAATACATTCATAATTATCATTTCTATAAACCTTAAAATATTCACTATTTCCTCCAACTAAAAATAGACCTTTATCTTTAACTAAATTAATCCCCCAACAATAAAATTGATGATTAATTTCATGTAAAATTTTTTTTTTAGATATAGAAATAATTTTTAAAGACGTAACACCTTTTCCTTTTATAATAATTTGATCTTCATTAATTCTACAAATTGCATTCCAACTTCCACATATTGTATCTTTTATATTAATAATTAATTCAAAATTAAATAAATTATAAAATATTGTTCCATCAATTCCACCTGAGACTAAAATATTTATATCGTTTAATAATAATATTGATATTATTTTATCATTTTGTTTTAAAGTTGTTTTATTATAATAATTATTTTGAGAATTTTCATCCCATAATTTTATTGTTTTATCATCTGAACATGATATTATATTATTATTATAATATATTACTTTCCATATTTTATCTTCATGTGCATTTTCTATTATTTTATTTAATTCAAATTTATCATTTTTTTTTATCCATGTTTTTATACTTTTATCACTTGAACATGTTACAAAATTTTTTTCATCTTTTATACTTACATATATTATTGATTCATTATGTGCATTTTCAATATTTTGAATTATTGTAAATGTATTATTTTCAATTATTTTTATTGATTTATCTGAAGACACTGAAATTATGTTTCCTGATGGAAAAATTGATAAAGAATTTATTATTTTTTCATGTATTATTATAGAATTTATTTTTTTTAAATTTAATTTTTGATTTTGAATTTTATCTTTTTGAATATGAAATTCTTCAAGTAATTCAATTTTTTTTTCCATTAGTTTTATTTTTTTTTTATTTTCTTTTATTTCTTCTTTTAATATTTTATTTTGCTCTTTTTGTTCATTGTTTTCTTTTTCAATTAATTCTATTTTATTATTTAATTTTAATATTTCATTTTCAAAATTTTGTGTAATAATATTTTTTTCTTTTGTTAAATTTTTAATTTCATCTATTATTATTTCTATAGTTTCTCTTGATAAAATATCTATTTTATTTAAAATTAATTCTATTTTAGGATAATTAGGGGAATTTGAAAAAAAAGATAATCTCAAATTTATTTTAAATTCTTCAATTTTAATATTCTTTTGTTCAATTAATGAAGAAAATAAATGAATTATTTCATAAATTGATGAATTTGAATTAACGAAATTAAAAGATTGAAGATATTCTAAATTAAATGTTGATTGAAATATATTATATGTATTATTTTGATATATTGAAATAATAAGTGAATCTAATTTTGGTATTAATTTAATTTGATATTGACTAAATGTCTTTTGGATAGTAGTTACATTAAAGTGATTAATATTTTTTTTTTCAATCATTAAATTTAAATTAATATAATTTTATTATTTTTAAATTTTTGGATTAAATAAATTAAGTTTTATTCTTTATTATTTTAATTCTTTTAATTCAAATTTGGGGATGGGGATTGGGTCCAATCCCCAATCCCCAATCCCCAAATCTGAAAAACAGATATATAATCATATTTACTAATTAATTTAAATAATTTTTAAAATATTACTTAAAATTTATAAAAAATTTTTATAAATAATGAATTTAAAATAAAAATAATATTTTATTTTGTTATTTAAAATATATTTATTCCATCAAAAACAAATAATAATAAAATAGATTAAAAAATATAAAATAATAAAAAGTATAAAATAAATTATCAAAATCATTAAAAAATAAAAAATTAAAATAATAGTTTAAAATGGAAAAATATGAAAATGAAAAGATAATAATAGGACATTCTGAGCCAATTTCATTTAAAAAATTAGAAGATTTAAAACAAAAATCAGAAAATTCAACTTGTATAATAAAATATATTGCAAATATTGGAACTGGATTTTTTTTTAAATATAATATACGTAATTCTAATAGATATTTTTTAATAACAAATGAGCATATTTTAAATAATAATTCACTTGATAAAAAAAATACAGAAATAATAATAATATACAAAAAAAAAGAAGAAAAAATTAAATTAGATAATACAAGATTAAAATTTAGTAATAAACAATTTGATTATTCAATAATAGAAATATTAAAAACCGATGTAATATTTAAAAAAATAAAAGACAAAGACTATTTTGAAATAGATAATTATATAATGGATATTGAAGCTCAAAAAGGATATTTAAATCAAGATATTTGTATTGTTCAATATCCATATGGAAAGGAACTTTGTTTTGCTCAAGGGAGAATTAATAGATTTAATAATTATAAAATAGAACATACTGTTTCTACTAAAAATGGTTCTTCTGGTTCACCTATTTTAATTCAAAATAGTTTCAAAGTAATTGGTCTTCATAAAGGAGGAATTAAAAATAAAGATGAAAATATTGGTATTTTTTTTAAAGATATTTTAACTGATTTTAAAAATAATATTTCATCAACCCGACCTTTAACTCCTTTAATTAGTTCTAGAAAAAGTGAGGTTGAAAAAAATGAATCAAATTATAAAATTAAAAAAAGAAAGTCTATAATAAATAAAGATAGTAATAAAAATAGTCAAATTTTTCATCGTACAATAAATAATTTTGTTAATAGTAAAAAAAAAGCTAATTGTATTATTTGTAAATATAATATTAATAAACTTGATGATATTCAAATACTAAATTGTTATAAACAAGTAAAAAACGATAAAAGCTTTTCTTGGGATTGGAATATAATTGATGCAAATGAAAATGAAAAAGAAATTAAAGAAAATTGCCAAATTAATTTAAATGAAAAACAAATTGATTTCTGTTTTAAAAAAATTTTGAAAAATTTGGAGAAAATTCAATTAAAATTATATTAAAAAATAATTTAACTAATATAAATTATATGTTTTATAATTGTTATTATTTAACTTCTTTAGATTTATCTAATTTTAATACTAATAAT
>JAEEGL012358551.1_pt1 | contig 14667 bp, 5 predicted proteins | sample 9134231 | NCBI WGS metagenome assembly JAEEGL01 (sample SAMN16246548, study PRJNA631951) | gut metagenome | biome: gut microbiome; feature: rumen; material: fiber-attached | host: Bos | place: Iran: Karaj | collected 2018-10 | reverse complement strand
TGATTTCTTCAATTTTCTCTAAATAAATATCACATTTTGTATATTTTATTAAAAAAAACATGATATAAATGAGTTGAATAAATAATTTTTCCATAATAAAACTATTATAATTAATAAAATAAATTATGAGGACAATAATTTTTAAAAAATAAGACAATAATCTTATATTAATAACATATTTTAATTCATTATATTTTATCAAATCACTTAGAATTAATCTAAATATAATACAATTATAATTGAAAATATCAATTGAGGAAGAAAAAAAAAATTAAATTTTATTTAAAATAAAAACAGTAGTCTTAAAATTAAAATCTTGTAATATTTGTTTAATAAATTTTTTTTCTTTTCTTTTATTAAAAAGAAAATATATAAAAATAAGTCTTATCTTCCTTGTTTCATGATAAAAAAGATTTTTGAAATTGAAATGATTTATTATTTATTGTGTAATAAAGTATAATATTATAGATATTCAATTAAATAAAAATGATACTATTATTTGCTAAATTTTATTTTATTAAAATATTAGATTGAGTTTTATTAATCATTTTTTTATATTTTATTTTCAATTAAAAAAATAAAAAATTTAACTTACAACTAAGAATCATTTCTTTTTTTAAATCAAAAGGAATGGTAAATTTTTTTTACGTTTCAAATATTATTTTTTTGAATTAAAAAAATTTTTGGAGAAAAATGTATATAATTAAAATTAGTATTGAATATATATATATATATATTTAAAATATTCAAATTAAACCAAAATTTAATATTATTTTTCAAATAATTCAACATTCAATCAAAAAATATAGTACTTACTCAATAATTTATCAAATTTATAAAAATATGATCAACCTTTATTTTGCAAAACTTTAGGGACACTAGAAACTTTTCTTATTTTTCTAATAGGTGAATTAAAATTTTTATGAATTTGTTCATGACTTTTAGTGTTTTTTTTAATAATAGTAAAACCATTATAACCTTTATGATATCTAGAAAATTCTTTTTTTAATTTTTGACCAACTTTTCTTTGTTTAATATCAAATAATTTTAATTCTTTTTTATATTTTTCTAAACTTTGTAAATCTTCTTCATTATCTTGTTGAGCAATAATATATCTTTTGTTAATCAATTTAATAACATCTAAAATATGAATTTTCTTAGTTTTTTTTAAAATACCTAATTTTTCAGAAATAACATTAATTTGTTTTTCATCAAGAACCATTTTTTTATCAGGAGAAAAAAAAACTTTACCTCTTAACTTATGTTTATTAATATCATCATCAAATAATTTATCTCCTTTTAAACCTAAAGGAAATTTTAATTCAGTCATAAATAAAATAAATCTATTAATGCCAATAGAATATTTAACCTGAGGATCATATTTACTCCATAAATTATAAAAATCTTCGATTTCTTTAGTGCTTATAATTCCATTAGAATCAACATTTTCTTCCATAAAAGTTCCAACAATAACAGCAATAAACATATTTACTATTATTGTAGAATTTAAAATCATAAAAAAAGTAAAATAAGGATAAGAACTCCAAGTACCACAACCATTAGGTCCTATTTCCATTAAGTTTATATATGATTGTTCTTCAGTTGTACAATTTTCTTGTTTAATTGCTAATTCATGCATAATTTCATTCCATTGATCTCCTGTTAAAACCCTTAATAATGTATTTAACGATGAAAAAGCATCTTTAAAATTTGTGTTTTTATTTATTGCTTCTCCAAATTTCACTGTTGAAAATAGATTGATTCCTAAAATTATAAAAATTACAAGAAACATAAGTAATAATGTAAATATATTTAATAATTGAGGGGTTATAAATAAGATTATTTTTAAATAGTTTTTTATTGCCAAGTTTAAATTAATTAATCTAAATACTCTAAGTACTCTTATTCCTTTTATTAACCCAGGTATTGCATCATAATGTCCAAAATGTTCTTTTCCTTTATTATAATATTGAAGCACTGAAAAAATTGTTGATAAACTTGAAAAAATTACAATAATTAAATCAAATATATTCATTGAATCAATAAAAAAAAGAGATTTATATGCCGTTATTTTCATTATCATTTCTGAAATAAAAAAAAAAGTTGAAAAATAAAAAACATATGATTGTAAATTAGTAAAAAATAAACTTTGTCCATTATAAGAAAAACACATAATAATAATATTAACAAAAATCAAACAATTAATAAACCTTATATACCATTTACTTTTAATAATAGAATAGCATATTTTCCTAATTTTTTTAACTTTATTTGAATTAATATTTAAAGAAGGAACAGGTTTAAATTTCATAAACATTTTAACAGCTTTAACCCATTCTTTTTGATTTTCAGTTAAAAAAGCATCACCTTCCATTTTTTCTCTTAAGGCAACGAAAGTATCAATAACACAAGTAACACTAAAATTCATAATAAAAATACTTCCAATAATCATAAAAGAAACAAAATATATATCTGATAAATTATTTGTTACATTATCAATTTTATGCATTATTTCATACCAACCTGAAGTTGTTGCTAATTCATATAATGTTAAAATACTTGAAGTCATAGTATCAAAATTTTCTTCTTGAGGAATCCATATATAATTATTATTTTCACAATTTATTTTTGTTTGGTAATTTTCATTTGAACATTTCCCTAATAATCCTTTAAAATAATTTAATCCCACTATTGCATATATAAAAAATACTATTAATGCTATGAATAATACATATAATATTGATGGGATTGATAATATTAAAACATAGAACATTTGACGTAATTTATTTAAATTAGAAACCATTCTTAAAGGACGAAGACATAAAAAATAAACTAATGATTTTAAATAATGATGTTTTACTTCCATTTTTAAACTTGTATTCGATGTATTTATAAATATATAAAAATGGATTATCAATATTGCAAAATCAAATAAATTTATTAAATTTTGAAGATATGGTTCAGTGACTTTATTTTCCTCAATTCTTTTATTCTTCAACGAAGACCCAGATAATTTCCTATTATTTAATTTAGTTTTATTTTCTTTTTGAATATTATTTTTTGAAAGAGAAGAATTATTTAAGCTTTTTTTACTTGATGAACTATAACTACTTTTCTGACTGATTCTACTGTTTGAAGAAAAAGCAGATAAATCTTCTTCATTATTATTAGCTAAAATTTCCTTTTTATTAATTTCACTATTATTAATATTATTATCATTTATAGTATTGATATTATTATTTTCAAAATTTAAATTTTGAGGTCGAAAAATTTTTGATAAAAAAGGATTTGATTTTCTAGTTAAGAGTAATTGACTTGAACTGTTTGATAAACGTTCTGAAGAATCACTTAATTCAAGTAATTTATTATATAAAGTTGATTTGTGAATTATTCCTATATCATCTTTAAATATAAATCCATTTGCTATTATTTTTATTAAAGTTTCTAACCAAAATAATAATAAAGAAACTCCCTCTGCATAATAGAAAAAAAATTTTTTATTTGAGTTAGGATTTATATAAGGTGTATTTAAAGCTAAAAATAATGAAGAAATTGCTGTAATAGAAATAAAAAAAATTTTAAATGGTTGTGAATTTGATAAATAAATACAAAGCAATCTTATTTTAGATTTTCTATGGAAAATGAATAAACTTGATTGAGAAATATATTCATAAAAACCCGAATTTTTAATTCTATGAACAGAAAATATTTTTCCTTTCAGATTCCTAAAAATTTCATTAGAAATGACTACAATTCTTCTAATATTTTCATTATTATTTACTTTTGTTGTATTAGAATAAAATGAATTCATTTTTGAATTCATTGATAAATTTACTTGAGATTTTTTATTTGAAAAAATAGTTTGATTTCTCGATATATTTTTATCAATACTTTTACTATTTTTTAATTTATTATTTTTATGAAAAATTCCATTAAAAAAAGTTAAAGCTTTTTGAAAAACACTTTTTCTTTTTTTTTTCAATCTATTATTATCATTAAATCCAATTAAAGTACTTGATTTAAATTCTTTAGATATACCATCAGAAGAACAAACAAAACTTCTTCCCATTTGTTTATTTACTATATTTAATAATATACTTTTTTCAACTCCAGCTTTTAAATACATTTGATCTAATTGACTTTTTTCATTTTCTTCAATAATTGGAATTTTATATTCTCCAATTGGATTTTTATTCTCTTTAGAATTTAAAAAATTTAGTGTTATTAAATCTTTTGTACTTTCTTTTTTTTTTGGGGAAAATTTTTCCAAAGGAGATGAATTTTTTGAGGGATTTCTATATATAGAACGTGGAGTAATTTCTTGATTTAAATGTAATTTTTTTTTTTTATTTTTTCTTTTTTTTTTTGAATTTGTTCATTTAATATTTTTATTGCTTTTTCTTTTTTTATTTTCTTCATTATTATTCCAAAACCATAATTATCCTTACTAGTTATTTTATCGGTATTTATATCATGAGTAAATTTATAAACTCCGTTTTTTTCAGAAAACAGAGCATTTTCTATTTTATAATCAAATAAATCAGATTTGTTAAGAATATCTTCATAATTTTCTTTGTCAGATCCAACATTTCCAAATGAACTATTATTATCATATAAGTCATCTAAAAAATTTAGAAATTTATTTTCATGATTTTCCATTAATTCTCTAACTTTGATTTTTTTAAAAGTAAAAGAAAAAGAACCAGATCTTTTTAAACCAATTGATTTTTCACCTTTCCTAATTATGTCACTTAATTCTTTAAATTTTTGTTTTTTTCTAGAAATATCATAATGATAAACTAAAAAAGCAATAACTAAATTCATTATTAAAATACTTAAAAAAATATTTGTACAAATAAAGTAAATATATACTGTAAATTTATTAACTTTTTCTGAATTTAAAAATATTATCATATCAATATACCAATCGTCACCAATTAATAAACTAAAAACTTCTTTTAAAGAATCTAACATTGAATCAAATCTTTTCATAGGTTTTTTGTATTTCTTTTTTATTAAAACTCCTTTAAATAATATTTTTCCAATTAAAGCAAATACATAAACCAATAAAAAAATTAACATAAAAAAAACAAAAATATTTTGGATTGTTTTTGCTACTAAATCTATCATAATATTAAAATGTTTGAAATTTAAAGCTTTTATTAAATTTATTATTTTCAAAAGATAAAATGCTGATAATACTGTTGATTCATTTATTATAAATTCATAAGTTACTGAAATAACTATTATTAAATAGAAAACTTTTGGAATTTGAGTAAAAAAAATAAATCCAATTCCAATTATATTTAATAAACAATCAAGATCAAATAAAATAACGACAATATAATTAACAATACATTTAATATTAAAATGTATTATTTCGGGATTTATTAATAAAATTGAATTAATAATAATTATTATATATTGAAAATAAATCCAAATTGGTTGTTGTGAAATAATATAGCAATAATAAGATATTTTATAATTAGAATGATTTTCATATTTTGATATCACAGTTTTAAACAATTTTATTGATTTAATATTATCCCATATAAGTAGTAATCTACTAATTTTAAAATTATTATTTAATGATATTTTATTAGCTTCAGCTTCAAAATCAATAACTTTAAGTTTAAGTTTATCTTTACATTCTTCTTCTTGTTTACTATTTTTTTCTATATTATCCATTAAAATAGCAATAGTAAAATTTAAAACTAAATAATTAAGAATAATGACCAAAGAAATAAAAAAAATAGAGCTTCCAGTATAAGAATAGCCATTTTGAACCATATACATAATTTTACTCCAACCATTTAAAGTCATACAATTATATATAGTTAAAAAAGCTTTAAAAATATTATCAAAAGTACTATATCCTTGATTTAATTCATCAATTCTTAATTCTTCATTAACATTATATTTTAAAAAATAAGTATTATTATTATCAAAGTCAAAAATAGAATAACAATTTTCACATTGATTTAACCCTCCACATAAAGTTTTTGAGTCTGAAATTATATCAAAAGTTCCATTTATTGGGAAAGGATTAACTCTACATCTTCTATAAAAAATTCCTCCCCAAATATTAACAGCTAAAATTGCATAAGCTAGAAAAATAAATAATAATAATATAAAAACATTTATCATTTCTTTTAGCGACATTAATATTGAACCAAATATAACATCCAATTCTTTTATTTCCTTTATTAAACTAATAGGTCTTAATCCTCTATACCAACATATATATTTATTTTTTCTTATTTTTGGTAAAGTACATAATATACCTATGATAATTTGAGAAAATGCAAATATATTCCATAAATCATGTAAATAAGCCTTTTCATGTTTATATAATCCAAAACTTATTTGTTTTATTAAAAAATCAATAAAATAAAATAATAAAAATATATTTTCTGTGAAATAAAAGAACGGATTCCATAAATCTAAATCAGAATAATATCCTAATAAAATTCCATTTATTAGTAATATTATTATTCTTATTGTTTTATATATCTTGAAATTTTGAAAATTTTCACATATAATTGATAATTTTATAAAACATTGAATTATTATTTTTGAAAGAATTAATAATGAACTATTAGAAAATGAAATTTCTTTTTCATTTTCTTGAGACATTTATTAAAATTTTGGATTAATTTTGTTGTGTATTATAATTTAAATTAAAAGTAAATTAATAAAATTAATAGAAATAAAAATTACATTAAAATAAAATTGAAATCTTCTATTCTTAATAAATTAGAATTTTAAAATAAAAATTAACTAGAATATAAAACATGATAAACTTCAATTTCTTCCAAATAAAATTTCTGAAATCCTCCAGTTAATAATCCCATTTTTCTAGAAGTACCATAACCATAAGTAATAGGAAAATTAGAAATAGATTGTAATTTTTTTCCTTGATCTAAAATAACTAAATCATATCCATTACCAAAAGCACATAAAATAGTACTTCTACAATAAATAGCATTATTATATTCATTAACATTAACACTATATTTATTTTGAGAATCTAAAGAAAATAAAAATGCATTTGGATCACTTTTATATTGTCCTTCTCCATTCCAATTTTTTGTAGTATATCCACCACTTCTTGCGCCATTATCACATTTAAATAATATTAAAGTTGGTGATTTATCATCACATAATTTATGGAAAATTTCTGCTGAAAAATTATATTTTGAGCCCTTAAAAATTTGAGAAAATTCTAAATTCTTTGTATTTGGATTTATCCAATTATTTATTAATTTTATTTCATTATCATCCATTATTATTGAACTTTGATTTAAAGTTATTCTTTCTGTTACATTATATTTAAATTCATTAAATGGATTATCATATACATTTCCCATTTCATAAGGATTTACTGAATTTCTATTATATTGATTGTAATTAATTTGTTCTTCTTCAAAGGGATTTATATTTCTTTGAAAGGGATTTTTTTGAATGGATGAATTTATATTTGAATTTATTTTTTGATGAGAAAAAGGATTTTGAAAATTATTTGTATTTTGAAATGGATTATTTGATATGCTTCCTATATTTGGTCTATTTGTTCCTGATGCTATTGTTGATCTGAAAATATCATAATTCATGTTATTGTTTTGATTTTGAGTATTTGGATTTTGAATAGTTTGATTTTGAATATTTTGACTTTGAATATTTGGATTTTGAATATTTTGATTTTGATTTGGATTTTTTAAATATGATATTATTTGATTGTGAGTTGATTCTAATTTTAATATTTTTGAAGTTAATTCTTCTTGTTTTCTTTCAAATGACAACAATTTTTCTTTTTGTATATTTATTATACCATTTAATCTTTTTATTTCTTCTAATAATTCTGTATTTGATTTTGTTTCTAAGTTATCCTTATTATCTTTAAGTAGTTGTAAATATATTAATTTTTTATTATTTTCATCATAGATAATTTGAAGTAAAATTTTATCAAATATTTCATTAATAGTAAATTTATTATTATAAATTAATAACTTAATATCTTCTATTACATCTTTATTACTTAAAACATGGTTTATTTTTAATGGATGAATAATTGAAGGAAAGTCTTCTTTTGGACAACTATATTGATAAATCCAAGTGTTTTCTTTTTTCATTTTAATAATCATAATTTTAACACCATCAAATTCTTCTTCAATATTTATATTATATATAATCTCAGGTGTTAAGTTATATAGAAAAGAAGAATTTCCAATAGGTTTTATACCTCTTTTACTTTCAATCATAAATATTTTTATTATTTTAAAAAAAAAAAAAATAATTTATTTATTTTTGATTTAAGTTAAAATAAATGTTTTAACATATTAGACCTCAGAAATTATAATATGAAAATATTTAATTTAAAGTTTTTCTCTTGAAAAAATATCATCAATATAAAGAGCTTTAATTAAAAATAATAATTTTTTTATTTTTTTCAACAAATAAATTTAAGAAAAATCCTTAATTCCACTAAAATATTTAGTTATTTATTAAAAAGTGTCTCACATTGATTTTAATAAGTAATTATATAGTATTTATCCATTGAAAAGGTAAAATAATAAATATAAATTTAGTATATTCCTTAACTTGTTTTTCATCTATATTTTTGTGATTCTTTTTTCATATATTTATAGCTTTGGTGTATTTTTGATAAATATTTGAAAGTTAATGTAATTTAAGTTTTTTGAGTTTGTTGAATTATATTTTATTTTTTTATTAAATATTTCAATTAATTATTTTATTTATTTTATTTTTTAATTTTTTATATTTTTTCATTACTTGTATCAATTTTAAAAAGAGAGTAGTTTATTAAATTAGAATTACGATTTTTCGTGTTTTTTCGGGTTTTGTATAATAATATTATTATAGTGGATATAATAATTAGAATAATTATTATTATTGATATTATTATATTATTATTTTGATTATTTGTTTTCTCATTATTATGTTTTTTATTATCTTCATCATTTTTTATTGCTTCATCTTCATCTTCTCTTTTTTTCTCTTCCTCTTTTTTTTTTTTCTTCTTTTTTTTCTTCTTCTTTTTCTTTTTCATCATCTTCTAAATCTTGATAATCATCAAAATTTTCATGATAATATTGAATATCAGACATAGTTCCAATTATTCCTTGTAAATAATCTCCTTTGAGAATTGTAGGTAATCTATTTTTAATAATTTTATCACATATTTTATCATTTAATTCTTTTTGTATAACAAGTCCTCTTTCTATTCTCATTATTTTATCTTCAACACTAATGAAAACAATAAGTGAATTTTCAATTGCTACATTTTTTTTTACTCTAATAACTTGATCAAATAATTCTTTCATTGTATTATTTAAATTTTTTTCATCTATTAAATTTGAATCTAATTTATTTATTATATAAAAATAAAGACAAATTCTATCACTTGCTAAATGAGTAAAATATTGATTAAAATATTTAAAATCTTGTTGTTTAACATATAAAAATGGATCTATATATGCAAATTGTTCCCAATGATAATATTTAGATTCAAAAATTAATGATGATAAATTAAATGATATTTGTGAATTGATGGAAAATATAATTGAAAGAAAAATAAGAATTTTCATTCTTTTATTTGGAGAAATTCTTAAATTAAATATAAAAAAAAAAAAAATTAAATCAAAATCTATATTTATATTAATGTAACTTCCAAAAAAAAAATAAATAAAAACAAAAAAAAAAAAAAAAATGGAAGAAGAAATAAAAAACGATCAAGAATTATATTCTTACTTCAGAGACAGAAACACCACATTATGTAAAGACAACTTCACATTTTTAATGAATCATCCAGAAGTAAAAAGATTATTAAATGATTACTTATCAAATATTCTTTTACATAAACCAGATGATGTATTTAAATTTACAAGAGATTACTTTAAATTTCTAAGTTCAAAAGGAGGAAGTGATAAATTTGTAATATTAGTAGGACCAAATAGTGTAGGAAAAACAACATTAATAAATAAATTAATAAATGATTTTAAAGATATATTTGAAATTCCTAAATATTCAAGTACAGAAAAAAAAGATAATCACTATGAAATTCAAAAAGAAGAATTTATGGATAATTTAAATAAAAAAGAAATGATATGTTACTCATATAATAACTTAACTCAAGAATATGATGGATTAACAAAAGAAGAAATAAGAAGAATAAATAAAGCAGGGAAAATTGCTTTAATGGAAGCAAATTTAGAAGAAGGAAAAAAAATAAATTCTTCTGAATTTGGAGGTAATTTTATTGGTATTCTTCCTCCTTCAATGGAAGCTTTAAGAATAAGAGTAAAAGAACATACTAAATTAAATACTGGAAGTATAAATAAAGTTTTAGAAGAAGCTGAAAATGAAGTTAAAGAAATAGAAAATTTAACGTATTTTGTTTTTAGAATTATGAATGATGATATCGACACTGGTTATAAAGATATTAAAAATGCTATTATTAGTCTTTTTCCTCATTTAAAATATAAAGATGAAGATATTGAAAATGTGAAAAACGGGAAATTTGATAAAAAAATGAAAAAAGATTCTTCTACAGGAACTATTCAAGAAAATGCTCCTAGAGCTATTTTTGATAATAATCCTGGAGAAAAATCACCTAATGCTCAAAGTGTTAGTTTAGGAAAAGAAGAAAAAGAACCTGATTTAAATGAATCTAGTGGAAGATTTGATTAATTATTTAATCAATAAAAAAGGATTTTTTAATTGATTTTTTAATATTATTAAAATATTTTTTCATTTTTTAATTTTTTTAGGTTTTTAATTTTTATATTATTATTTATTTTTATTTTAAAAAGAAATATGACTTCTAGAACTTTGCAATCTCCTATTTTTGCTTTATATATTATTGGAAATAATATTATTGTTGCTTCTGGAGGAGGAAATATAAAATATGGAGTTAAAAATAAATTATTATTATTTAATATTAAAGGAGGAAATTTATCCGAAGCAATATTTGAAAAAGAAATGGGAAATGATATTCCAATTTTTATTTCAGGAATTCCAGAAAAAAATATATTTTTAACTTGTATAAATAACAAAACAGTATTTTATTTAATTTCAAATAATAAATTTGAGCAAATTTATGAATTCAAATCAATTGAAACTTTTTCAGAAGATATTTTTCAAAGTTGTGTTTCAATTGATAAAGAAGATTTATGTACAGGTTCAAGTACTGGAGAATTAAAATATTATAATATAAAAATAAATAATAATAAAATAGAATCAATTAATCTAATTTCCTCAAATTTAAATGCTCATTTAAGAATAATTAATAATTTAATTATTATAAAAAAAGAAAAATACAAATTTGTTGTAACTGCAAGTGGAGATGGAACTTGTAAAGTATTTGATATATATTCTAACAATATAAAAATAAAAGAAATATCTAAATTTTCATTTAGAGAAACATTAACAGAAACAGCAAATTATTTTATGAGAGATATTTTATATGATTCAAACAGTGAAAATATATTCACTTTACAATCACCTTTGAGAGGAAATACTTATCTTACAAAATGGTCTTTTAAAAATGTTAATTTAATTACTCCTATAAAAACTGTTGAAATTTGTGCTGCTACTGGATTTTCTTGTGCAATGACAAATAATAAGAATTTAATTGGAATTACTAATAGTGAAGGAACAATTTTTTATGTTGATTGCAATGAAATGAAAATTAATTCTAAAATTTCATTAGGAGAAAATATGATTAAATGTGGAATGTTTTATCAAGATCAATATTATATTACTGGTTCTATTGATAATTATTTAAGAAGTAGTGTTGCAAAGTATAATGGATTTAATTATTTTTCTTTTATGTTTAAATTCATTATTTTTGGATTAATTTGTTTTGATATATATAGAAGGAAATATAGGGAATAATAAATTAGTTTATTTAAAATTCAATAAAAAAAATAAAATTCGTTTAATGAATATTTTTAAAAAAGTTTTTAACTTCTAGGACTTCCACACTTAGGACAAAAGTTATTATCATTTGTTATAGAACAATTAACACAATACCAAGTATTATTAGGGTTATTTTTTAAATTATCAATATTATTTTTAATTGGAGTGTTATTATTACTCTCTTTTTCATTATTATTTTTATCAAAATTATTATCTCTTTTATTAGAATTACTTCTATTACTATCCAATTGAATTTTTTTATTATTTCTAACACATTCATTTAAATAATTCATATCATCTTCATTATTTTTTTTGATAGATTTACTTATTGAATTCACAGAGGTAGTAATTTTATCAAAAAAACCATCAATACTATACCTTAAATTTTGATTAATAGAATTATTGTTTAAATTAATGGAATTAACAAGAGGAATATCTTTTAAAATACCTGAATTAGACAATTTACTAAGATTAGTATCTTTAAGAATATTAAAGTTATTAGAAGAATTATTAGAAATAGGTAATATACTTAAAATTCTTTTACAATTTATACATTTAATATTATTAATTGAATTTTTAGTCTTACAACTAGTACAAAACCGACCTCTTTCATTATTTGAAATTAATGAATTATAAGATAACTTAGAACCTTTTTTAGAATGATTACGATCTATTGATTTATCTACTTTATTTGAAGATACTCTTGCTATTACACTTTTATTTAGACTTTTATTACTTACTATATTTGAAACTTTTTCTCCTCTTATTTGAGTGTCATAATTATAACAATATTTAAATATTCTATTATAATCTTCACTGTGAAAAACTTCATTTATATCTATTTCTTTTGTTTTTTTAGATATTGAATAAAACAATACCACAGGATGATAATGATTTTTTATAACGTTCATTATTAAATCTTTATATGATTGAAATTCTTTGATTTTATGATCATCAACAAAATACCAATTATTACATGTATTTATTGCACATGTATAATGCCAATTATAAAATAAAATTATTCCATATAAATAATATTGTTTATTCATTTTTAATTCATCTTTTAATGTAAATAATTTATTATTATTATCTTCGATTGAAATTAAATTATATATTTTACATATATCTGTCATTTTAGGGGTATAATTATCCCAAATTAAATTTATAACTAAATAAGGATTACTATTACCACTTTGAATTAAATTTTTTGTTATTTTTGGTTTTTCACACTTACAATTAGAAACTTTTATTCCTTCAGGAACTTTATTATTTACAATTTTTGAATAATCAAATAATTTATTTCTAAAAGATTGATTAGTTTTACTATGTAATTCTTCTAATAATTCAAAAACAAAAATTCCATAAACAAAAAAATTCCCATCATAAGGAATTTCATCCATTTCTTCGCATTTTTCACAAATTATATTTTCTTGTAGTTTTATTGAAAATAATTTATGTGAAATACAAGAAAGATTACAATTAAATTTACTTGGATTAAAATAATTCAATTGAGCATGATGAACTGAAAATAAATGAATAACATTTAATATATGATTTAATATTTCAACAGGATCACCAGCAACTCCTTCTTGAATATCTGAAAAAATCTTTGATAATGATTTTCTCACAATTTTTACATCCAAAAAATTTGGATTTCCTGATTTTTGATATTTTAAATAATCCAAAAATAATTTTTGAAGTTGATTTAAAGGATTATTTTTATCATTAAATTCTAATTTTAAAAAATTATCTTTAAATTCTGGACTGTGAAAAAGAATTTGAATTAATACATTAATAAAACAATTATTATTTCCTTTTTGATTTAAAAATGGAATAATTATCTTTTTCTTTTTCTCTTTTTCCATTTCTTTATTTTCTATACTTTTGTCTCCATTATTATTTATAATTACTTTATTTTCTTTATCATTAGTTTCATTGTTAATTCTTTTACGAGGATTTGGTGTTACTTTTCCTGATTGTTTTTCAGATTTATTATTCATCATATTTCCTTTTTCTAAATATCTATTTTCATTGCTATTGTTTTTATTTTGAATATTAAGATCCCTTAAATTATTATTTTTATTTTCATTATTAAGAACGTTTAAATTATTATTATTATTTTCAATATTATTATCTCTTAAATTACTATTGTTTCCTTTTAAAAAAATTTTTTTATTTTGATTAGAAATAATATTATTTCCTCTTAAATTATTATTTTTATTATTATCTCCTAAATTATTTATAATTTGATTATTATTATCTCTTATATTATTATTATTTCTATTTTCATTATTATTATTAATTATTTGATTATTATGTTCTTTTATATTATTATTATTTCTATTTTCATTATTATTATTAATTATTTGATTATTATTATCTTTTATATTATTATTATTTCTATTTTCATTATTATTATTAATTATTTGATTATTATGTTCTTTTATATTATTATTATTTCTATTTTCATTATTATTATTAATTATTTGATTATTATGTTCTTTTACATTATTATTATTTCTATTTTCATTATTATTAATTATTTGATTATTATTATCTTTTATATTATTTTTATTTCTATTTTCATGATTATTTATAATTTGATTATTATTATCTCTTATATTATTTTTATTTTCATTATTATTATTAATTATTTGATTATTATTATCTCTTATATTATTTTTATTTCTATTTTCATGATTATTTATAATTTGATTATTATTATCT
>JAEEGL016647962.1_pt1 | contig 14668 bp, 13 predicted proteins | sample 9134231 | NCBI WGS metagenome assembly JAEEGL01 (sample SAMN16246548, study PRJNA631951) | gut metagenome | biome: gut microbiome; feature: rumen; material: fiber-attached | host: Bos | place: Iran: Karaj | collected 2018-10 | reverse complement strand
GAAAAATGTCGATTCCGATTTGATTACAATAAAATGCGAGTGGGACTATAAAAAGGTATTTGAGTATTTAAATAATTGATTGTATGAAAATAATAGCCGTTATTCCGTCAAGATATCAATCATCTAGATTTCCAGGTAAGCCATTAGTTGACATATTGGGACATCCAATGATTTGGTGGGTGTATCAGAGAATTCTTAAGGTTAAGAATGTTGATGATATTGTTGTTGCTACTGATGATGACCGCATTGTAGAAGTATGCAATAAGTATGGGATGAATGTGATGCTCACATCAAAAGACCATAATACACCTACTTCGCGTCTTTATGAGGTGTCTACTCGTATGGAGGGCGATAAATTTGTTTTTGTTGGTGGTGATGAACCGATGATAAACCCAGAATCAATTGAGATAGTTGTTGAAGTTGCACGTAAGGAAGATTCGTTTGCAGTTAATGCAATGACTAGAATCAAAACAGCACCGGAGGTTATTGATTTTACAAACATTAAAGTAGTTGTAAATACAGACAATATACTCCTTTATACATCGCGTAGCCCACTGCCCTTCCCAAAAGGTGGATTGGATTTTGAGTATATGAAGTTTGTTGGCATAGGTGTGTTTTCTCGTGAGGCTTTGGCTTTCTATAATGATACTCCTAAAACAAAATTAGAAACAATAGAAGAATGTGACCTGTTGCGTTTCACGGAGCGTTTAAAGCCAGTCAAGATGGTATACGTAGAGAGTAATAACATCTCTATTGATACACCTAAAGATTTGGAGCAAGCTAAGATTATAATGAAAGAGCAATTGAATATACAATAGTCATGGATAATTATAAGAAAGTGTCTCTCTTGGACTGTACCTTGCGAGACGGAGGGTATGTAAATGATTGGGAGTTCGGTCACGGCACAATTACAGGTGTTTATAAACGCCTTGAAGCTGCTGGTGTAGACTATATTGAAGTTGGTTTTCTTGATGACAGGCGACAGTTTGACATCAACAGAACTATAATGCCTAATACAGAGGCATTGAACAAGGTGTTTGCCAATGTTAAGAAAGGTCATGCCATCCCTATTGCGATGATTGATTACGGTACTTGTTCCTTGGATAGCATAGGACCGGCAGAGAGCACTTTCATTGATGGAATACGTGTTATTTTTAAGAAAGAAAAGATAGAACAGGCTCTCCCGTTCTGCAAAGCCATTAAAGAAAAGGGGTATAAACTTTTTATCCAGGCTATTTCTATCACGGCATATTCTGATATGGAAATGTTGCAGTACGTTGAAAAGATTAATGAGATTAAACCTTATGCTTTTTCCATTGTAGACACATACGGATTGCTTGACAATAAGAGCATGACCCGCTACTTCCATCTTATTGATGATAACCTTGATCCGGAGATTGTGATGGGCTATCACGACCATAACAATTTTCAATTGGCATATAGTAATACGATGCGTTTCTTGTCCATGGATACTGAACGCCATCTTGTTGCTGATTCATCTGTATATGGCATGGGAAAGAGTGCCGGTAACTGCGCAACGGAATTGTTGGCCATGCACCTGAATGACTATTACCACAAGAACTATAACTTGAATGAAATTATGGAGATTGTGGATACATTCATGATGCCCATTTGGCAGAAGGTTTACTGGGGGTATAAGTATGAATTCTACATTGCTGCTATGCAACGAGTACATCCCAATTATGTTAACAATCTCCTAAAGAAGAAAACGCTCTCTGTCAGCTCTGTAAACGAGATTCTTTCTTCTATTCCTGAAGAAAAGAAACTTTTCTATGATCAGAAATTCATAGACCTGCTTTATTTGGAATATCAAGGTAATACTATCAATGATGATGCGGTGTATAATTCTGCGTTGACAGAGATGCTTCGCAACCGCAATTTATTATTGTTGGGTCCTGGTTCCTCAATAGTGGATAATGCTAATGGAATTAAGAAAAAAATCGAAAAAGACAGGTCTGTTGTAGTATCGGTTAATTTTTATCCCAAGGATTTCTACGTTGATTGTGTTTTCATGAGTAACAATAAGCGTTACGCTTTTTTGGCAGATTACCTAGGAGAAGACGAGAAAATTAATGCCCAGTTTATTGCTACAAGCAATGTACATGTGGTGGATTTAATACCGGATTATATACTTAACTTTGAGTCTTTGTTGATTCCACAACTGGAAAAGACAGATAATGCTCTTATCTTACTGCTTAATTTCCTAGTAAAAGCAGGCGTAAAAACTGTTTCATTGGCAGGTTTTGATGGCTATAAAGTCAATGAGAGCAACTATTATCGCAAAGGTTATGAGGTGGCAGTTGATAACGCAGACAATGCAAAGCGCAATGATGCTATGTCTAAAGCTCTAAGATTCTTTACAGATAAGATACAATTAGCTTTTGTAACTCCAACCATGTACTCTATATGATAAAGTTTGTCTCTTTTGATCTTGACGGAACACTACTTGACACTTCCGAAGGTGTCATCCAGAGTGTGAAGTATACGATGGAAAAAATGGGGCTAACCCTTCCCGAAAATACCGATATGGGATTTTTTATAGGTCCTCCTATACAATTGTCCTTACAAAAATTCTATGGTCTTGATGCAGAAACTGCTCAGAAGGGGGCGGATATATTTCGGGCCTATTATAAGTCGGAGGCTCTTTATATGGCAAAACCTTATGAGGGAATCTTTGATGTTCTTGAAGAGTTGCGTAAGAGAAATTTGAAGATAGGAGTAGCCACCTATAAGCGAGAAGATTATGCTTTAGACATTCTTCGTTTTTTCCATATAGCAGACTATTGTGATGTGATGTGTGGGGCAGATAATAACAATGTCTTGACCAAGAGTGATATTATACGTAATTCCTATTCATCAGTAGGTGTTTCGCCTGAGGAGACAATATACATAGGTGACACAGAACATGATTCAAAAGGAGCAGAAGAGGCAAGTACGCCTTTCGTGGCAGTTACATGGGGGTTTGGATTTAAGACAAACTCTGATATTATCAGCTATCCTGTAAAAGGTTTTGCGAATAAGCCAAATGATATATTGCTTTATCTATAAAGAATGTTGAACGCAGCAACCTATTGTAATGAGAGCCGTTATCGGGTAAAACTGAAGGAACGGATTTTGTTATTGCCCGGAACATGATACTGGCCTGCGGCTTTGACCAGCGTAAGCTACGCTCTTTCATGGGAGCCATTGGGAAACATTATATAAACTGTACAAGCCTTTCGGCGAACTGGCGATGGGGATAGGAAGGTGAAGAAAGATGAAAAAAAGAAAGATATGGCTGAAAGAAGATTTTCAGAGGATGAGCCAGTAATGGTGAGTATCCGCTGTATAACATACAATCATGCTCTGTATATCCGACAGTGCTTGGATGGGTTTGTGATGCAGAAGACCAACTTCCGTTTCCAGGCAGTTGTACATGACGATGCTTCGACAGATGGAACAACGGAGATTGTACGAGAATATGCCGAGAAGTATCCTGATATTATCATTCCTATGTATGAGGAGGAGAATCGATGGTCAAAACATGATGGATCGTTATTATCTATAATGCTACCATTGATGAAAGGAAAGTATTGGGCCGAATGCGAAGGCGATGATTTTTGGACAGATCCGAACAAACTTCAGAAGCAGGTTGATATTATGGAAGCTAATCCCAATATTTCGATGGTATTCACTGCTTTTAATACAGTTAATGAAGCAGGACTGTTGGTATATAATAAAATATATAAAGGGTATCAATCTTTTTCCCGTTCTGGTAACATTCTTCCAAGATTAATGTGGCGGAACCATATATTAACTGTGTCAATTTGTATGAAGAGGGAATTGGTAGATTCTGTAGTATATACCCACGCCCCAGTTAATATAGATTATTTAACTTTTTTGACGGCTGCCTCACATGGGGAATGTTTTTATGTCACTGAAGAAACCTGTTCTTATCGGATTAATACAACGGGTTCAGTTGCGACGCGTTCGGAGTATATTACCAATTCTTTGGATAAATTGCGGGTATATTTTTCCAGTTTATATATAGATAAACAAATTGGGATAAATGATGGGAGGAAAAAGAGAGCCTTAGTGTTGAGCATTATCTGGACGGTTGCTTTTCATCATAAACAATTGTTTCGAGATATGGTTAAAAAGAATTTGAAAAGTGTACTATTGATTCCATTCGCATTTTGCATAAAGGCGATAGACTTTATTGGTGTAAGGATATTCTCCTCTTGTTACAACCCTTTTTCGCTCTACAACTTCTGGGAGAAGATCCTGTATTTTTAAAAGGGAAGGACAGGAATGAACAGATAGAGAAGAGTGTGCCCATTTACAAGAAGTCTTAGAGTGTCTGGCTCTTTGCTGTTAACATTAACACCATCAAGAAAGAGATGCAGGCGAGCGTTAAGCAGGACGGGACCGTTGGTCAACGGTTCGCTCAAGTTCTTTGACCATGTTTTTTCCCTCATTCTCTTGCGGTCAAATCGTCTCGCAGGGCATCTATGGCCTAACTAAATAACGTATGATTTACTCTGTTTATCCCAAGTTCAATCCTATCGAGCATTGGTTTTTCTAGCAGATTACGAGCAACTGGTGTGGTGTCTCTCTAATGACTCTTCAAAATGTTGAAGACTGGACTGTTATGCACCGCCTTGAAGAAGGGACTGAAAGTGCACGATTTCATCAACTCAAAAACTTATGACATCAAGTGACCGATTCAAGAATCGTACCAAAAGAAACTTGCTGGGCAAGTAGTTTTTAGTTCTGGAACTTGGTAAGTTAAGCTAAATTGTCAAACCGATCAACATTACACATAACTTAGAAATACATAATTTAATTATGAAGATTGCTATAAATTGTGCGTTTTATCAGCCTCGCGGGGGTGGAATCGCTGAGTATATCTACAATCTCGTGTCAAATATTGCTCTTTTAGACGAGTTTGATGAGTATATCTTGTATGTATTGAAAGATATGGAGGAATATGCGAAACAAAATCTTCCTGACAAGTACAAGATTAAGATTATTCCGTACAAATCTTCACCTCTTGGAAAGATTATGCGGAGTTTATTTGAACAGCGCTTCTGGATTCGGGAAGAAGCATTGGAACGCTTCGATCTGTTTCATTCTCCTTTCTTTCATTCTCCTCGCTTTAAACATGCGAGAATTTTGATTACCGTGCATGATTTGCGTTTCTTCCGTTTCCCGCAGACCTATTCTTTCCCAAGATATGTTTATCTTAAATGTGTTGTAAAAAAATCCTGCTTGACAGCCGACCATATCATTACAATTTCTCAATTTACCAAAGAAGAGCTTATGGCTGCTTACCATCTTCAGGAAGATAAAATTACGGTTGTGCATGAGGCGATAAACAGAAAGCGATTCTCCTCAACTTTTGCAAGTTCTTTTGTTCTACCCGAGCAGTATAATTCCCTCAAGACATCCCCCTATATCTTAACTGTGGGACATCTTGAGCCTCGCAAAAACTATATGCGTTTAATAAATGCGTTTGAGATAATGCGTGAAAACCAAGGCTTGAAGGGTTATAAGTTAGTGATTGTCGGGAAAAAAGGTCATCACTATAAGGAAGTTTTGAAGAAGGTTGAAAAAGACCCGGATATATTTTATCTTGATTTTGTGAACCATGATTTCTTACAGTGGCTTTATGGAAATGCACAACTTTTCGCTTTCCCATCTTTCTATGAGGGATTCGGCTTCCCTCCATTGGAGGCCGGTTGCTACGGGGTTGTCTCTGCCGTTAGCAATGTTTCATCGATGCCAGAGGTTTGTGGCGATGCTGTTTTTTATTTTAATCCTTATGACGTTGCAAATATGGCACAGATTCTATCTTCTGCACTGACTGATATGTCCCAGCGGTCTATGAAAAGAAAACTCATGGCGCATCAGCTTGAGTGTTTTTCTTGGTCAAACAACGTTAAACAAACTATCGAAATATACAAAAGAGTTTATGGAAAAAACAAAGCTTGAAGAGGGGGCGGTATCTATTGATCAATACACGCTATTTGACCATTTGAAAATTGACCGAAAAATAAATAGTACAAAAAGTTTCCTTGTGCTGTTGTTTTATAGGGTGTCCCATTCTTTGTACCAGAAGAATAGCATAATTCTTTTGAGATTTATGTTGCTGATAAAGAACATCCTTTTCACAATTCTCTCAATCAATACGCAGATTTTCTATCAAGCACAGATTGGTCATCATATTAGGTTACCACACTCGGCAATGGGGGTTGTTATTTCGCATTATGCTATGATAGGGAATTATGTGACCATTTTCCATCAGGTCACGCTTGGCGTAAATGAAAACAAGCCACAGAACCTGCAGAAAATTATTATTGAAGATAATTGCTACTTATCCGCAGGGTGTAAAATCATTTCCTGTCGGATAGGCAACGGAAGCCGAGTGGCACCCAATGCGGTTGTCTATAAAGATATCCCCGAGCAATCTTTATGCTACTCTGTCAATCAAATTAGGTCATTATCTCCTCATCAAAGTTGAGCAGATGTTAGTCTATTTCTTTTTATTAATAATCAGTATTCTTTTCTCCTTCATACCAGGAAAGAGAAATCAGCTGAAACTATATGGCTTATTACTTCTCTATATGTGTGTGCTCTGTGGATTGCGAGGACCGCATGTGGGAGTAGACACATTAAATTACCTGGATATATATTTATATGGCGGTTGGCGTTATGAGCCTTTGTTCCAACTTCTCATCGTAGTTTCCAAATGGATCGGCCTGGGTGTGCAAGGATTTCTTCTATTGATGGCAGGTATGACTTTTCTCCCATTGTTGTTTTTTATTCGAGAAGAATCCTTACGCCCTGCAGTTTCCGTCCTCATCTTTTTGACTTTTTCTGTTCTGTTTTTTCACCAGACAATGAATACCATTCGGGCTTCTGCGGCGATGTCATACTGCCTTCTGGCTTGCCACTATTGGAATAGGAATCGGTGGAAAAAAGTAACGATTTGCATGTTGGTGGCCTTTGGATTTCACTATTCCAGTTTCGTCGTTCTTTTTTTTATTGCCGCCAGTATGCTTTTCAGAAAGATGGGAAAAATGAGCTATTTTTTTATTATTTATAGTTCTTTAATAATAGGCGTCTTTTTTACATACAAGATAGGTGCTATAATTGGCAATGCACTGAATGCCGTTGCTGGGCTTGATCTTTTGTCTTCGGGGACTGGATTTTATGTGGGCTCGAATTATCTTGAATCCTTGCAAGAGTCGAATCTGAATACTTTTGGGGTATTTGCTGCACTCTTTCCCATGTCGTACTTTTGTGTGGTTTCATGTGACAGCATAAACAGGAAATCGCTTTTTTATAGGCTATTTGTTCTTGCTGTAGTCATGTCTAACATCTTTCTGTCGGTCGCTATCTTTTATAGAATCACAATGTTGGTGATACCCCTTGTGATAGTGATCGTTCCCAATACTTTGGTAAGGAGCAGTAGAATGCGGAAAGAACTACTTTTGGCCGGTATGTCAATGATGGTTTTATGGTATTTTTATCAATTGCTTACAGCTGGACCGAGTGATATGGCTGCGACAGTTCCATACTCATTTTATTGGGATTCATAATTATACAAAATTAATACTGCCTATAGTTTGCTTATGGTGGATGTTTCAATAATTTATGTCAACTATAATACGGAGGCAATGATTGTGGCGTCAGTCAAGTCATTGTTTAAGTATATAAAAGGGCTTTCTTTTGAAGTTATCATTGTTGACAACAACTCTAGGGAACAATCTTTGTCTAGACTAAGATTGGAGCTCTCTCAATACGAGATGGTTCACTTTGTTTCTATGTCGGAGAATGTTGGCTTCGGACGCGCAAACAATGCGGCCCTTTCGCTCGCGAGAGGGAATTATCTTTTCCTTCTTAATCCTGATACGTTATTGTTAAATGATGCCGTTTCAGTTATGAAAGACTATATGGATATAGAAGCTTCAGTCGCATCGTGTTGTGGTAACTTGTTTGGTGCAGATATGGCTCCGGTGACTTCTTTCCACCGCCTGTTCCCCTCAATCAAGGGTGAGTTAAATAACCTTCTGCTCTTCTTACCGGAACGTATTCGTTATGGACGAAATCGTTTTTTCAATTTTACAAATCGTCCGCTTTCTGTTGCTGCTGGCACCGGAGCAGACTTGATGATTAGAAAGGCGGTGGTAGATAAAATAGGGCTATTCGACGATCGTTTTTTCATGTATTATGAAGATGTAGAGTTGTGTCATAGAATACGTGCTCATGGATACGATATTGTAAATGTACCTGGGGCACAGATTCAACACTTGGAGGGGCGGAGTTCTTCGAATATGCAGCTAAAAGCAGACTTTGTTTTCAAAGGAAGAGAAACTTTTTATCTTGCTGTCGAAAAAGGAAAAAGGTATCGAAGAATATGCAATATGATTTTTAGTCTTTACTGTTGTCTACGTTGTTTTTTTGGGGTTTTCCAAGGGAAAGCTAGTCGACAGTTTTGGCTTAGGATGGTTCACAATTGTATAATGTCGAAATATATTTTATGAATAATAGTTTTTATTTATTGATGATGGCGCTCCTGAGTCTATTAGGTGGGCAGATAGCCGCAATGGGTGATTACCATCCCGATCGGATATTGATTGATACGGAGAAATTATTTAGCGAAGGTATCACGGATATGGAAAGGGTTTTTGACACTCCCAATGCAAAGTATTTCATAAGTCGTGAAGTAGTTACAGAAGGAAAGATCGTTCTTCCAGAAAGATGTGAACTGGCTTTTAAACAAGGTGGAGCCATCCGTGCAGAGATAATCTTCAACCAAACGGAATTGAGTGGTTATGTGGATTTGAAAGGATCTTCAATTTCCGGCACTATCGCGAATGATGTGTTTAATGCGGGGTGGCTTTGTCTAATGGACGGAATATCTGATGATGCGGCTTCAATCAATAGCATGATTGAAGCTTGTAGGATGATTTTTTTTCCGAAAGGTATTTATCTTCTTCAGTCATTTTATAATCCCCCAACCAATATGCAGAATCGGTCTTCCATTAGATGTCATGTCGGAATCAATAAGTCCCATGTGACTTTATTGGGAGAAGATGCCGTATGGCTTGTCCCAGATAATCGAGGTGCCCTTTGTGTCTTCACAGAGCCAGGATATTTGGATGATAGTGTTGGAGACATTATCATCGAGAATTTGGAATTCCGAGTGCTCAATGACGGAGAGCATTTCCACGAATGGACACACACCCTTCATTGTATTGGTGTGGATGGGTTGACTGTTAGAAATTGTTTATTTAATGATTTCTGGGGCGATGCGATTACGCTTGGGCACTATGGAGATACTCCGGAGACAGGAGAACGTGCCCGAAACAGGAATGTGTTCATTATAAACAATATCATCAAGGGGGGGGATCACCATAATAATAGAAATGGTATCTCGGTAATCAATGGAGAAAATGTACTAATTCTTGGGAATCGCATCCTTAACACCACGAAATCCACAATGCCAGGTGCCATCGATGTTGAACCGAACAATTCTGCATATACAATCAACAATATCGTAATTCTGAATAATTACATTTTCGGTTGTCATGGTACGGCTGGGGGAATTTGTATCCATGCCAATAAAAATGGCGGACCGGCTCATAATATTACCATTGAAGGTAATCATATTGAAGCATGTTCGGCCGGTTTGTCATTTGTTGTTGCAGCGGATAATACGACATCTAACTATGTGGTGAAAAATAACGTGGTTGAAGCCGATACACGGCCAGTACAGTTCGTCGGAACTGGGAAAAGTGAAAAATGGTCTTTTTCCGGCAATGTGTTTAAACAAAATCCGTCAGTAAAAATGGGTGGATCCATTAAAATATCCAATTTGAATGTTGTTGATGTTATAAAGTGAAGAAATCCTTTTGCTCTACGCTGTTTTTTGCGGTTCGAAAGATATGCTGAACATGTTTAACGAGACATTGGCATCGATAGTATGAGAGGCATTCTAATCCCGCATTGACATAATTGACATGGAGAAGCAACATTATGGACGTGTTTTTAGTCTTCCAGCTTTACCTTAAAATATTTGACTTCCAATAGAATAATCTAGAAAGACATTTAAAGAATATGAATAAGCGTAAAATACGAGATGGCATAAGATTGACAGGAGCCGTGTTGCTTTCATGGATGTATGTTCCCCACGTACTGCTATTTATGGCTGACAGGGAAGGGAGTATGCATTCGGATGTGAGGCGAATTAAAGGCCAAATCAATATAAGTCTCTGTGACTTCTTGGCTTTTGTCTATTTGATTCATAACAACCGGTATTATCGTTCTTTATTCTATTATAGAATAGGTCCTATTTGGTTGATGCTCATTGGATGGTGGAGGCCAGGGGACAGATATTTCAAGATTTCACAAACTACAAAAATAGGGAAGGGTGTTTTGATCGCACATCCATATGCTACTATTCTTAATGCAGAGATAATTGGAGATAATTTCAGCTGTATTCATTGTACAACTATAGGAGCAAAAGGCCAAAACCGCCCAGTTATTGGAGATAATGTTAGTCTTGGGGCTAATGTGACAATTATAGGAAATGTTCATATTGGGAATAATGTGGTTGTAGGTGCAGGAAGTGTGGTGGTAAAAGATGTACCATCAGATTGTGTTGTGGCTGGGAATCCTGCGAAAATCATAAGATATATTAGTAAGTAGCCAATTTTGAAGTATTGAGAAAAGTTTAGATGATATACCTTTTCACTGACATTTTAAAATAATAGTTTATGTTCATCAGCAAGGATTATGAGAAGTGCTGGATTTTATACTAGAGTGAAGGGTTACCTTGCAGCCCCTCCAGTGAGGGGTTCTGCTTGAAACAGGGCGTACCAGTAAACAAGTTTAATAAATGATACAGGTGATTACCGTTTCATGCTTTTGGAAACTAGGGGTGAAGATGGTTTTATGAGTTATAGTTTGGACTGGAAGGATCCTCTAAAAAAGCATACTTGAATATGAAATGTGACGAAGTGATACGGTCTCTCTAGGAATGTATGGATTATGAAAACTGCTCCCGATGAACATTGGTATAAAATAGGAATTAAAGAGTCAATAAAAAAAAGTCGATTTTTAACGCAAGTCACCTAAAAAAGCAACCTTTTGTGGCTATACATCAGAATTGGCTTTTTACGTTTTATTAATCAAAAAATATGAAATTATTTATAGTAGTAAACGTTGACTGGTTTTTTCTGTCGCACCGTCTTCCTGTTGCTTTAGCTGCACAAAAGGCAGGATGGGATGTAACTATTGTGACAGCTGACACAGGCAAACTGAAAGATATAGAGGCCTTAGGTTTGAAGACCATCAATCTACCCATGTCACGTTCTGGGATGAACATAATCGAAGAACTTAGAACACTAAACTTTTTGAGAAAATTATATCAACGTGAGAAACCTGACGTGGTACATCATGTGGGTATGAAAACAATTCTCTGGGGTACTTTGGCTACAAAATTTGCGAAAGTTAAAGGGGTAGTGAATGCCGTTAGTGGTCTTGGTGGATTCTTTGCCGAAAATAATAAATCTTTGTTGGCTAAATTGATGCCAATGGTTCTGAAGTTTTCACACAATAGAAAGAATTTATTGGTTATCTTCCAAAACAACGAAGATAAAGCTCTGTATTTGAAGAATGGCATTATTAATGAAAATCAAGCAAGGTTTATCAAAGGATCTGGTGTGAATTTGGATGAATTTTGCTATACTTCAGAGCCTGCAGAAGGCAAACTTGTTGTTGTTTTCACAGGGCGCATGATAGCTGAAAAAGGGGTTTTCATTCTTACTGATGCAGCTGAAAAGCTTAGGAAAGATTTTAAAAATAAAGTTGAATTCTGGCTTGTTGGCGGTCTAGATGATCATCCTGGTGCAATAACAAAAGAGCAATTAGATATAATCTGTGATGGTGAATACATAAAATGGCTGGGATATAGAACGGATGTTAAAGACTTGTTGTGTAGGTCCCATGTTGTAGCTTTTCCATCATATTATATGGAAGGGCTGCCCAAGTCATTGATTGAGGCTGCAGCTATTGGCAGGCCTATCATCACTACAAAATCGGTAGGATGCAAGGACACAGTGGATGATGGTGTCAACGGATTTTTGATACCAACGAAAGATAGTTTTTCTTTAGCAGATAAGTTGGTTATATTGATTGATAATCCAGATTTACGTAAGAAAATGGGTAAGGCGTCAAGACTAAAAGCAGAAAGAGAATTTTCTTTATATTCAGTAGTTGAGAAACATCTTAACATTTATTATGAATTACTAGGAATGCAATAATTGTTAATTACAATCACTATGAACCATGTTGTAATTATGGCCGGCGGCGTAGGGAGTCGTCTTTGGCCACTTTCGACACCAGAAGTTCCCAAGCAGTTCATTGATGTTCTTGGAATAGGAAGAACTCTGATTCAATTAACGGTCGATCGTTTCGTTTCAGTTTGTTCACCTGATAATTTTTGGGTGGTAACTGGAGAGAAGTATGTGGATGTTGTGTGTGAACAACTTCCTTCTATCCCCAAAGAACAAGTATTGGCGGAACCTACAGGTCGTAATACAGCGCCATGTATAGCATACGCTTCATGGAAAATAGCCAAAAAAGATTCTACTGCCAACATTGTTGTTACACCTGCTGATGCATTAATTCTCAAGACCAGTGAATTTACTTCGGTAATAGCTAAAGCTCTATCTTTTACAGCAAAATCTAATGCTATAGTAACAGTTGGTATTTCTCCTACACGCCCAGAAACAGGTTATGGTTATATCCATTCTTTCTCGAATGTTCGTGGTGAAATTATAAAGGTTTCTGAATTTAAGGAAAAACCAACATTGGAAATTGCTAAAGAATATGTAAAGAGTGGACAGTACTTCTGGAATGCTGGTATATTCGTGTGGAATGTTGTAACTATTCTACATGAGTTGCGCGCATATGCACCTCAGATTGCTGGTGTTATGGATGAGTTGTCACCTTCATTGTTTACAGACTATGAGCAAGCTGAATTGCAACGTTTATTCCCAACTTGTGACAAGATATCCATTGATTATGCCGTAATGGAAAAGTCATCCAATATCTATGTGATTGCTGAAGATCTTGCCTGGAGTGATTTGGGTAGTTGGGGATCTATAATGACTCATATTGATTCAGATCAAAACGGGAATGTGGTTGTAGGAGATGATGTACGTTTATTTGGCTGTAAAGGCTGTTTTGTGCATACAGCTGAAGAAAAGACAGTTGTTGTAGAGGGTCTTGATGGTTTTATTATTTCAGAATCAAAAGACCGGCTACTGGTTTGTCGTTTAAGCGAAGAACAGCATATAAAGGATTATTCGGCATGATTTAATATTCGATAATTGATTATAAATAAGACATGAAGATTATGATTACAGGCATTCATGGCTTTGTTGGAACAAATCTCGTGAATGCATTTAAACAAGCAAATACAATTTATGGGTTGGATATAGTCTCACCTAAGAAAGAGGGTGTGGAGCATACGTTTAACTGGTCAGTGTTGGATGATTTGTCTGATTTAAAATTTGATGCTATTATACATTTGGCTGGTATAGCTCATGATACAAAGAACCAGATGGAGGCACAGAAGTACTTTGATGTGAACTTGGGATTGACGCAGAAGATCTTTGATTCCTTCCTAAACTCTCACGTTAAGAAGTTTTTTTTCTTCAGTTCAGTGAAAGCAGCTGCTGATAGAGTAGAAGGTAATGTGTTGACGGAAGATATGGTGCCATCACCTAAAGGTCCATATGGGGAGAGTAAGATAGCGGCAGAGAATTATATCCTATCTAAGCAGGCAGAGTGGGAGGTAAAGGGTAAGCAGGTTTATATCCTACGGCCTTGTATGATTCATGGTCCTGGTAATAAGGGTAATCTGAATTTGCTTTACAATGTGGTGAGTAGGGGAATCCCTTGGCCATTGGGGAGCTTTGAGAATAAACGAACCTTCACTTCTATTGATAACCTCTGCTATGTAGTGAATGGCTTGCTGACTAAGTCTGTTCCCAGTGGTATTTACCACATGGCTGATGATGAAGCAATTTCTACTAATGAGCTGATTGGGATTATTTGTGGGGCATTAGGTAAAAAAGCTCGCATTTGGCACATCAATAAAAGTTTTATGGAAGGCTGTGCTAAACTTGGTACCCTGTTACATTTGTCTTTAAACACAGAACGTTTGCAAAAGCTGACTGAGAATTATGTGGTGTCTAACCAAAAGATTAAGAATGCGTTGGGGTTTGAAGTGATGCCAGTTAGAGCAAAAGATGGATTGTTGAAGACAATAAAATCGTTTGTTAAATAAAAAAGACGAGGGGTAACCTTGCTTTTTTCATTTGGCCTATCTCTGATGTAATGCATTTCCCTAATGAATGATGAAGAATGATTAAAGAATAATTCGCTAAATAATAATTAACTGGCAATTAATGATTCATAGCAAATATTGCACGGTACTCCTCTGCATCGAACGAGGGGCAGGGCTTGGATCTGTCAAACTCGTTGTGACCGAAGATGAGGGCGTTGGGGAACTGCTGCTTCAGGCGTATCAGCAGGTCTAACAGGGTGTCACGTTGTGCCTCTGTTCGGGTGTCGGCAGACTCTCCATTTT
>JAEEGL016163043.1_pt1 | contig 14668 bp, 9 predicted proteins | sample 9134231 | NCBI WGS metagenome assembly JAEEGL01 (sample SAMN16246548, study PRJNA631951) | gut metagenome | biome: gut microbiome; feature: rumen; material: fiber-attached | host: Bos | place: Iran: Karaj | collected 2018-10 | reverse complement strand
TGGGATATGTTATTCCTAGAAGCTACGCAAATAAGGATAGTCAAAATAGGGCTATTTTAACTTTTCTTAATGAACATATTGATGACCTTGATAAGATTGCTTTTATCTTCAGAACCAATTCTGAGGCACTTTCTATTGCAAGCCTATGCAAATCTGCAGGAATTCCAACTAACCTTGAAAATGTTTCAAAAAGCTTTGCTGACAGTAGTGCGGTAAGGTTGTGTATTGACTACCTTTCTTTTGCGTATTTGGGCCATAGACGGGAACATTTTTACCGAATAATGAATAAGCCAATGCGGTATATATCAAGAGATTGTGTGACCAAAGAAAAGGTAAGAGAGGAAGAGGTACTAAGGTTTTACAGCGGTAACTGCGGTAAAACAAATGAGATAAAGAGGTTTTTCAGACAGCTTTCAATGCTTGAGCACATGAGACCTTCGTTAAATATCCGCTTTCTTAGAAATGAAATGGGAATTGATAAGCTTTTTCCCGGGGAAATCGATGCTCTTAACGAACTATCTGAAATGGCAGCAAAAGAGCAGGATAATAGATTTTTTTTGGAAAAGCTGCAGAGTCTTAGAGAAAAAAGCGATGAAGAAGGAAAACAGAAAAATAAAAATATAGGAAAAGGTAAAAAGCTAAATCTTCTTACTATGCATGGTTCAAAGGGGCTTGAGTTTGATATTGTCTGGCTTCCGAACTTAAATGAAGGAATCATACCTTCAAGAAGCTCTGTAACGCCGTCGCAGATAGAAGAAGAGCGCCGCATGCTCTATGTCGGAATGACAAGGGCAAAAACAGCGCTCATAATGTCTTATTTATCTGGTACTGAGAATAATCCCATGCTACCATCAAGGTTCTTAAGGCCCATCAGGCATTTGTGGGAGAATAGGAAAAATTATTCCTCTCCATCAAGACCTTCTTCTGGGAGCTCAATGATCTCGTCAAACTCAACGTCGTCAAGATAAAGATCAAAGGCTTCTGAAACTGCTTCATATTCAGCATCATCACTGATGTAGCCAAGTTCAGGCTCATCATCCTCGCCGTGATATATGAATTCATAGAACCAAACATTACCATCGTTGTTCTGACCATTCTTATCAAGTGGGAGAAGAACGATATAATCCTTGGAATTGACTGTAAGAACTATGATAATGGCGCATGTTACAACCTCAATCTTGCCGTCTTTGGTTTCAATCTCGACGTCAACGGTCATCTGCTCATCATTTTCAATCTTGGTGTTCATATCAGTTGCAATCTTGGAAAATTCCATTAGGTTAGCCTCCTGCGATAATTTTTATCAATTATTCTTCGATTTCTACCACGATTATAGCATAGATTATGTGCAGAAATAGCATTAATGTGATAAAATATATCGGCGTATGGAAAAAATTGGAAGAGTATACCTTGGGAGCAAAGATGACGAATAAACTTAGTATTTGTAAAGAAAAGCCATATCCTCTTGGCTGTTATATTGATTATGATAAGAGCCTTGTGGTTCGCGCGGTTTTTGGCGAAGGCGAAAACTTGGGAGTTACTTTGTATCCTCAGGATGGTGACAAAGAAACAAAGAGTCTTTCAATTACTTTTACCAAAGAACACAAGTTAGGCGCTATCTATTCTGCAAGAGTTAAGGGAATAGATAATATAGACAAGTATGTTTCCTACAATTATTTTGAGGATGGCGCATATTTTTGCGACTCTTATGCCAAACATGTTCTTGGACTTGAGTGCTTTGGCAAGGACGTTCCTGATTCTAAAATCAGTGCGAAGCTTGACAATAAAGCAAGCTGTGACACCTCAGAGATACAGTTTGACTGGGGAGATGATGCTTCTTTGAATATCCCGTATGAGGACAGCTTCGTTTATCTTTTGCATGTAAGAGGCTTTACCAAGAGCTCTTCTAGTGGCGTTACGACTGCCAAGAGAGGAACCTTTGGCGGAATTATAGAAAAAATCCCTTATCTTAAATCTCTTGGTGTAACAACCCTGGAGCTTATGCCTGTTTATGAGATGAATGAGGTTGAAACTCCACTTAGAAGTAAGGTTTTAAGCATGGGTATTTCTGCTGATGCAGAAAATGAGCATGACAAGCTTGTTTTTTCTAAGGATGGTTCTTTATCGGGAGGCAGCTCAATAACCAAGAAGCTCAATTTCTGGGGCTATAAAAAGGGTTATTATTTTGCTCCAAGAAGCGCATATTGCGAAAATCCGGAAAATGCGGAAAACGAATTTAAGAACTTTGTGAAAACCCTGCATGAAAATGGCATGGAGCTTATCCTGCAGTTTTACTTTGATGACAACGAAAGTGAAACACTTATCATAGATGCGCTCAGATACTGGAGATGTACCTATCATGTAGATGGCTTCCATCTTAAGGGGGCAAGGCTTCCGCTTAGACAAATTGCTTTAGAGCCACTTTTTACCGATGTAAAAATATGGTATGAGTGGTTTGACCTCTACGATATCTATGGCGGCGCTTCTTTAGATAAGAGATATCTGGGCATATACAATAACAACTTCATGTACTCAGCAAGGAGATTTTTAAAGAGTGATGACAATTCTGTAAATGATTTCCTTAAGAGCATGATAGCTAATGGCACTGATCACGCGCAAATTAACTATATTTGTGACTATGAGGGCTTTAGGCTTTCAGACCTGGTTTCCTATGAGCACAAGCACAACGAGGAAAACGGAGAAAATAACAAAGACGGCTCCGATAACAACCTTAGCTGGAACTGTGGAATTGAAGGTAGAACCAGAAAGCACAATATCTTAGAGCTTCGTAAGAAGCAGATGAAAAATATACTGACAATGTTGTTTATGGCTCAGGGCACTCCGATGCTATTTGGCGGTGATGAGTTTGGCAATTCCCAGCAGGGAAACAATAATCCTTATTGTCAGGACAACGAAATCGGCTGGATTGACTGGAAGGCATTGGACAAAAACGAAGATATTCTGGAATATGTACGATTCCTTTCAAAGCTTCGCTTTAGCCACAAATTCCTCCATGAGAAGAAGCCTTTCAAGATGATGGATTATATTTCCTGCGGCTATCCTGATTTATCCTGTCATGGAAAGGACGCCTGGAGACCTGACCTGTCCGGCTACAGTCATGTACTTGGTATGCTATACTGTGGCCTTTATGAGAATAATAAGGACAATTCAGACTTTATCTATGTCTGCTATAATATGCACTGGCAAAAAGCTGAATTTGCTCTTCCTAAGCTTCCTGATGGACTTAAGTGGAAGATTCTATCAGATACAGATGAAAATATGGTAGTTGACTCACGCAGCAGGTCACGAAATAGTGAAGGTCATGAGCTTATTTTACAAAATGAGCGCTCTGTTAGGATTTACGTTAGTGAAATAGATTCTAGTTATACAGATAAAACAACTAAGAGAAAGACAGGAAAAAGAAATAATGGAAAAAATTGATGTTATTGAGAAGTTTCTCAGATATGTAAAAATTGATACTCAGTCAGATGATACAACAGGAACTTCGCCTTCTACAATGAAGCAGCACGATCTTGCGAAGCTTCTTAAGAAAGAGCTTGAAGAAATTGGAGCTTCCAATGTGATCTATGATGAGGATCACTGCTATGTGTATGCTTCAATCCCATCAAATATTGATGATGGTAAGGAAAGACCTGCAATCGGATTCATTTCACACATGGATACCTCTGATGAGGTAAGTGGCAAGGATGTAAAGCCAAGAATCATTGATAACTATGAGGGAACAGACATTGTTCTTTCTCAGGACGGCAAGACCATCCTTTCACCTAAGGATTTCCCTGAGCTGCTTAATCATATCGGGGAAGACCTTATTGTAACAGATGGAACAACACTTCTTGGTGCTGATGATAAGGCTGGCGTTTCTGAGATCATGACCATGGCAGAGACACTCCTTAAGAATCCTGAAATTAAGCATGGCGAAATCAAGATTGCTTTTACTCCTGACGAAGAGATTGGCGCAGGAACAGCCTTTTTTGACATCGCTAAATTCGGAGCTAAGTATGCCTACACTGTTGACGGCGGCAAGCTTGGAGAGCTTGAATATGAGAATTTCAATGCCGCTGAGGGTGTTATCAAGGTAAATGGCCGCAGCGTTCATCCTGGTGATGCCAAGAATAAGATGATAAATGCAGCACTTATCTGCTATGAATTCCACTCACTTCTTCCTGTATTTATGAATCCTATGTATACAGAAAAAAGAGAGGGATTCTTCCATTTAACTGAAGTTACCGGTGGTACAGAGAAGGCTACAGCGTCATATATCATTCGTGACCATGATGCAAAGCTTTTTGAAGAGAAAAAAGAGCTCTTTAAGGCTGCAGCTGATTTCCTTAATAAGAAATACGGTGAGGGCACAGTTGAGGTTACAGTTAAAGACCAGTACTTTAACATGATCGGTCAGATTCGCCCACACATGCATCTTGTTGATAATGCCAAGAAGGTTATGGAAGAGCTTGGTATTACACCAATTGACAGCCCAATCAGAGGCGGTACAGATGGTGCAGCCCTTTCATATATGGGACTTCCTTGTCCTAACCTTTGCACTGGTGGTTACAACTACCATGGCAAATATGAGTATGCATCCATTCAGGAAATGAGAAGAGTAGTTGATATTCTTCTTGGAATTGTTAAGAAGTACGGAGAAGAGTTTTAAGTAATGTCAAATGAAATTAATATTTTAAATGCAAATAAAGAAGATATAAAGGATGCCGAGAGCTTAAAGCAGCTTGAGTTCATTGAGAAGGCAAGGGAAATAGTTGAAGGGCTTAAAAATGAGCTCGGAAGAACTCCAAGAGCCTGCGTTGTTACCTTTGGCTGTCAGATGAATGCAAGAGATTCAGAAAAGCTTCTTGCTATTCTTAAGCTTGCAGGCTATGAGGAAACTGAGTCTGAGGATGCAGATTTTGTTATCTATAATACCTGCACAGTAAGAGATAATGCGGACCAGAGAGTCCTTGGCCGTCTTGGTCAGTGCAGCAATTTTAAGAAAAAGAATCCTCACATGAAGATTGCTATTTGCGGCTGCATGATGCAGGAGGAAGGTGCTGTTGCCAAGATTCAAAAGAGCTACAGATTTGTTGATCTTATTTTTGGAACACACAATATCTACAAGTTTGCTGAGCTTTTATATACCACTTTACTTGCAGACAGAATGATCATCGATATCTGGAAGGAAACAGACAAGATTGTTGAGGACCTTCCTGTTATGCGTAAGTATCCATTTAAGTCAGGTGTTAATATTATGTTTGGCTGTAATAACTTCTGTACTTACTGCATAGTGCCTTACGTTCGTGGCCGCGAGCGCTCCAGATCACCTAAGGATATCATCAGGGAATGTGAGAAGCTTGCTAAGGACGGTGTTAAAGAGGTAATGCTTCTTGGACAGAACGTCAATTCCTATGGCAATGACTTTAAGGATGGAGATCCAAATAAGATTTCTTTTTCCCAGCTCATTGAAGAAGTAAGTATGGTAGAGGGGCTTGAGAGAGTAAGATTCATGACTCCTCACCCTAAGGATTTTTCTGATGAGCTTTTGGATGTTATTGCCCGCAATCCTAAGATTGCAAGACATATTCATCTGCCTCTTCAGTCAGGAAATACTGAGATTCTTCGCAGAATGAACAGAAAGTATACTAAGGAAAGCTATCTTGCCCTTGTAGACAAGATTCACGAAAAGCTTCCTGATGTAGCTATTACAACTGATATTATAGTTGGTTTCCCTGGAGAGACTGCTGCAGACGTGGACGATACCATCGATGTAGTTAAGAAGGCAAGATTTGACAATGCCTTTACCTTTATCTATTCAAAGAGAACAGGTACACCTGCTGCCTCTTTTGAAGATCAGGTTCCAGAGGATGTTGTAAAAGAAAATTTTGACAGACTTTTAAAGGTTGTTCAGGAGACTGCAAGAGAGCAGGCTGACAGATTTACAGGAAGATGTGAGGCTGTTCTTGTAGAGGGCGTAAATGAGCATGACGAGGCTCTTTTAACAGGAAGAATGTCGAACAACACTCTTGTTCATTTTCCTGGAGATAAGGCACTTATCGGGGAGATTGTTAATGTAAGGCTTAATGAGTGCCATGGCTTTTATTATATGGGCCAGATTGAAGAGTAATAAATTTAGTTAAGGGGAGTTTTGTTGTGGAAAGTACTGCAACTTATGATACTGTTGATATAAATCAGGTATCTCCTATGATGCAGCATTATCTGCAGACTAAAGCAGATAACAGGGACTGCATTTTGTTCTATAGATTAGGAGATTTTTACGAACTGTTTTTTGATGATGCCAGAGTGGCTTCTAAGGAACTTGAGCTTACACTTACAGGAAAGGCCTGTGGCCTTGAAGAAAGGGCTCCCATGTGTGGAGTTCCTTTTCATGCTGTAGATACATATCTTACCAAGCTGGTTTCCAAGGGCTATAAGGTTGCGATTTGTGAGCAGACCGAGGATCCTAAGCTGGCCAAGGGAATTGTAAAAAGAGAGGTTACAAGAATTGTAACTCCTGGAACTAACCTTAACATGCAGTCCCTTGAGGAAACCAAGAACAATTATATTATGAGTGTTTTGTATACCTCAGATATGATTGGTATTTCTGTAGCCGATGTTACTACCGGTGATTACTATCTGACAGAGGTTGATTCTCTTCGTGCTGTCAATGATGAGATCGTAAAGTATGCGCCATCAGAGCTTATCTGTAACGAGGCTTTTTCTTTTAGCGGAGCTGATATAGATGATCTAAAGAACAGACTGCAGATTTTTATAAACCCTCTTGAAGCAAGATATTTTGATGAGGATTCCTGCAAGAGACTTCTAATGAAGCACTTTAAGGTTTCATCACTTATTGGACTTGGGATAGATGATTTTCCTAATGGTATCGTAGCTGCCGGTGCACTTTTGCAGTATCTTATCGATATGCAGAAGTCTGATATCAGCAACATTACCCATGTTTATCCTTATCTTGCAAGTAAATTCATGCTTCTGGATTCTTCCACAAGAAGAAATCTTGAGCTTGTAGAAACCATGCGTGATAAACAAAAGAGAGGAACGCTTCTCTGGGTTTTGGATAAAACCAAGACTGCCATGGGAGCAAGAACTCTTAGAAGCTTTATTGAGCAGCCTCTTATCGACAGCCAGGAGATATTAAAGAGACAGAGCGCTGTGGAGACTCTTGTAAAGAATGTTGTTACCAGAGAGGAAATAAGGGAATACCTTGGTCCTATCTATGACCTTGAAAGACTTATGTCAAAGATTACTTTTAAGACAGCAAATCCAAGGGATCTTTTGGCATTTAGAAATTCAATCAAGATGATTCCTGCTATTAAGACATCCCTTCTTGATGTACAGGATAATGAAGAACTTAAGAGAGTTTTTGAAAATCTTGATTCCCTTAAGGATATCCATGATCTTATCGATCAGGCTATTGTTGAGGAACCTCCTCTTGCAATTAAGGAAAGCGGCATCATCAAGGACGGCTTTGATGAAGATATCGACCATTTCAGAGAGGCAGGAACTAATGGTAAGCAGTGGCTTGCTGAGTTGGAAGAACAGGAAAAGGAAAAAACAGGTATTAAGAACCTTCGTATTAAGTACAGCAATGTATTTGGATACTCCTTTGAGGTAACAAATTCCTTCAAGGACAAGGTTCCTGATTATTTCATAAGAAAGCAGACTCTTACAAATGCTGAGAGATACACAACCCCTCAGCTTAAAGAGCTTGAAGATACAATTTTAAATGCTCAGGATAAGCTTAATAACCTTGAGTATGACATGTTCTGTAAAATACGTGATTCTATCGCCCTTGAGATTGAAAGAATCCAGACTACAGCCAAGGCGGTTGCCTTGCTTGATGTGTATGCATCCCTTGCGTATGTTGCTGAGAAGAATCACTATGTTAAGCCTTCTATCAATTCAAAGGGAAGCATTAACATAAAGAACGGTAGACATCCTGTTGTTGAGCTGATGCTGGATACCTCTGATATGTTTATTTCAAATGACACATATCTTGATAATAAAAAGCACTGTATTTCTATTATCACAGGTCCTAACATGGCAGGTAAATCCACATATATGAGGCAGACAGCGCTTATTGTGCTGATGGCTCAGATCGGAAGCTTTGTTCCTGCAGATAAGGCGGATATGTGTGTTGTTGACAGAATCTTTACCAGAGTTGGTGCTTCCGATGACCTTGGAAGCGGACAGTCTACCTTTATGGTTGAGATGAACGAGGTTGCCAATATTTTGCGTAACGCAACTCCCAATTCTCTTTTGATACTTGATGAGATTGGTAGAGGAACATCAACCTATGACGGTCTTGCCATTGCCTGGGCAGTAACAGAGCATATAAGTAACCGCAAGATTCTCGGTGCCAAGACGCTTTTTGCCACACATTATCACGAGCTTACTGAGCTCGAAGGAAAGATGGACAACGTCAATAACTACTGCATAGCAGTTAAGGAAAATGGCGATGATATCGTATTCCTTCGAAAGATAATTAAGGGCGGTGCTGATAAGAGCTATGGTATTCAGGTAGCCAAGCTTGCCGGCGTACCTGATATGGTAATTGACAGGGCAAAGGAAATTGTTACTGAGCTTACTGACAATGATATTACTGAGAAGGTTCAGGCAATTGCCAAGGAAAATAAGAACGACAAAAAAGTTAAAGTTAAGCATTACGATGATGTAGATATAGACCAGATGTCGCTTTTTGACACTGTTACAGACGAAGAGGTTTTGAGAAGACTAAAGGAGATTGATATAACTACACTTACTCCTATGGATGCCCTTAATACTCTTTATAAATTGCAGAGCGATTTAAAGAACAGGTGGAAAAACTAAATGGCTATAATAAACGAACTTGATAAAAATACCATAGACCAGATTGCTGCCGGTGAGGTTGTAGAAAGACCTGCCAGCGTAGTTAAGGAACTTGTAGAAAACGCCATTGACTCAGGTGCCACTGCCATTACTGTAGAAATAAAGGGTGGCGGAATCGATATGATAAGGGTTACTGACAATGGTAGCGGAATAGAAAAAAGCCAGATAAGAAAGGCTTTTAAAAGGCATGCTACAAGTAAGCTAAAGACTATAGATGATCTTTTTTCTATCCATTCTCTTGGCTTTAGAGGTGAGGCTTTATCAAGTATTTCGTCTGTAGCCCAGGTTGACATGATCACCAAAACAAGGGATGACCTTGTTGGTACCAGATACAGCATAAATGGAGGAGAAGAGGCAGGCTTTGAGGATATCGGAGCTCCTGATGGAACAAGCTTCATTATCAGGAACCTTTTTTACAACACTCCTGCAAGAAAGAAATTCTTAAAGACCCCTCAGACGGAAGGAAGCTACATCGGGGATGTTATGGAGCATATGGCTCTTGATAATCCTACAATATCCTTCCATTACATAAATAACAAAGAGGATAAGTTCTCTACCTCAGGAAACGGAGATCTTAAGGAGCTTATTTACAGGATTTACGGAAGAGACGTTTCTGTATGTGTCCGTCCGATAAATGTCAGCAGGAACGGCATGACTTTGGAGGGGTATCTTGGAGAGCCAACCCTTAACAGGTCCAATAGAAATTTTGAGATTTTCTTTGTAAATGGCAGATATGTAAAGGACAAGATCATTTCAAAGGCTCTTGAAGAGGGCTACAAGCAGTATCTTATGATGCACAAGTTCCCCTTTGCTGTCCTTCATCTTCGCATGGACCCTGAGATGGTGGATGTTAACGTACATCCTGCCAAGCTGGAGGTCAGATTTAATAATCAGCCTATTTTGTACGATTTCATTAAGACCAGTGTTGAGAATACCTTGAAATCTCAGGAGATGATTCCTGATGCACTTCTTGATGCCAAGGCAGATGCTAAGGCAAAGGCAGAAGAAGAGAAAGCAAGACAAGAACGATTAGCTGCAAATGTAGCTGTAGTGAAAGTAGAAGAAACTGACAGTGCTAAGAATAATGATGCTGGTAGCGTCAAAGTAACAGATAATGGCAATGTTCAGGTTATAGCTTCAGGCAAGAATCTTCCGGGCAAGGAAGAATTCTTTGATGACACAGAAGATGCTAAGGATAAGTTAAAGACTGCGCCAGAAGTAAAGACTGCACCGGAGCCCTTTGAGAAAAAGAGATTTGAAGAAAGCAAGATAGCTGACAGTGAGCCTGTTTTTGTAACCGGAGTTAAGGCAGAACCTATCAAAATAGAAGATACCAACAAATCTGCTGTTTGGACCAGAATCTTTGGAGATTCTGATGGGAAGAGGGCTGAAAAGGCAGATAAGAAGCCTTCTGCTATCATTAAACAGCATGAGGCAATTGTTGTTGAGAAGAAACCGGTTCAGCTTAATCTTTTTGATGAAAAGGTATTAAGCAAGGAAAACGTCAAGGAATATGAGATTCTTGGACAGATATTTGGTACCTATTGGATAATAGGCTTTAAGGACAAGATGTTTCTTGTTGACCAGCACGCTGCTCATGAAAAGGTCAACTATGAGAGGATGATGAAGAGATACAAATCAGGTGAGATGCTCTCTCAGATGGTTAATCCTCCTGTTATTGTCACATTATCTGCTCAGGAAGAGGAAATGTTTTTAAATTACAGACAGTATTTTGAAAAGCTTGGCTTTAACATCGAGAATTTTGGCGGCCATGAGTATGCAATGAGAGCTATTCCGATTGACCTTTTTGGCTGTGATTCTGAAAAGGAGATGTTCCTTGAAATTCTTGATGAGCTTTATCACGAAAGTGGCATGGATAGAACTCCTGACGTAATCAACTACAAGATTGCCAGCATGGCCTGCAAGGCTTCTGTTAAGGGCAATACCAAGATGAGTCATGTTGAAATGGAGGCTCTTTTGGATGAGCTTCTAACTCTTGAGAATCCATATAACTGTCCTCATGGCAGACCAACTATTGTTTCTATGTCGAAATACGAGATAGATAAGAAGTTTAAGAGAGTTGTAGAGTGATATGCAAAAACTTATTGTATTAACCGGACCAACTGCGGTTGGTAAGTCAAAGCTATCAATTGAACTTGCGAAAAGAATTGGCGGAGAGATAATCTCCGCTGATTCTATGCAGGTATATAAGTACATGAACATTGGAACTGACAAGATAAGTCCTGAAAAAATGGGTGGCGTAAGACATCATCTTATTGATTTTCTTGAACCTACTGAGGATTTTAATGTTTTTATGTTCCAAAAGCTTGTGAAGGAAGCTATAAACGATATATCTTCCAGAGGTAAAGTGCCGATTATTGTAGGCGGAACAGGCTTTTATATTCAGGCAGTTCTTTATGACATTGACTTCACGGAAACAGATGAAGATGATTCCTACAGGTCAGAGCTTGAAAAAAGAGCTGAAACTGAGGGGGTACATGTTTTACATGAAGAGCTTAGGGCTGTTGATCCTGAGTCAGCAGAGGCTATTCATGAAAACAATGTCAAACGAGTGATAAGAGCGCTTGAATACTACGAAAAGACCGGAAGACCTATTTCACAGCACAACAAGGAGCAGCATGAGCGCAAGTCTCCTTATGATTTTAGGTACTTCGTATTGACAGATGACAGAAATACGTTATACTCACGTATTGATAAAAGAGTGGATTTAATGATGGAAGAAGGGCTTCTTTCTGAAGTTGAAGAGCTTCAAAAGCTTAATATTCCTAAAAATGCCACCTCGATGCAGTCCCTTGGCTATAGAGAAATAATTGGCTATTTAGATGGTGAATATGATCTTGATAGAGCAGTTTATCTTATAAAACTTAACACCAGACATTTTGCCAAGCGCCAGCTTACATGGTTTAGAAGAGAGCAGGATGTCATTTGGATTGACAAAAGGGACTATAACCACGACGATGAATTAATTTTGAAAGAGATGATTAGGATTTATGAACAAGGAAATGTATAAGTCTCTCGGAATTTCCGAGCAGGTCTGTGAATTTGGAGAAAACATATTAAAGGGTCTTGATGAGAGATTCAAAAAGATTGATGAAAATGCTGAATACAATCAGCTTAAGGTTCTTAAGGCAATGCAGGATAACAAGGTTAGTGAGGCCTGCCTTCTTGGAACTACAGGTTACGGCTATAATGACATCGGTAGAGAAAAGCTTGAGGCTGTATATGCCTCAGTTTTCCATACAGAGGATGCCCTTGTAAGACCTCAGATTACTTGCGGAACTCATGCTCTTGCCCTTGCTCTTATGAGCAATCTTCGCCCTGGAGATATGCTTTTTTCTCCGGTGGGTAAGCCCTACGATACACTGGAAGAGGTTATTGGAATAAGACCTTCCAAGGGTTCCCTTAAGGAATATGGAATTGATTACGCTCAGGTAGATCTTTTGCCAGATGGATCCTTTGACTTTGATAATATAAAGAAAACTCTTCTTGATCATGATAATATAAAGCTTTGCACAATTCAGAGATCCAAGGGATATCAGACTAGACCTACTTTATCAGTTGAGAGAATTGGCGAGCTTATCTCCTTTATTAAGTCTGTAAGAAGTGATGTTTATTGCATGGTAGACAACTGCTACGGCGAGTTTGTTGAGAAGATCGAACCTACAGACCTTGGCGCAGATATGGTTGTGGGTTCACTTATTAAGAATCCGGGTGGCGGACTTGCTCCTATCGGTGGTTATATCGCTGGTAAGAAGGAATGTGTAGAAAATGCAGCATTCAGACTTACATCTCCTGGACTTGGCAAAGAGGTTGGGGCTTCACTTGGAATCCTTCCTCAGTTTTATCAGGGATTTTTCCTTGCTCCTACAGTAACAGCATCTGCATTAAAGGGAGCTATTTTTGCTGCAAATATATATGAAAAGCTTGGCTTTAATGTTTGCCCTAATGCTACAGAGGAGCGTTTTGATATTATTCAGGCTGTTACCTTTGGAAAGCCTGAGGGAGTTATTGCCTTCTGTGAAGGTGTTCAGGCTGCGGCTCCTGTTGACAGCTTTGTATCTCCTGAGCCATGGGATATGCCAGGTTATGATGCTCAGGTTATTATGGCTGCCGGAGCCTTTGTTTCAGGTTCATCTATTGAGCTTTCAGCTGACGGTCCTATCAAGGAGCCATATTCAGTATTTTTCCAGGGTGGACTTACCTGGCCACACGCGAAGCTTGGAATTTTAAAAACTCTTCAAAGCCTTGTCGATGCAGGTGTGGTAAATAAAGATTTATTGTGCTAAAATATGTAATGGTCTTTTTTTCTGATTGTCTGGAGAAAATTGCTTTTGCAATATAATCAGAAAGGGACATATGAGATCATTTAATTCGCAACTTGCAGATAATACGCTATATAAGGAGACTCTTCCTTACGAAAGGTTCATGAAATCCGGGCCGGAGAGTCTTACGGATGCGGAATTACTTGCGGTTATTATTCGAACAGGTACCAATAACTGTTCTCCTGTAGACATAGCCAAAAAGGTTATGAATCTGGGAAGAGGCAAGGAAAAGGGCCTTAACTGCCTTTTTAACTTATCTATGGATGAGCTTATGAGCATTCATGGCGTAGGTCAGGTCAAGGCAATTATGCTAAAGTGCGTAGCTGAGCTTGCCAAAAGAATGTCTTTTCAAAAGACGCTGGAAACCATGGATTGCAGCAATTCAGACATTATTGCTGATTATTACATGGAGAGGCTGCGGCACGAGGAGCAGGAAAAGGCGATTTTGCTATGCCTCAACAATAAGCTAAAGCTTATAGAAGAGAGCACGCTGTCAATAGGAACGGTCAATTCAGCGAGTCTATCGCCAAGAGATATTTTTATGAAGGCGCTTAGGTGCGGAGCAAGTTATATGGTGCTACTTCATAATCATCCTGCGGGTGATCCGACACCCAGCAAACAGGATATTCTTATTACTAACAGAATAAGAGAATCAGGCTTAATGCTTGATATTATTTTAAGAGATCACATCATAATAGGAGACAAGGCTTATTGCAGTCTGGAAAACAGTGGGCTGCTATGGCAATAAGGAGGATGTTTTGAGCAATATTTTTGGAATTGATCTTGGAACCAGCAATATCAAGATTTATAACAGAGATGAGGATTCATTAACTGTAGAAAAGAATATGATTGCCATCGAAAACAAGACTAATGTTTTTGCATATGGTAATTCAGCATATGAAATGTATGAGAAGGCTCCTGACAAGATCAAAATCAGCTATCCACTTAACAGCGGAGTTATTGCTGATATTGAGCATATGGAGACTTTGGTAAAGCTCTTTATTACAGACCAGATGAAAGGATCAGTAAAGCCTTGTGAGGTTTATATCGCTGTTCCTAAGGATGTAACAGAGGTTGAGAGAAAAGCTTTCCATGACCTTATCAATGATGCCGGAATCAAGGCTAAAAAGATCATGATGGTTAAAAAGCCTCTTGCAGACGGTCTTGGAATGAACGTTGACGTTATGAACTCTCAGGGTGTTCTGGTTGTAAACGTTGGATATGATACAACTGAGATTTCAATTCTTTCACTTAGAGGTATCGTAGTTAGTAAGCTTATCAAGGTTGGTGGAAAGAAGTTTGATGAATCCATCAGAAACGTTATCCGTAAGGAATTCGGACTTCTTGTCGGTGAGAAGACCTCAGAAGCTGTAAAGATTTCTCTCAAGGAGCTTGAGAAGGAAGGTAAGGACGCTGTTGTTTATGGAAGAGACATT
>JAEEGL015616701.1_pt1 | contig 14668 bp, 11 predicted proteins | sample 9134231 | NCBI WGS metagenome assembly JAEEGL01 (sample SAMN16246548, study PRJNA631951) | gut metagenome | biome: gut microbiome; feature: rumen; material: fiber-attached | host: Bos | place: Iran: Karaj | collected 2018-10 | reverse complement strand
TCGAAAATGTCCCTCACGTACTCACATTCCTATCTCAAAGGCCTTTGTATAAAGGGCTTGAGGCACGTGAGGGACATTCGTTCTCCCTCACGTTGCCCTCACATTTTCAGCCCCTCAGCCTCACGCAGCCTTCTTTGCCTACGGCGTCACATAAATGAACATTAATGACCACGAATGTCTCATAAATATTTATGACAAATTCATGTATATTTATGGATATTCATGTAGCGTCGCAGACATAAGAAAAGAATAATTCATGTGAGTGTCGAGTTCCAAAAACGTGAGGGAGACGTGAGGGGCATTCATTCTCCCTCACGTGCCTTCAGCCCTTTATGCAAAGGGTTTGAGGCCCCTGATGTGAGCAAGTGAGGGTAAAAATGAAATTCATTAAAAACTTGGAATTTTCTTGCGTCCCTATGGTAGCAAGCATCCAAAAAGTTGAGGTAGCTGAACGCAACGTTTCAGCTACCTCAAGTCTTTTATGCACGAATAATTCAGGTTAGAATTCTACGAGAATGCGGAACACCTTGCCAGGATTCTCGCTCCACCAGCGCATGGTGTCGAGTGCCTCTTCAGGACGGATGACACGGGTGATGAGGTCGTTGACAGGGCTGGAAGCACTCGTGGTGTCGAGCTTCTCCAAGTAGCGGATGACAGCACGGAAGTCAGCGGGCTGGGCATTGCGAGAACCACGGATGTCGAGCTCCTTCTGAACGAAATACTTCGTCTGGAACGATACTTCCGTCTTGGCATAGCCGATGCAGGCCACGCGACCTGTGAAGGCCACCTCGTTGACGGCCATCTGGTAGGTGAAGGGACTGCCCACAGCCTCGATGATGACATCAGGACCGAAGCCACCCGTCATCTCCTGCAGACGCTGATGCACATCCTCCGTCTTAGTGTTGAGGGCGTAGGTGGCACCCATCTTCTTGGCCAATGCCAGCTTCTCATCGTCGATGTCGGCAGCGATGACGGTGGCACCACGCAGCACGGAACGGACGATGGCACCCATGCCCACCATGCCGCAGCCAATGACCATCACCACATCGATATCGGTGACCTGTGCACGATTCACAGCGTGGAAGCCCACGCTCATCGGCTCGACCAGCGCGGTCACCTTGGGGGTGAGCGTGCCAGCAGGGATGATCTTCTCCCAAGGCAGCACGATATACTCCTTCATGGCACCGTTGCGCTGAACACCCAGCGTCTCGTTGTGCTCACAGGCGTTGACGCGGCCGTTGCGACAGGAGGCGCACTTGCCACAGTTGGTATAGGGGTTGCAGGTGACCACCATGCCTGGCTTGAGGCTCTCAGGCACGCCTTCACCTACGGCCTCGATGACGGCACCCACCTCATGGCCAGGAATGACGGGGTTCAGGGCCATGGAATTACGGCCCATAAATGTGTTGATGTCGCTACCGCAGAAGCCTACGTAGCACAGTTTCAGAAGCACCTCTCCACAGCCGGGTGCCTGCGGCTTTTCCATCTCAATAACGTTCAGTTCTTGATTGTGTGAAATCTGTATTGCTTTCATATTTTTCAATTATTACGAGTTTGCCCATGTGACACGCTGCTGGTCGCCGATGATGGCTTTCACCTCCTTGACCAGTTCCCAATCGGGCTCTTCGTTGGCCCATTCGATGTTACGACGCACGTTGGCGGGGTTGGCCGACGAGAAGAGGGTAGAGGAGATGCGTGGGTTGCTCACGCTGAACTGCACGGCCAACTTCTCGATGGGGTAGCCCTTTTTGTTGCAATGCTCAGCTGCACGCTGGCAGGCCTCGACCAAAGCCTTGGGAGCAGGATGCCAAGCAGGCACACCGCGCTGAGAGAGCAGACCCATAGAGAGGGGAGAGGCATTGATGATGCCGATACCCTTCTGCTCGAAGAAGGCGAGGTAATCGACGATGGCATCGTCGTTGAGCGTGAAATGGCAGAAGTTGAGGATGCTCTCCACAGGAGCACGCTCAGCCACCCACTTCAGGTTGGCAAGTTGCAGGTCGGTGATGCCCACATGGCTCACGACGCCCTTGGCCTTCAGTTCAAAAAGGGCAGGCAGCGTCTCATCGACCACCAGCTGCAAACCGCCAGGACGGGCAGCCTGAAACTCGATATCGTGCACATTGATTAGGTCAATGTGGTCAATGCCCAGACGTTCCATGCTCTCATACACGCTATCGGTCACTCGCTTGGCAGAATAGTCCCACGTGTTCACGCCGTCCTTACCATAGCGGCCTACCTTTGTGCTCAGGAAATATTTGTCACGGGGAATGTTGCGAAGCGCCTTACCCAGCACGGTCTCTGCTTTGTAGTGGCCGTAGTAGGGACTCACGTCGATGAAGTTGATACCGCCTTCGATGGCTGTCTCGACAGCCTCGAAGCTCTCTTTCTCATTGGTCTCACGGAAGACACTGCCCAGCGACGAAGCGCCGAAACTCAAGTGGGAAATCTTCATTCCCGTCTTGCCAAGTTCTGTGTAACGCATATCTGGATAATTGTTAGTTGTAAATGTTTCTTTCCCTCAGATTGACTCTGTGCGTGCAAAGGTACGAAGATTCTTGCTAACGGGATGTCACAATAATTACAAATCGTAGGACAAAATGGATATTCCTCCACGTTTTTGAGAACAGACACAGGCTCTGCTCGCTTTTCTAACTATAGTTTGAGTATGCGCACCTCGCAGTTGGTCATGCGCTCTACGTCTTTCATCTCCTTTTTCCAATAGACGGCTTGGATGGCTTTGTTGATGATGCCGTGCCCCACGGCGACAACGGTGCTGTCAGGATAGCGTTGCGCCATGAGTTGAAGAAACTCACGGCTTCTGGCGAACATCGCCTCTAATGACTCGATGTCATCGGGCCACACCTTGCCGCGCAGGTCTGGAATGAACTGACCCGTGAAACTGCCCCAGTCGCGCTCGCGCAGCAGGGGAGTGGTGAAGATGTCTTTGCCATGAGGCTCGGCCAGGATGCGACAGGTGTCAACGGCTCGGCGCAGGTCGCTGCTCACAAAGGCATCGATGGGCTCGTCCTTCAGTTGCTCGGCCAGCTGCTGAGCCTGACGGATGCCCGTCTCGTTGAGTTCACCCTGTGTCTGGCCTTGCATGAGCTGGCGTGCATTATCGACGGTTTCGCCGTGGCGGATTAAATATAGAGTAGTCATAAGTGATGCAAAATTAAAAAAAAAGCAGCAAATGGGCAAATTTTTTTTGTTGATATGGAAAAATGTATTAACTTTGCACCAATATAACTAAAACTATATGAGAAAACTGGCAACTTTTTTGGTGTTGTTCCTCTTGGGAACAGTGGCTGTACAGGCGCAGGGAAAGCGTTTTGCAGTTTATGGCATAGGTTTCTATAATCTGGAGAATCTCTTCGACACCGTTCATGATGCAGGAAAGAACGACTATGAGTACTTGCCTGACGGAAGGAACCGCTGGACAGGACTGAAGTATTCCCATAAGTTGAAGAACATGTCGAAGGTGCTCTCAGAGATGGGCACGGGCTATCTGCATGATGTGGGCTGTGCTGTCATTGGCGTCAGTGAGGTGGAGAATGCCCGTTGCATGACTGACCTCTGCAACCAGCCACCGCTGAAGAAACGCGGCTATAAGTTTGTGCATGTAGAGGGGCCCGACAAGCGCGGCGTAGATTGTGCGCTGATCTATAATCCGAAAATGTTCACGGTAAGAAACGTGAAGCTTGTGCCATACGTCTATACGAAGCCTGAGGATAAAGACCGCGCCACACGTGGCTTCCTCACCGTGAGCGGCACATTGGCAGGCGAGCATCTGACCGTTGTCGTGTGCCACTGGCCCAGCCGTGGTGCCGTGTCCTACTATCGCGAGCAGGCAGGTAGGCAGGTAAAGGCGCTGAAGGACTCGCTGCTGAAAGACGACCCTAAGGTGAAGGTGATTGTGATGGGCGACATGAATGATGATCCGAACAACAAGAGCATGATGCGCGAGCTGGGATGTAAGTCGGAAATCAAGGACGTCCAGTCAGGTGACATGTATAACCCATGGTATAACACGCTCCACAAGAAAGGCAAGGGAACCTTGATTTATGATGGTAAATGGAACCTGTTCGACCAGATTGTGCTCTCGCCTGGGCTGCTGAATATCGACGGTAAAGCCGACTACTCCTCGCTGAAGTTCCGTATGCACGAGATCTTCTCGAAGGACTATCTGTTCCAGAAAGAAGGCAAGTATAAAGGCAACACGCTGCGCACCCATGCCGGTGGCGTCTGGCTCGACGGCTATAGCGACCACCTGCCTACTGTGGTCTATCTGATGAAGGAGACAAAGTGATTGAGAATAGTAAAAACGTCAAATAGTAAATCGTCATGACTATCATTGGAATCGCAGGCGGCACAGGTTCAGGCAAGACCACCGTCGTAAAGAAAATTGCCAACGCACTGCCTCCTCACTGTGCAGCCATCGTGCCGCTGGACTCTTACTACAACGACACCACGGGCATGACCGACGAGGAGCGTAAGGCCATCAACTTCGACCATCCCGATGCGTTCGACTGGAAGTTGTTGACAGAGCACATCAAGATGCTGAAGAACGGACAGGCTGTGGAGCAGCCCACCTATTCTTATGTACTCTCTAACCGACTGCCTGAGACCATACACGTGGAACCCAAACCTGTGATTATCCTAGAGGGTATCATGACGCTGCACTACAAGAAGCTGCGCGACATGATGGACCTGAAAATCTTTGTCGATACGGATGCTGACGTGCGACTCATTCGTAACATCCGCCGCGATGTGGTGGAGCGTGGCCGAACGGTGGATATGGTGCTCGACCGCTATGAGAAGGTGCTCAAGCCCATGCACGAGCAGTTTATCGAGCCCACCAAAAAGTTTGCCGATCTCATTATTCCCTCGGGTGGAGATAACAAGACAGGCATCCACATCGTTCGCACCTATATTGAAGGTATTGTGACGGGCGTGTGATCTTCTCACTATTATTCAGAACTCATCATTATCTGACAATATAAAAACAGGCACTTCCCAACGAGAAGTGCCTGCTTTTATGCTGTCTTGTACTGTTTTATCTTGAAGGATGCAGATACCAGTCTGCATATTCAGCACCCTTCGACTTAACCCAAGGCAGGAAGAAGGGGTAGAGCGTGCTGATCTTCACTTTCTCGTTCTCACGCTTCAGCAGCGTTTCCTTGAAACTCTCGATGGTGACACCATCCAGATAGAAAGCGAAAGGATAATCGCTGTCACGCACGAAGAACTTACCTTCGCTGGGTACGGAACGGTCGTCGAGTGTACCGAAATAGCTGTAGATCATCTTGTCGGTAGGTGCCTCGAAGGGAATGTGAACCTCCCAGCGACCCTCGGACTCTGTGCGATAGATGAAGGGCTTGATGGAAGCTGCGTTGTCGAGCTTGCTGAAACCATTCTTGTAGTTCACCTCCAGAATGTAGGTGGTTCCCAGTTCGCCAGTGATGTCATCAGTCAGCAGGTAGTTGTTGCCGTCAACAATGAAGTTGGCAACCGTGGTGTCCTTCGTCTCAGGATCAACCTTCTTCATCACGATGCTCGACACAGCCTCCTTCGTGTCCAGCGTCAGTGCCAGTCCAGACTTGATAGTGACGTAGTTTTGATAGGTGGTGAGCATGAAAGTCTCCTGCTTGATCTTATAGTCATTGCTTCCCAAAGTGATGGAATAGGTCTTTTCGTGGGTCACCTCTACCATTGCATCGTTCATGTCGTAGTCACCCTGAGAAGGCCAGAGATCCTCAAAAGCATAGATGCCGCTCGATAAGGTCTTCTTCTCTTCCACTTCAGGCAACTTCTTGAATGCATCGGCAGGACGCAGAGCCAGCACGATGTCATCATAGTCGAGATCATTGCAGGCATCCTCAAAGCCCACGATAGCATACTCTTCACCATCAGCGTTCTTATAGGCGAACTTAGCTGTACGGCTCTGTCCCTCAGGATTCTGATACTCGCAGTCATTCTTGTTGAGACCGGTCGTGTTGCAGTATGACAGACCATCGGTTGAAGCACCCCAGACATTGTACTGTCTGGACAGCTTAGCTTCGGAGTAACGGCTGAGACCATTATAGCTGTTGAAGAACTTGTGGCCGTCGCGTGTCTTCTGCATACCCCATCCGTTAGACTTGATGATGAAACCGATCTTCGTTCCCTTGGGGAATACGGATGTTGCTCCCGATAAGTCGCCATTGGCAATGTTAGGATAGTACATCAGCTTCACCACGTCGCCACGGTTCATAGCGATGTTGCCATAGAATTTGGGATTTGTGCACCAGTCGCGCTTCCAGTGGCCGTCCTGCGTGTTGGGCAGCAGCATGATGATGTTCAGATCCATCGGAACCGTGGGCTTGTTGGTGTCATTGTAATAATAGTATCCCAGTGTGTTGTTCCAGCAGGTCATGCTACCCAGGAATGCTACAGATATTTCTGACTCCCTTTCTACGGTCAAGTCGGCCTGCTTGCGAAAATCCTCTTGGCAGGTCTCATTGGCTACCAAGGCGTTGGCCACCGTTTCGTAGAGACCTTCCATCTCTTCGTCGGTGAAGTACAGACGGGGATCAGCCGTCGATTTGTCGAGCAGGTAATTGGGGCGACCGCTCTCGCTATCCCATGAACCAAGGGGCGTCATCCACTCCTTATAAACCTGCACGTCGGTCTTGTCACCAGTCTTTACATCTACTTCGTATGACAACTGGTAGAGTGTCTCCAGACTGGTTGATGCGGGTGCATACATTTTCGACGCTCTGGCTGAACGACGTGCTTCTGCAGGGGTGTCATCACCCAGTCCGGCTACGAGCTGAGCCTGTCCGTCTTTTACGGTGGCGCTCAACAAGTTCTCAGCTACGAAGAAGTTGCCAGTGACCACATACAGATCCTGAGCATAAGCAGGCAACTTCACACTTTCGTTGAACTTACCTTTTGCATCGGTGTATGCCTCGAAAACAGGCTTCACATTCTGCTTGAGCTTGATTGACTCTTCGCTACCCTCAAAGGGGTTTTCAGCGTACACGCTGAAGAACACAGGACCATAGACGTGGTATGCAGAATAGTCCACGCTTAGATTCACTTCCTGGATAGTTGCGAAATTGAATGTGTTAGACTTCAGGGCCTCATAAGCCTCTGCGTCAAATACATCCTTGTCCTTACATGATGCCACAAGTGCCAAAACTGCGGCAAAAATAACGATTTTTTTCATGTTTACTATGTTGACTGTTAGTTTTCGGCTGCAAAAGTATAGTAATTATCAGAATAATCCAAATTTTCGTCAGTCTTTTATGTAATGATCCACCTTTATTTAATATAAATCATGTGGAAAGGCTTAGAGCTTCACTTTTTTCTTTGAAATTCTGCTTTCATTTTGCAATCGGTCGAGGGAAGTGACCACATAATAGTAAGTATCTTCGCCTGTGTCGTAGGGCAGCTTGATGAAAGTTTGAGAAGTTATAGCCACGATGTGTGAGGGATCATCGGTATTCACCTTCTCACCCTTGCGGAAACGATAGACCACGTACTTTGTCACTACGTCGCCCCAATATTTTTGACGCGGAGCCGTCCAGAAGAGGAAATAGCCGTCCTCAGTCCATACGGGCTGCACGCTACGGGGCTTGCCGGGCCGCTTGCCGTCGATGAAAGGCATGGCAGGCTGCAGGGCTGGCGTGCGCCAGTAGTTGTTGCGCAGTGTAGAACCATAGTTGCCCGTGTTATCGACGGCAGCCTTGGCATACCAGAGCACGATGCCCTGCGCGTTTTTCGTCTGCAAATACAGGCGGTGCTTGGCCTCCTGCTGAGTCATACCAGGATTCTCGGCATCGCGGAACTTTGCTGTGCGGTCTATATCCTCGCCAATGAAGAGCGGTCGTCCACCGGCGTTCTCGTCCCACCAGCGAATGAGCGTCTGGTAGTCGGCGGCTTTGTTGCCTATCTCCCAATAGATCTGTGGCACGCAGTAGTCCAGCCAGCCCTTGTCTATCCAGAGTAGGATGTCAGCATAGAGGTCGTCGTAGTTTTGCAGACCGTTGGTGTCGCTGCCTTTCGGGTCGCTCTTCTTGTTGCGATAGATGCCAAAAGGAGAAATGCCCACCTTCACCCACGGCTTGGTGTCGTGTACCGTCTTGTAGAACTGCTCGATGAAGAGGTTCACATTGTGGCGGCGCCAGTTGTTGATGTCAGTGAAGTCGCTGCCGTAGGCGTTGAACTGCACATGGTCGGGAATGAGGAGATTGGGAGCAGGGTAGGGGTAGAAGTAGTCGTCCATGTGAATGCCGTCGATGTCGTAGCGATCCACGATGTCCTTGGCCACCTCACAGATATAGTCTCTGTTCTCTGGAATGCCGGGATTGAGAATGGTCAGCCCATCATAGTCGAAGCAGTTCTGCGGTTTCCGCTGGGTGATGTGGTTGGCTGCGAGGAAGGTCGTGCCCTTGGTCTTGGCACGATAGGGGTTAATCCATGCGTGCAGTTCCATGCCGCGCTGGTGGCACTCCTTGATCATCCATTGCAGTGGGTCCCAATAGGGCGTAGGCGCTTTTCCCTGCTGACCAGTAAGGAAGCGGCTCCACGGCTCCAGTTTGCTGGCGTAGAGCGCATCGCACTCTGGACGCACCTGGAAGATGATGGCGTTGACACCATCCTTTTGCAATTCATCCAACTGGTAGCGCAGGGTCTGTTGCATGCGCTCAGTGCCCATGCCTTGAAACTGTCCGTTGACGCACTGAATCCAGGCACCACGGAATTCTCTTTTTTTCTGTGCGCTGGCTGTGAGCGTGAGCATCAGTGCCAGCAGGAGCATCATTCTCTTCATATTGTGATCATTCGTTTTATTCGTAATCGTTTGTGAATCCAATCCATCTGTGATCGTTGTGATGGCTTAAGCCAAACGTGGCTTCTTCTTGCGCGCCTCATCGAGCGAAAGAAGCTGCTGCTGTTCGGCAGCATAGTCATTGCGCAATTTTGCATATTCCTCGTCCAGTTCTGAGGCCACCAGTTGTTCATCGCTCATCAGTCGGGCGGCCACGAGCGCATTCTGTGAGGCATCCTTCATCCAGACCACAGGTCCGTCATAGACAGGGGCAATCTTCAATGCCACATGTAGCTCACTGGTGGTTGCACCACCGATCATAATAGGGATGTGCAGGCCGGCTTTCTCCAGTTCTGTGGCTACGTTGACCATTTCCTCCAGGCTGGGTGTGATAAGTCCTGAGAGCCCAATCATATCTACCTGCTCCTCCTTGGCCTTGCGCACAATCTGTTCCGCTGGCACCATCACGCCCATGTCGATAACCTCATAATTATTACAGGCCATGACCACGCCCACGATGTTCTTGCCAATGTCATGGACATCGCCTTTCACAGTGGCCAGTAGAATCTTACCAGCCTTGGCAGCTCCTGTGGTCTGCTGAGCCTCGATGTAGGGCTGTAGAATGGCTACGGCCTGTTTCATGGTGCGGGCGGTCTTTACCACCTGGGGTAGGAACATCTTGCCTTCACCGAATAGCTGTCCCACCTTGTTCATACCTGCCATCAGCGGCCCTTCGATGATATCGACAGCCCGTGGGTATTTCTTCAAGGCTTCCTCCAGGTCATCCTGCAGGTGGTCGCCGATGCCGCGTATTAAGGCTTGGGAAAGGCGCTCTTCGACGGGAGCGGATTCTCCAGGGACGCTAGTTTTTCTAGTTTGACTAGTGCTACTAGTTTCACTAGTGTTACTAGATTCACTAGATTTGCTGGCTTCTTCTGCTATTTTTGCCGCCAGTTCAATCAGAGACTCTGCGGCACCGTGCTTCCTGTTCAGTACTACATCCTCCAGCACCTCCAGTTGCTCCTGTGGGATGTCGCTGTAGAGCACCTTCGTAGCGGGGTTGACGATGCCGAAGTCCATACCCGCCTGAATGGCGTGATAGAGGAACACGGCGTGCATAGCCTCACGGATATAGTTGTTGCCTCGGAATGAGAACGACAGGTTGCTTACGCCGCCGCTGACATGGGCGCCGGATAGGTTCTTACGTATCCATTTGGTGGCTCTGATGAAGTCGAGAGCATAAGCATCGTGTTCTTCCATACCTGTGGCAATGGCGAGAATGTTCGGGTCGAAGATGATGTCCTGTGGTGCCATGCCAACCTCTTGTGTCAGCAGACGGTAGGCGCGTTCGGCAATCTCGATGCGACGCTCGTAGCTGGTAGCTTGCCCCTGCTCGTCAAAGCACATCACTACCACGGCGGCGCCATAGCGCATCACATCACGGGCATGCTGCAAGAACACTTCTTCGCCTTCCTTCAGCGAGATACTGTTCACGATGCTCTTGCCCTGTACGCATTTCAGTCCAGCAGTGATGACCTGCCAGTCTGAGGAGTCGATCATCACTGGCACACGGGCAATATCGGGCTCTGCGGCAATCATGTTGAGGAAGGTCACCATTTCCTGGCGGGCATCAAGCAAACCATCGTCCATGTTGATGTCGATGACCAGTGCGCCATCGTTCACCTGTTTGCGGGCAATAGCGATGGCCTCGTCGTAGTTTTTCTCCTTGATGAGTCGCAGAAATTTCTTTGAGCCGGCCACGTTGCAGCGTTCGCCGACGTTGGTAAAGCTGGGGAGTTGAGAGTTTTGAGGTGAGACGCCAGAGGACACTTCAAGCACATCAAGGCCGCTCAACCAAAGGCTCTTAGGCTTTTCGGCAGGCGTGTGCGGCTGCTTGCCTTGAGCCAACGGCGGGTATTTCTCGATAAAGTCTGGGGTCGTACCGCAGCATCCTCCCACTATATTTACAAGACCTTCGTCGATGAACTCTTGAATCTGCGGCGCCATGGTTTCGGGCGACTCGTCGTAAAGCCCCATCTCGTTGGGCAGTCCGGCATTGGGGTGGGCACTTATATAATATGGTGCACGGCGAGCCAGCTCTTTTAGGAAGGGCTTCATCTGGCGCGCACCGAACGAACAGTTCAGACCGATGGAGAAGATAGGGTAGGAACTGACTGAGGCAAGGAAGGCATCGAGCGTCTGACCACTCAGCGTGCGTCCTGCCAGGTCGCTCACCGTAACTGAGAGCATGATGGGAAGTTGCTTGCCAAGTCGCTTCATGCTATGCATGGCGGCATCGATGGCCACCTTCGCGTTGAGCGAGTCGAAGATGGTCTCAATAAGGATGGCATCAACGCCACCTTCTATCAGTCCCTCCATCTGTTCGCTGTAAGCTTCAAACAGCTGGTCGTAAGTCAGTTCGCGCTTAGCTGGGTCGCTCACGTCGGGTGACATTGAACAGGTTTTGTTCGTCGGTCCTACTGAGCCCGCCACGAAGCGTGGTTTATCCGACGAACTGAATTCGTCGGCACACTGGCGGGCTAGGCGTGCCCCTTGCAGGTTCATCTCTCGTGCAAAATGTTCTGTGTGGTAGTCGCTTTGCGAGATGCGCTGGGCATTGAAGGTGTTGGTGGTGATGATGTCTGCCCCTGCTTTCAGATAGCGTTTGTGTATGTCGCTGATCACGTCGGGGCGCGTCAGGCACAACACGTCGTTGTTGCCTTTCATGATTCCCTCTATAGCGGTAAAGCGTTCACCGCGGAAATCGTCTTCCGTGAGTCCGTATTGCTGGATAACGGTACCCATTGCTCCGTCGAGAATGAGCACACGCTCTTCGATGATGTCGTTAAGTCTGTTCATTTATATATCTTCATTGCACGATCCATTTCGCGGCGGTCTTCTTTCTCTTTCAGCGTCTGGCGCTTGTCGTAAGCCTTCTTGCCCTTGCAGAGGGCGATGTCCATCTTGGCATGTCCCTTCTCGTCAATCCAAACCAGCGTCGGCACAATGGTGTAGCCCGTCTGTTTTGTGGCGCTCTCCAGTTTGGCTATCTCCCTGCGGGTGAGCAGTAGCTTGCGGTCGCGCTTGAGTTCGTGGTTGTTGTAGGAACCATAGAAATAGGGACTGATTGACATGCCTTTCACCCATAGTTCACCCTGAATGATGGTACAATAGGTGTCCACCAGCGAGGCCTTGCCCAAACGGATAGACTTGATTTCCGTACCCGTCAGCACAATGCCCGCCGTCAGTTCTTCGATGAAGAAGTACTCGAAGGCTGCTTTCTTGTTCTTGATTTGCACAGGACTTTTCTTCCTGAGCTCTTGTTCTATCTTGTTCATTTTCAATTCTCAATTTGTGCGAACCGTTCCAGATGCTCGTCGATATAGCTGGCCACCTGTGCTGTATATTGCTCCTCATTCTCCACGAACTGGTCGTCAAGGTCATCGAACTCCTGATACTGCTCAAAGAGTGCCATAAACTCCTCGTCGGTACAGTCCTTTTCGATGGCAGTGCCATATTTTACATAGAGCGAGTGGGCATCATAGATGAGCTTTGACAATTCACGCATGCCCCACATCTTGTTCAGCGCTTTGGCGAAGGGATTCTTGAAGATGAACGGACCGTAGCCGTTGTGAATCAACTGCACGAAGCCGCCATCCATCACTTCTTGGTGCAGGGTGTCCCATGCCAACAGCGTCACCTGGTCGCTGTTGAGTGCAGCCATCGTTTCTGCGGTCAACTCACCGCCAATCGCCTCGCGTATGGCGGTTATGAAAACGCCCACAAAAGCGTCCATTCCGTCCTCGGCAGCCTTCCGAAGTGCTGCATCTGAAATAGTGATTTCTTTCATACCTTTTAATCTTGCGTGCAAAAGTAACACTTTTCTTTCAAACTACAAATACAATGATGCGCTTTCTCACATTTCTTACCCTCAAAAATGTCTGAAAAGGTTATTTTTTGTGTTAAAAAGATGCAATTCTGCCCTTTCCTGAAAAAATATTGTGTTTTTTTATGGCTATATCAAATATAAGTCGTAAATTTACACCCAAATTTCAAAACAATAACTAAAAGTATATTTAAAACGAAGAAAGATGAAAGCATTAAAAGTTTCATTGTTAGGCCTTGGCGCAGCTGCGCTGATGCTTACTGCATGCGACCCTGCTCCTAAGACTGTGCTGACAGTTTCGGGACTTGACGCCGCAAAGTTCGACACTGTGATTAACGAGAAGCCCGTGAAGCTCTACACCCTGAAGAATGCCAACGGCATGGAGGTGTGCATCACTAACTATGGCGGTCGTGTGGTCAGCCTTGTTGTGAACGACAAAGACGGTAAGCCCACGGATGTGGTGCTGGGCTTTGACAACATCGCTCAGTATGCTGACACGCTGAACACACCTACTGACTACGGATCAAGCGTAGGTCGTTATGCCAACCGCATTTGCGACGGTAAGTTTAAACTCGATGGCGTAGAGTATCAGCTGAAGCAAAATGATCCTCATGAGGGCGACACCCGCATTCACTGCTTGCATGGAGGCGGCACGACGGGTTGGATGAATCAGGTGTATGATGTTCTTGAGGCTAACGACTCAGTCATCAAACTGCAGATCAAAGCTGCTGACGGTGAGAACGGCTTCCCCGGCAACGTGGTGGCTACTACAACCTATAAGGTGACGGCTGACAACGTGCTCGACATCGTTTGGGAGGCTACGACCGACAAGGCTACCATCATCAATCAGACCAACCACAACTACTACAATCTGAGTGGTGACTTGGAGAATGCTGCTTACGATCAGGTGCTCTATGTCAATGCTGACAATTTCACTGAGGCCGACTTCAGCTACATGCCTACCGGCAAGATCCTGCCTGTGGAAGGTACTCCAATGGACTTCCGTACTCCCCACGCTGTGGGCGACAGCATCAAGTCAGAGTATAGCCAGACAAAGAATGCTCATGGCTATGACCACAACTGGTGCCTGAACACCTACAAGGACGGTGTTGGCGACGACACGCAGGTTTGCGCTTCTCTCTACAGCCCCAAGACAGGCATCTTCATGGAAATGTTCACCAACGAGCCTGGTGTACAGGTCTATAGCGGTAACTTCCAGGGTGTTGGCGGCGAAGAGAATGTCGTTCGCAAGCTTGGTAAGAAGTATCCTCAGCATGTGAGCGTCTGTCTGGAGAGCCAGAAGTTCCCCGACTCGCCCAACCATCCTGAGTGGGCAAGCCCTGTGGTGACTCCTGAGAAGCCTTACTATAGCCACGCTGCTTATAAGTTCTCTGTGAAATAATTGACAACAGAAATAGGAAATTATGTCACAGACAGAAAACGGTAGCAAAAGCTACTTGATTAGTATCGTAATGGTGGCCGTACTCGGAGGATTGCTCTTCGGGTACGACACCGCTGTTATCTCTGGTGCCGAGAAAGGTTTGCAGGCTTTCTTTATGGAAGCCAAAGACTTCCAATATACTGACGGATGGCACGGCTTTACGTCGGCCTCGGCTCTTATCGGTTGTATCATCGGTTCAGCCTTGTCAGGCTTCCTGGCCACGAACCTCGGTCGTAAGCGCTCGCTGATTATCGCAGGCTTGCTGTTCTTCGTGTCGGCACTGGGTTCAATGGATCCTGAGTTCCTGTTCTTTGAGCATGGCACTCCAACCTACTCGCTGCTTATCATGTTCAACTTCTACCGTGTCATTGGCGGTATCGGCGTAGGTCTGGCTTCAGCTATCTGTCCTATGTATATCGGTGAGGTGGCTCCCTCTAATATAAGAGGTATGCTCGTCAGTTGGAACCAGTTTGCTATTATTTTCGGCCAGTTGGTGGTTTACTTCGTCAACTTCTTCATTCTGGGCGAC
>JAEEGL014007725.1_pt1 | contig 14668 bp, 21 predicted proteins | sample 9134231 | NCBI WGS metagenome assembly JAEEGL01 (sample SAMN16246548, study PRJNA631951) | gut metagenome | biome: gut microbiome; feature: rumen; material: fiber-attached | host: Bos | place: Iran: Karaj | collected 2018-10 | reverse complement strand
TAGAACTATAGCCTGTTACTGCTTCAACAATTGATTGTGCATCTGATCTAAAATGGATCTCTGTAATACCAGTACATCCATAGAATGCATTATTTAATCCACTATTACCTACACTAGTCAATTCAGGGAATGAAATACTTCCAGTAATACCAGAGCATCTATAAAATGCATAATTTAATCCATTAGTACCTATAATTTTTATATTATCGAATATAATATTATTGTATTCTGATCTACGCAATTTTCCTTTTTTTATGAAACTGCTAGAATATATCATATTTACCTCCAAGTTCTTTATAGATCAAAATAAATGGTTGCGTTAGTTGCACCAAATTTAGAACTATAGCCTGTTACTGCTTCAACAATTGATTGTGCATCTGATCTAAAATGGATCTCTGTAATACCAGTACATCCATAGAATGCATTATTTAATCCACTATTACCTACTCTAGTCAATTCAGGGAATGAAATACTTCCAGTAATACCAGTACATCCTTGAAATGCATAATATAGTCCACTAGTATAGATACTACTTAATTTAGGAAATGAAATACTTGTAATATTAGTACATCCTTGAAATGCATAATTTAATCCACTACTATCTACACTAGTCAATTTAGGGAATGAAACACTTGTAATGCTAGTACATCCATAGAATGCGGAATCTAATCCATTATAATCTATACTAGTTAATTTAGGAAATGAAATACTTGTAATACCAGTGCAGTCTCGGAATGCATAATTTAATCCATAATCACCTACACTAGTCAATTCAGGAAATGAAATACTTGTAATACCAGTACATCCTTGAAATGCATAATTTAATCCATAATTACCTACACTAGTCAATTCAGGGAATGAAATACTTCCAGTAATACCAGTGCATCCATAGAATGCATAACGTAATCCATTATCATTTATACTAGTACATTCATCAAATGCATGTTCTAAACTAAAAGTATGTGTACAAATAGCATTCCCTTCAGAATCTACAGTATATCTAGCTGGGACATATATTATCTCATCATTATCATTTATCCAATAAAACTGTTGATTTGAAAGAACACTCATTTTACTAAGAATCTCCTTTCAGATTAAGATGGAAATGTATCATCAATAACTACAGATCCACCAACCCAATTAGAACTATTATTAAATTTAGTAAAAGTAATAAGATTCTTATAAGAAAGTTCTGGAGCACTACCTCCATGCCAAGATATATTATTAGGCCAGCTTATTGTATATGAATCAGCATTTAAAGTAAGTAATATAGAAAATACTGAACCAGTATTAGTAGAAAAATCAGAATCTAAATTAGAAATAGTTATAGTAGAGTTTGAACTCACAGTAACTATAAATAATGCTCCAGCGTTAGGGTCAATAGTAAATGTATTATTGGTTGCAGTAACTGTAATACCCTTTTCTAATGATTTAGCTAACTTAGTATCTAATGTAGTATTAGTAACAAAATTACTAGTATCTGGAATAGTAGGTTTATTAGTTAAATCATTATAACTACCAGAAGTAGCTATCGTAGCCAAATCAGCTGTATTAGCTTTACTAGATAATTCTGTTTTAGTTGCATAGTTGCTTAAATCAATGTTACTATTAATTATATTTCTTAAAGAATGTAATGTATTAACAAATGCCATTTATATAACAGCACCTCCTCTTATATTATGAATTATTAGGTGTTACTGTAACTGTTCCATTAGACTTAACTATAGTATAGTTTTCTATAGCATCAAACTGTGAGGCTCTTGAAGACCATGCTGAATGTGCTTTATAGGTATCTAATGCACTAGAAGGAACTAGTATTTTACATTCTGATCTAAGATCGTCTGATGTTGTAAATTTAACTGTTGCTGAATTTAAAATTAGATATTGTAAACTATTACAAGACTCAAACATGTTATGAGAACTAGTAACATTACTAGTATCCCAATTAGATAAATCTAGCGCTATTAATGTAGAACAAGCATTAAACATAGAACCTGTAATAGTAACATTACTAGTATCCCAATTAGATAAATCTAATGATTCTAATAAATTACATCCACAAAACATTTCTTACATACTTTTTAAATTTTTAGTATCCCAATTAGATATATTTAATCTTTCTAAACAACAGCTTTCAAAACAACATTCAGCATTAATACATAAACTTACATCCCAAGCAGTCAAATCTAAAGAAGTTATACCACACCTCATAGTATTCCATGTATAAAAAAATTTATTCCAATCTGGCATAAAAAACCCATATAATGATGATGGTCTAATACTTTCCATATATTTTTCTACTGATAAAGGCAATTGAGTTAAATTTATACATTCGTCAATAGGGTAATTTGAAAACATATAAAACGTACAATCTACTATAGGTTTAGTTTTAACTAAAGATTCACCATACCAAGTAACTCCACCATCTAAAGTAGTTAAAGATATAAGGATATCTTCATACTGGCTAATAAATGGTGACGATAATACTTGCCACTTTATATTAGAAGGCCAATTCATTACTATATTATCGTCTTCAAAACTTAATCTAAGATAGACTGTTCTACAATAACTATTGGTAGGATTAGTTAAAGTAATATTAAGATTCTCATCAATATCATCTAAATAGAAATAAGATCCTTGATTGGGATTTATAATAACTCCATGGTTATCTATAATAAGTTCTACTGGTATATCTTGTGGAATAATAGCATTTGAGAGTGAATCAAATGTATTAGAGAAAGCCATTTAGACTACACTCTCCAGTCAATACCACAGTCTTTAGCTAAGTTATTTAATCTGTTATACCAACCTCTTCTAAACTTTGCCTGTGAAGGTTTGCTAGCAATAATATCATCGTAATATGCTTTTCTCTTTATAAGTATCATTTTAGCTAATTTAGTAGTTTCTTCTAAAGCACATATTCTATCAACAGCTTCTCTAGACATTCTACCAAAGATACCATCAACCACTAATGAGATACTACCAATACCCATACTATTAACAGCTCTCTGAACTATTCTAGATCCACCCTTAATACCATGATTAACTACTGAATCAAAAATGATATGATCTATTGGAGTTTCATAATCATCACAATACATCTTATCCCAATAATATGCTTTATATATCTTTTGCGCATCAGACTTTTTTAAAGTTCTGACTGTAACGTTTCTATCAATTATGCCTTCATTCTGTGCTTTAATAAGAGTATTCTTGGTTATACCCATATTGGTTTCTCCACCCATATCAAGTGGATCATTAACATAACCACCCTCATACTTCAAAACAGAATTAAAAGCTTTATCCCAATTTGAAAGCATTTATATGTCACCTCGTTTATATGTATATTGTATCTATGACAAAAGCAAATGCTTTATGTCAAATCAATGGTGCCTACTACCTAAATGTAGGAGAAAGAGGTACAAAATGAAAGACTATTCGCTTAGCAGTATCCGCGTGGCACTTGAACTTCTAGACGAATACTTCCACGAAGAGCTAATGGAAGCTCTGAAGTACGCGATTGTCAAAGATGTGAAAGGATGGCCAGATCCCTATAGCGACTTGAAGAAGCTGGTCCTTGAAAAAGGTACCTCGCTAAAGCGATACGAACTGGACAAAGAACGAAGCCGCATCGCTGGAGAAAACGCGTAAGAGTGTCATCGTCAAAACCTTCCGGTGTATAGGTTAACCGGACTTTCTTTTTATTACATCTTATTGCTAAAGTCTTGTTTCTTAAACTTCTTTCTGTAGTCTCTCAACTCAATTAAACAATACATTAGTTCTTTGTTACGATCTTCTGGATTAAATCTATTCTTCTTCCAATTATCAAAAGCATGTAATATAGCAGTTTCAATACTAGTATAACCGTCTTTATCTTTATGGTTATCTTTTAACTTTAGTTTTTTAAGATCTCTTTCAAATGTAATAGGACCAAACTTACTTCTATACTTCTTAAGTTCTATAGCCCAATTTCTTAATTGGATATGATTATTCCAACATTTCCAACCAGCCTTCTCTGGGTTATTTTCAAACCATTCATTGCAAATCTCAATTATATGATTTATATCTTTATAACCTTTAGGTGTATTCCCAAGATCTTCTCTAAGCTTTGTTTTCTTTTTAAGATCTAATTCTAAACGTATAATTTTACTATTAATATCGCTAATTAACTTGAATCCATATCTTAAGGCAGATTTATAGCTAGCTTGGTTTTGTCTACTAGTCATCCATCTAATCTTTTCGAAGTTGTTTTTTCTACACCAAGATACAGCATGTTTAATCAATGGTTGACTAAATCCTTTACCTCTACACTCTTTCCTAATCATTATAAACACGTCAGCGATAGTGTGTTCTTTATTAAAAGTTAATAATATAGCTCCAACTGGTATATTATTCTGTCTTAAAATATAATAGAACTTATCGCTAGATCCAATACCAAATTTAAACTCAAAGTATACCGGAACTTTTTCTTTCCAAGATAATGTACTAAGTATATCTTGTATATCTTTCTTATCTTGTTCTACATTAGAATAATCTCCTGTAGTACTAAACATAGTTGCTTTTGATATCATAAGATTAAGCTTTATATCTTTAGAAGAAAAATCTTCAGATTCTTTTAATATACTCTTTAAGTTAAGCTTCATATATACCCATTTCTTATTCTGATCAAATACTTTGAACCCATACTTTAATCCAGCTTGTAAACTTTTAATATTGGTTTTCTTCACATAATACTCTATAGCTTTAAAATTGTGTTTAATACACCATTTAACTGCTATATCCAGTAGTTTTCTACCAATACCTTGTCTTTGGAAATTAGTAGAAACTGAGTATTGTATAATAGCGGTATTTTTAGGATCTGAATCTAATGGATATAATTCAACATATCCAGCAGGTTGCTTATTAACTCTATAAATATACCTAAACATACAATCCTTACTATCTTCCATATGATTAGGATCTATTGGTTTATTATCTGTAGATGCGTTAATAAGATCTTCTTTACTTAAAGAACTCATTATAGCTTTTACATCTTCAAAATCAGAAGATTCCATTAAGTAACTTTCTTTTAATTTATCTACCCATTTCCATTTCAACTTTACACCAATAGCAGCTTTGTCTTTCTTACCTTTCCAAGTATATTTAAAAGGTTTAGCTGAATCGTATGAATACACATAGATTTTACCTACTAACTTAACTTTAACTGGAGAGGTAATCCAAACTTCTTTGCTAACTTCAGCATCAGGAACGTATCTCTTTTTAAGTATTTCATTAGTATTTATATAATCAAAGTCTTTTTCATCAGGTTCATACACATAAAGATACTCTCCTCTAAAGCTTTTATATCTAGAATCATCTAAAGAAGTATCAGGATATATTGGATATAATCCTTGTAAACATCCATCTACAGTAGTTGAAAAACAAACTCTTTTGATGGTACCATTCTCATCATCAAATTTAAGTTTAGGTATACTAGGCTTTAAAATCTTTCCGTCTAAATTTTTATTATCACTCAAATGATATAATATTTTAGGATAGGTATCTTCTTTCAGTATTAATCTATATCTCATTTTCACTCATCCTTAATATACTAGTGAGTTTTACTGGTTTAGTTATAATAGCAAATACTTCATTGGAAGCATGCTTAGGGCCATCATAATCTATTCTAGTTCCAGATCTATTGATCCAGACTCTACGTTCATTTCTTCTATGAACATGCCCATGTATGTTAATTATCTTATCAGAATTGGTGTGAATAGGACAATGTGTAAACACTATATTACCCAATTTTAAAGATAATGAAGCTGTATCAAATCCACATTTCTGTATATAGAATCTTCTTTTTAACAGATCATTATTACCTAGAACTAAACACTTATACTTACCATTCATCTGTGCAAACAAGTCACACCAAGTAGATCTAAGTTTATCTGTATCTTCATCAAAGATCATATCTCCAAGGCATATGAAGATATCAGTAGGTTTTACAATACTTTTCTGTAATTGTATATAGCTTTCAATAGTATCTTCAGTTAAATGCATATCTGTATCAATAAAGATCCTATCAGCTAAACTAACTTTGTTAGATATATCAATCATATCTTTAAAAACTGCGTATCTGCTAAGAGTAAGCATTCTATTACCAGATTCTTTAAGTATTAATCTATATCTCATTCTGAATCACCCAATTGCTTTTAGTTCTGATTGCTTTAAGATATGGTTTATATATTTCATAAATTTTACCAGCTTTAAGAACTTTGTATATAAAGTTAACCTTATTTAAAAGATTACTGTAATGTCTTTCATTAGTTATAAAACTACTAAGATCAGTATCAATATCATTAGAAAGATTACCTGGATAAACAAAAGTAGCTATAAACTCTTTTACAGTTCTAGCATTTGGATTAGTTTCTTTGAATAACTTCTTGCAATACTTCAATAAGAAATATGAAGCAAAGATATCTGCAGCTTCTTCTTCATAAGTGATTCTAGGTTCTCTAAAGTTATAATCAGTATCCTTAAAATATTTAGCATAGACCATACCAACTAAAGTAAATTGAAATACATGACCAATCTCATGCAAAACTACATATAGTCTATTCCAAGGATTAGCTTTACTACCAAAGATTCCTTTATTTGTGTAAGTAACATAGTAAGTTACTTTATGATCTTTTATATCATATCCTCCAAAGTTCTTATCACCAAACAATATGTTTATTTTTAGAAACTCGTTCATATACTCTTCTACTGGTATATTAAGATTTTGTACCATCTCTTTAAAACATATATTAACTAGAGAGGTATAATCTATACTTTCAATAGGCTTATTATAACAGGATGGTATCAAGCTTTTATCAGACCAATCTTTACTTAAATCTACTTGAACTATCATCCTTTATATACCTCAATATCACTTTTATCAAACTTGAGTCTTGGTAAAAAGATCATTACATCTGGAACCCCACCAGATACTGTTCTAGGAACAAAATCCCCAGGATAAGCTTTCTTAATCCATTTATCACCATCAGAAAACCATCCACATAACTTATTCCAATTGGACTCATTATACTTAAAGTATCTATTAGCGTTCTTATCTTTAACAGATCTACTAATACCTTTTCTAATGATTATAACATCTGGATCTATAGTATCTAAGTCTATAGCAATTCTATATTTATATCTAGGCATAATGCCAAATAGATCTGCCGGAGTAGTGTGTATACCCCAAATACCAAAATACGGTTTACCTAATAACTGTTCATAACCTCTTCTTTCATAACATATTCTAAACCATTCATTAGCCTTATCCTTTAAAGTACTATACTGACTCAATCTATCGAGTACATAACGAGAAAATTCTACATCTTTAGGACTGTTATTATCTTTTATAATTTGAGTTAATCCTTTTATTTTTGCTTCAACATAACCCCTATAGATCTTGTTTCTTAGAGTTTTATCTGGAAGATGATTAACATCATAAAGATATGCCCCTTTTATAGTGAACCCATTAAGTAAGTAATGATACGTAATATGACTCATGGTGTATATTCCTCAATATCTTCTGGTGAGTATCTTAATCTAGGTAAATAGATTATAATGCTTGGTAAAGATTTAAAAGAGCCTGTTCTTTTAAATTCTTTAGCACCATCTTTGTTATTTACAAAAGGTTCACAATACTTATTCCAATTAGGTATACTATACTTAACAATATCCTTGCCAAATCTAATAATAACAACATCCGGATCTATAGTATCTAAATCAATTTTCACTCTATAACATTTTTGTAAAAGATTGGCTGGGGTAGTATATATTCCAAACACACCAAAATATGGTTTACCTAAGACTGGTTCTATGTTTTCTTTATACATACTTTCAAACCAAAAGTTAACTTGTGCTTTTAAGCCTTTTTGTTGCATGCATAATTTAACTAAGTCTTCGGGAGGATTGTTTCTTAAAAATAAATCTAGATAGCCTTTATATATCTTTTCTTGCTTCTGCTTATCTGGATTATGATTAAGATCGTATATATACTTTCCTTTAAGATCCATCGTATTGTTAACATCAGCTTTATTAGTTTTATTCAATAAGTAATGATATGTAATATGACTCATTCTATTACCTCTACTTTTCCATCAAGAACTAACACAGCTTGATTATCACTAATATTTACAAAACCTTTATCAGGAGTAACCTTACCATTCTTACTATGAGTTATGTTTTGATGAGGCTCTATTATATAATCGAACAAGCCTAAGCTTTTATTAGGCCTATCTACCATTTTTCCACAAATGTATGACCCTGCAGATACTCCAACAAAAAGAACTCCACTGTTAATCATATCTAATAGTGGCTTTCTAAATCCAGAGTTGTTGATTCTATCCATAAGGTAGTTTTCATCTCCACCAGTTACATAAATCATATCATACTTAGTATTATCAAGCTTATCAGGATCACAATTATTAAAAACAATATTGTCCTTTGTAATGCCTAAATCTATTATCTCTTTTAAGCAAGCTGATATGGATTCTTTCTGTCTATCTGCAGTTGGTATAAAAAGCACCTTACAATTAGATATAGACTTTTTTCTTGTAAGAATCTGTTTAGCTAATCTAGCAAACTTTTGGTTATCAAAACCAGTGGAAGTTAATAGCATTCTCCAATTCTTACTTCTAACAACTTCTTCTTTAAGTATTAATCTATATCTTTTCATTTTAGGCATACATTATGCACAATAGTGCAATTAATATAACTACTTTAATGTTTTGTTTATCTGGATCTACACCAACATCCATTAAAGTCTTAGCGGCTAACTGAGGTATTGGTTCCATAATAAGTCCTCTACCAGCTGCAACAGTAATCCCTATTTTATTAATACCTTCTCTATCCCTATACTGTCTTAAGAATCTTAAAATGATATTTTGCATAGTAGAGTTAACATCATTAAAATCGTGAATCTTAACACAAATATTTTCAACATCAATTTCTGACACGCCAGATAACTGGGCTATATATTCAATAAAACGTGGATTCATACAAACTTTGTCAATATTGTTTAAAGCAGTTTCAAGATCCTCTGTCATATCTGGAGTATCTGCTTTACCTACATTTTTATAATATCTAATGGCTAAATGTTTAACTGATTGATTAACCTTATTATGTATGTCAACTATATACCTATAATAATCATACAAAGAAACTCTATCTTTAAAAATACTAATGTACTTATTAAGTGTTTCATCAGCTACCTTAATAACAAAAACATTCCATCCTTGTTTAGCCACTGTAGCAGCATGAGCATGTACTAATGTATACTGCATAAGATTCTTATCTAAAACTGGGAAGTACTTCCTTTTCATATAGCTAAGTGTTATAGCAGTATAATACCTACTAATGTTATAAACAGTTTTATCTACTGTACCATCTGCTACAAACACCAGTATATAGATCAGTAATGCATTATAAAATGTATTAGACGCTACATATCCACCTGGCATAAATGAAGCAAACTGTTTAACTTGTTCTTCAGTAATACCAGCAGTATTGATAAGCTTGTTCCACAAGTTTTTTGTAATATAATATGCACCATCAATCTTACCAACTTCTTGTAGTGCTTTATTAGATTCAACATCTATGAAATATGCCATTTCACCCTTATGCGGTAATGCCGCTTGCAATATTGGTAATACTATATTTTGGAGTTCTATGAGGATCACCTCTTTCTTTTCACATTAAATTTTATAAATATATTATATTAGTGTTACATCTATTTTAAATCCTATAAAGGAGGAATTTCAAATGGCTAGGCACAGTAACTTAACTCGGTTGGATATTGCTTTACCGAATCCTCGGTATATGGCAGAAAAAAATAGGAGGCAGTTCGCAAAGGACTGCAAGACTATTGAAACCGGTCTTAGGTTTTTGTCAATGTCTCCGGAGGCTAAAAAACTCTGGGGAGAAATGTTTAGTGATAATTGCTCTAACAAAACTGGAGGACTCAAATGAGAGTAAAATATACAATTATAGGTAACTATGATGGTAAAGTTACTCTAGAAAACACAATATGTACTTGTGTGGATGAAATTATTTTAGTCATTGTAGATAGCTTAAAATCTATTGAATCCTTCAAGGAAGGGTTCATTCCTAAGCAACAATATAAATTGATTTATATAAGTAACAAAGGATACGATGTTGTAGTACCACAGTCATTTACTAAACCAGAAGAAGCCTTTGTTTATTCACTAAAAGCGTTTCTAAACAGATCTTTTAGTAGTACTTTAATATTCACTGAAAACTCTGCTTGGAAGTTTCACTTCTGGGTTTTTAAAACATCCGATAAGCTACTAATTATGGATGCTAATCCTAAGAATCCAGCAAGTTCTATCAGGTTTACCATTAAAGTATCTTTGGAGGAAAATCAAGATGAAGATCCCAATTGAAAAATTTTTGTCAAAAGTGCTACATGAAAGTTATAGCCAATCAAACAAAGGTTTTATTATAAAAAATATTTTCGATAAGCATAAGATTCCTTGTAATGAAAATGATCTTGTATATTTGTATGATTCTAATAACGATCACCCAGTTAAAGCTGGATCCACCTTAGCATTATTTGAAATGTTAGAAGATTGGGACAAATATCTTCTCAATCCTCTACATGGTACAATCTTCCGTAATTGGACTTGGTACTATAAGGTTAAACATCATGTAAGATGTTTAAAATCATATACCGATAAATTTGGTAAGAAAAAATACATTTTCGAAACCTCTATAGAAAAAGAATGTGTTAATGGTATAACTGTAGTGGATCATATCAATCTTTATATAAAAAAGAAAAACGGTACAATCAATCGTTATGTAATTTATATGACATCCGGTAATAAATTAGTTAATCCTAGTACAGATGCCAGTAAATACGTTTTAAACATTAAAGAAGTCTTGCAATAATTTTACAAGGAGTGATGTAATATGGTGTTAGTTCCACAGATTCATGTTAAAGTTAATGTATTTATTCCGGATCACGAAGATGAAAACTATAATCCCATTTATTATAGTTTTGCATCTACTAAAATTCTACTTCAAAGATCCAACATGATTGAACGGATCCAGGTAGACGAGCATCCGTTTGTTGTTAAGTATAATTATCCTATTGTAGATGTATTATACGACAATAAAGATATGGAGCTACTAGCTTCAGTTAATATCGATAATCGTGATGTCGCTGAAATAGGAGCGACATCTCTCAATACTATTGGTTACTGTGTATCTGTAGAAGTATCTAAAATTAAAGAGTTTTCAGATCTAGATTTTGTAGAAGATGAAGACTCTGATGATTACGATGATCCTAAATTTACTGAAACTATTCGATACAATGAAGAATTAGATAACATGGCACTTATGATCAATAAGTGTCCTATCGACGAATACACTATCACTAAGTTTACTTCTTCAGAAGATTACTTATCCTTTAATGAAAACGTTCTTTCTGAATTTGGTTGCAAGATATCAGAAGAAATATCAAATATAAGCGATATCTTAGTTGGACTTAACATTAGCCCTTTCACAAAAGCTAATCTAAAACTTATTAAAAATTATTACACAGAGTATAAATACTGGGACGCCCTTATCGAGTATCAAAGTTCTTTAAATAAAGGCTAGATTTTAATAAAAGAGAGGAGTTAGTTTCCGTTACGGATTCTTTCTCCTCTCTATTTGTTCAAACAATTTCTTTTTAATAGTGCATGTTGTATACACTTAAATCACTCATATTAGTGCTAGATAAAGACATATTTTTACTATAGTCTTTACCAGCATAGCTAAAATCAATTGTTACATTAATAGTACCTTGTGCATAAGGATTAATTGAAACATCTACATTAGTTACATTAATTCTAGGCTCCCATCTAGAAAGTGCGTTTTCTATCTCAGTTCTCATAGTATCGACAGTTTTATCATCTAAAAGATCCCAAATATAAGACATAACATTACACCCAAATTCTGGCTGCCATACTCTAGATCCTTTAGGTGTATTAAGTATCACATAGATAGATTGCATTATCACTTCTAGATTTGTGTAAACTTTAAAATCCCCATCTACGCCTTTCTGAGGGAGACAACCAAATAAAGTATCTCTAGCTATAGTCATCACCTTCTCTTTCTACCTTTAAACTTGTATGTATATTGTGTAAATGAAATTTAATATATAAGTAATAAGAAGAAGTAATTGTAATATTTTTTTTATCTTAGTTGTATGTATATTATAAACACGAATAAACAAACACCTAAGGAGGTTGGTAACAATGCTGATTTTGGATAAACTTGTTATCGCACTTGTTGTCGGAACTGGACAAGGTGTAGCGGAAGCCGTATTTCACGGTGAAGAACGTAAAAAAGAAAAAGAAAAAGCACAAACCGAAAGAAAATCTAGAAACCTGTTTGCACGAACATATCACATCGTGCAAACTGATAGAGCGGAACTCGATAAAGAAGGGGATTAACCCTTCTTTTTATTTAATCCTAATTGTATATATATAACCGAAGTGACTAAGATGATTTAAGAATTACGATTCTGAGTCTACTTAGTTGCCTTTGATCATAGGCATATCACCAGGAGGTGTTAATATGATCGCTTTCATCGTTTCGTGGGCAATTGCTACTGGATTTATATATCTCGGAATCGTGGAAATATTCCAAGGAACTCCTACAGTAGGAGTTTTAGCACTGTTCTTTGGGGTATTAGGATCCGTAGTATGCCATATGGCGTGGAAGGACGAAGAGGATGAATAATCCTCTTCTTTTTGTTTAGCCTTGTTCAGTATTACCTACAGTAGTAAATTCATTATTGCTTTTCTTTTTAATCATTGAGAACAGACCAAAGGCTACTCCAAAGAATCCTATAGCAAACAATAATAAAGTATTAGTAGGAAGACCCATAATCATAAACTTAAGAAATACGGCATTATATATAAAGTGTATTACTATACTAATTGCCAATCTCCAGGCTTTACTAAATGTAGATCCAGAATTATTAGCTTGAATTCTAGTAGTTAATGCATGCATCATAACTGCAACAGATCTAAATAAAATAATAGGAGTAAGACTTACACCAGCTCCCATCATCATTATAGTATATAATCCAAATTCTACCATATTAAATGCTATAAAGAATTGCTTACCATAACCACCTCTAATACTAATAAGCTTAGCTGGTTCTTCTATAAAGGGTGTAATAATTACTCTGGAAAACAATAAGAATGCTACTTTATTAGCTGGACTACTAAAATCACCACCAGGAGTCCCTCCGAAAAAAGTTCTTAAGGCATTAGTAATGACAGTAACTACTATAAAAGTAACTAATAACAATATTGTAGCTTTAGCAGTTTGTTTAACTTGACCATTTCCTTCTAATAATTCCATTTCATATAATGGATTCGGACACTTTACATAGTATCCCTCTGTTTTAGTTGCTTTTTCAGATTTGTCATAGTTCTGTGTTCTCTGATATGCTAAAACACCTTTAGCTTTGTACAGTTCAGTCATAGATTCATTGACTTTCTTCATTATATTAACTACTTTAGTTCTTAAGTTCTTAACATTGAAAGCTTTTTTATTAGCCATGTCAGATCCACTAGAATCACATAAATTAGTTAACTGTGGCATTAGATTACCTAATCTAGCTGAAATTATAGCTGACATCTGATTTAATTTAGTAATAGCTGATTGTGCTCTAGTATTTATATTCTGAAGAAAAGTTTGTGTCCATTTAGAATTTTTAACATCTGTTACAGATCTAGTTAACATAGCTTTAAAACCAGTATATAGATTTTTCTTGTTTTGAGCTGTGGTATTAAAAGCCTCGACATATCTTTTTAAAAGTATTATAGCTTCTGGTGAAAGTTGTTCTAATGAAATTTCCTCAGTTAAATAACTATCTTCCATAGTAATACTCCTCTGGTTCCATTTCTTTAGTTTCTTCTTTATCTTCCATAAAAGACATCATATATATCGCTATAGCTTTTTCTATAAATGGCAATCCTACTACAGTAAGTAACCCAACTATAGTTTCTAGAGTAGGATCTTTTGGGCCAAACATTTCTAGTAGTGTGGCTACTGTGTTATGAAATGCGTGTAATAAAACAGCTAATAAAAAATAAGATAACGAGTCATTATTTTCATCATGTACTAACGTAAATACTCCATGAGTCATCACACATAAGAACCTAACTATCATTCCAACACCAACATCTCCAGCAGTGATACCACCAAGTCTATATGCAAATAAGTATCTTTTAACATATAACCACCATTCAGCCATATTAAACACTATAAAAAATCCTGCTTTGAAATCATTCTTAATAGAAATGTACTTACTAGTTTCTTCTGTGATTGGTGCTATAAATATGCACATTATGATATCAGCAACAAACCTATATTTTATAGGTAGTAACGATACTATAAATTCTCTAACTATTCCATGTATCATTATTAATACCACTGTCAATCCATAAGATTTACCTAGATCTGTAATCTTCTTTAAAAAAGGTGTGTTGTTTATAAAGTCTGATATATAATCTAATAACTTAGTTAAGTTAAGTTTATCAATAGATTTAGCTATTGATTTAGAGGCTTTATGAATCTCATTAGTGTCTACACCCATATTAACTAAACTTCTTTC
>JAEEGL013804759.1_pt1 | contig 14668 bp, 10 predicted proteins | sample 9134231 | NCBI WGS metagenome assembly JAEEGL01 (sample SAMN16246548, study PRJNA631951) | gut metagenome | biome: gut microbiome; feature: rumen; material: fiber-attached | host: Bos | place: Iran: Karaj | collected 2018-10 | reverse complement strand
GAAATCCTTACCTGTTACGTTCTTAATGGCATCAGCGTTGTAAAGAATACCTCTAGCCTCTACACAGAATGGGAAGCCTGCAAGCTTATCATTTACTGTGATACCAAGTGTTGTGTGGCTAGCCCAATCTTCATTAGAAAGATCATAAGCATAATCATCAGCAAGTGAATAGATATCCTTTGCATCTACCATTGTGATTGTGTATGGATCGTTTGACGCATACTTTGTTGCTACCTGAGATGCTACAGTGGTATCTGTGTCAGCGTTGTAAACCTCAACGTGAACACCCTTAGCAGCCTCATACTCCTCAGCCATCTCTTCGAACTGAGTCTGGATTTCTGTCTTAGAGTTAAGGATTGTGATTGAAACCCCTGTGCTGGCTGCGCTATCAGATGAGCTTCCCGCATCACCTGAACCTGAACCACATGCTACAAGTGAAGCTGACATAGCAGCTACCATTAATAGCGACAATAACTTCTTCTTCATTACTATTAACCCTCCTTCAAATTAGGTTGTGTGTTGTTTATGTGAAGATATTAGCATCGGTATATGTATATGTCAATCGGTTGACATATGATTTTAGGGTCAAAATACACGATTTGTGAATTGAATGCAAAAAATATAGTCCGTTTTTGTGCATATTTATGCTAATAATTGCATGTGATTGATTGTGTATGATTGAATTTGTGCGGTTATTGTGCGTTTGTAAAATGCAAATATGTCAATCGTATGACATATTTGCCACAAAAAAAGAGCTATACCGTATATACGATATAGCCCTGCGCTACGACATTATAATTACTTCTCAAAAAACAAATACTTTTATCTAAATCTTAAAGATCTACTGAACCAACGCAATCCTTATTAGCTACATAATAAATCTTGCGCTCTTCTGGCTTAATATAGATGTTAAGCTCTTCAAGTGTCTTACCCTTGTAGTCCTTCTTGAACTGAGCCTGTGCCTTCTTTAAGCACTCAGCCTCTGTGAACTCACGATCCTGATACTGAACAACTGCTGATGAAACAACTGCCTTTTTCTTTGTAGCCGCTTTCTTTGTAGTAGCCTTCTTAGCTGTTGTAGCTTTCTTAGCTGTTGTCTTCTTAGCTGCTGCAGTCTCTTTCTCTTTCTTAACTTCCTTCTTAACTTCTTCTACTGCCTTCTTTGTAGCTTCTGTTGCACTAGCTGCTGCTGCCTTGACAGTTGTTGCTGCACTTGCAGCTGATTTCTTTACATCCTCAACTGTAACCTTTGCATTTGTAACCATTTTTCACCCTCCTATTTGAGCAATAAAATTATTTGTTTTTTCATTTAAAACATATTATAGTCATTCTTTCTTTTAATTACTAGTCTATTGTTGTAATTTTCTACCAAATAAACAATAAATGTAATATTAATAAAAATTTTTATAACAAAATGCACTTAAAATGACACTATTTACAGACAAAAAATAATGAGAAAAAAGCCACTAAAAAAAGTGGCTTTTTCATGGTTATAAATATTCATTTAAAGTCTTAAAAAACGTTGAAGAATTAAGCTCTGAAGCATCTTCTGGAAATGAAATTTCTTCCCATAAAACTGAGTTCATATCTGAGAAATATTTCACCTCTAAATCGGTAATAATATCTTCCAAAACTTGCTTGCGTCTGTTCTCAATAATTACCTTTTTATTCTCCTCAGAAAGCTCCTCATTATACTTGTCTAAACACTGAAAAAAATAGTAACCACCATCAGCAGAAATTGCAGTTGAAACTTCATCAGTATCAAGGTTAAAAACTACGTCATCTATCTCCTGACAATACTCTTTTCTGGCAAAAGTAACCTGGTATGAATCAAGCTCTGTATAGGTGGCTGCAAGACGTTCAAAGGTGTAACCATAATCAATCATTCCCTGAATTTCTTCAGCCTGTTTTTCATCGGAAACAAACAGTACAAATGCTTCCATAACACGAGCTTCATCCTCAGAAACTTCCTCGTCTACAGAGTCCATTAATTCATTGTAAACCTTCATTGCAAGAGTGTATTTTTCATACATTCCCTGGATGTCTTTTTTGCTTGCTCCAGTGAATTTTTTCTCTGTAGAATTTAGTGAATCATAGTATTCTTTTGCAGCTTTTTCACAGGCATTTTTTTCTGAATCTGAAAGTGTAATTTCATGTTCCTCGGCGTATAAATTGAGGACATAAACTCTGGCCAAATGCTCCATGGATAAATCCTTAATGGAACCAGTCATTGTGTCAGTATCATAATCCTCATTCCAAAGGTTTACACCATCGACACTTCCATAGATATTTTTTTCATTTAAGAGATAAACAAGTGCCTCCTTTTTTGAGCACTTTAAATCTCCAATTTTGAACACAGTATTTCGTCCGCTGGAGGTGTCGAAATACACTGTCTTATCCTGGAAGGTGCAGCCAGAAAAAGAAGCTGCCATGGCTGTGGCAAGCACTAAAGCACAGACCTTTTTATAAAACTTCATAATCATTATTTACCCTTCTACAATAAGATATCTTCCGTCGCCTATAGCGAAAACTTCCTCAGAAGAAAGGATCTCATCCTCGCTCATTCCTGCGATATCCATTCCATCCTCAAGGTATTCGATAACCTCTTTTTTGTTTTTGCAAACCACTGCACAGACATCCTCTAAAAACTCTGCTGCTTCCTGCTCATCCTCCACTACCTTTTCTGGGAAAAGTTGAAGTTGATTATTGAGGAAAGCCTGGATAACTTTCTTATCATACATAATGGTTCTCCTTTTTACACCTCATCAGTCACCTTCGGTGACAGCTTCCCCTTCGCCAGGGTGGCAGACAACGCTAAAGCATTGTCTCAGCCCTCAAGGGGAAGCCTAATGGTCTTCTCTAATGCGAAGGAATAGATTAAAACTTCCTTCACAGGTACACTGTAGGCCTTTTCAATTGCATCTTTATACAACTGTAATTGCTTCTCATATCTTAGCACTAATTCGGCTTCCTCGTCCACTCTATCTGTCTTGTAATCCAAAAGAACTATTCCATCCTCCTCTTCGAAGAACACATCAATAATTCCCTGAACAAGAATCATTTCATCACTGGTGTCCGAGTCGCCAAAAAGTGTAGTGGCATCACTGCCGAATACAAATGGCTTTTCCTTATACAGCTTATCGTTCTTTGCAGCCTGAGCCATTCTGGCAGCCGTTGGAGACTCTATAAAGCAGATAAGCTTATCGTATCTGATTCTGTTCTGCTGGTCCTCAGAGAGACTTCCAACGGATTTCATATAGTCCAACTGCTCTGAGAATGAAGTGTCAAAATCATCCCTTGTGAAATCAAAACACTCCATAAAACGGTGCATAGCTGTACCATATAAAGCACCTGCCGGAGCCGTATTTTTATCCTCCTGAGGAAGCTCTAAATCTCGCTTCCTGATGAAGCCTGGGATGTAAGAAAAGTCCTCGTTATGGATAAATGCAGGAGCTGCATCTGAGTTAAATCCGAAGGCCTCCTCCATTGCCTGATGCTTGATTTCCGAAACAGAATATTTGCTCTTGTATTTATTGTCAGAGGATAGAGCATATTTGAAGGATAACGTATTTACGATATTATTATCCTCAATATCTCCTGCTTCATTAATGAGAGCTAATATTTTTTCCTTAGTGTCCTGTCTGATAATCTCCTTTTTTACATCATCAATAAACAGATCTGCGCAATCCACAATCTTGATAGAAGTCATGGAACCTGAAGTCCTGAGTGAACGAATTATAAGCTCAATAATAGTGCCTGCGTTTTCCTTTGTGATGTAATCAAGAACCTTTTTGCCAGGTGTGTAGCTGGCAATAATATCCGGAACTGAGCTTTTGCTGGTAGGCTTTATAGCCGCAGTGATAATCAGCTTGTCCACAGGACGGGTCAGAGCCACATAATACTTTCTAAAAATCTCACCCTTATCATAGGCATTAGCTCTGATTCTGAGAAGACTGTAAAAGGCATTGCCGTGTTCAATTCTGGTAATAGGATTTTTGTATTTCAAAGCGATTCCAAAATCTCTATCAACGGAGTAACTGTCGGTATTGTTTCTGCCGGAGGCACCACAGCCACATACAAAAACAACAGGGAACTCCAGACCTTTACTTTTGTGGATAGTCATAATGCGAACTGCATCATCATTTTCACCTACCGTCTTTGCGATACCCAAATCCTCATCGTAGGTCTTCAGTCCCTCGATGTAAGCTACAAATCTGGAAAGCCCTTTAAAGCTTGTGCTCTCAAAGGCAACAGCCTCGTCTACCAGCTTATTTAAATTGGCCGAAGCCATCTTGCCTATAGGAAGAGCGCTTACAAATGTACCATAGCCTGTATCCTTCAAAACCGCCTCTATAAGCTCATGAATAGGTGTGTCTATGGCCAAATCTCTAAAGTGATTTAAAAGTCCTAAAAAGGCACTAATATCCTCACTGTTATGCTTACTCTGATAATCTAACAGGCAGGCATAAAGTGAATCGCCAACTCCCTTTGATTTAATCTGAGCAAGTCTGTTAGAGGAGAACTTAAACATAGGTGAATGAAGCACTGCCGCCAGCGAAATATCATTGAAAGGATTATCTATAACCATAAGCATAGATAAAACTGTCTCGATTTCTTCACGCTCAAAGAAGCCCTTTTCCTCTGCCACGTATGCAGGAATTCCATTTTCCTTTAAAGCATTAATATAGTGGGTGGCATGACCTGAAACAGCACTCATAAGGATAACCACATCAGAGTATTTCATAGGTCTAAGCTGGCGTTCATCATCCACCTTGGTGCTTACCTGAAAGCCCTCCTGCATAAGCTCTCGGATGCGCTTAGCCACCACAAGTGCTTCAAGAGTATCCTTGTTGTCGATATCTAATTCGCTCATAGACTCAGCGTCCTGAGTAGCAATGATTATCTCAGACTGATAATCTGAAGACTCTCCCTTAAAGGTCTTATCTCCCACCTTTAAGGCAGCCTTTTCATCATAGCGAACACCACCCATATCCTCCTGCATAAGAGGTGCAAAAACCTCATTGCAGAAATTCAGGACCTCACCACGACTTCGGAAATTGTTATCCAAATCGATGCGGATAGAATCACCCTTATCCTCAGTAGGATAAGAATAAAGCTTGTCGATAAACAGCTGTGGGCTAGCCTGTCTGAATGCGTAAATAGACTGTTTTACATCACCTACAGTAAAGTAATTGTCCCCAGAGCAAACTGCTGTAAGAATCTGCTCCTGAAGCTCGTTGGAATCCTGATACTCATCCACCATTACCTCTTTAAAATGGTTGGCAAGCTCAATAGCAACAGGGCGACGCTCGTGCTCCTTTGAATCCTTATTACGAAGAATCTCAAGAGCCATATGTTCTATATCGTTGAATGCAAAAATATTCTTTTTTGATTTCTCTTCGTATAAACGTTTTGTATATTCGCGGGAAAAATCAATTAATGCCTTAGCCTGCTTTCCCACAAACTGTAATGTATCAAAAAGCTCAGAAAGACTTTCTGAATAAAAGTCCTCGGCCAGCTTATTTATCATTGGCTTAAAATCCTTGTCCCTAAAGGCTCTGACAAAGGCCATATCATTTTCATCCAGGGATGTGCCCTTAGTGGACTTTGGGAAAGAATCAAGATGTAAATTAGAAAAAGCTAAATACTTTTCCTGGAAGGTGTTAGCCTCCATAATTCCTCTAAGCTGTGTATAGTCGGAATTGAATAAATCCTTATCCTTTGAAACACAATCCTCGTCGTACATACATACAACGTCTGACAGCGTTTTGGCCAGCTGAGATGTTATCATATTGGTCCTCTCCAGGATAAGCTGAACAAACTCAGAGGAAGCCAGCTCCTCCTCAGAGGAAATATCGTATAGACGAAGTGCACTATCATACCATTCGTCTATCCATGGAAAGCTGGATGCCTTTTCGTGAAGGGAGGTGACCATATTCTTTAGAGTGTCTGTCCTCCTGCCGGAAATATAAGCATCAGCAAGAAGTCTAAAGTCCTCATCCTCACTTTCAAGATACTCTGAGAGCAAATCGCTGAAGACCTCATCCTCAAGCATTTTCAGCTCACCTGTGGTGGCAATACGAAATGCAGGATCACGGTCGATTTCGTAGAAATAATTCTTCACTACCCAGCTACAGAAGCTATCGATGGTACGAATATGTGCTCCGTGAATAAGTGTAGCCTGGGCTCTAATTCGTAAATCCGAAGTGTTATTTGATACAGCCTCGTCGATGGCCTTGCGGATACGCTCTTTCATTTCCGCAGCGGCAGCGTTGGTGAAGGTAACCACAAGAATCCTGTCTACATCTATTCCCTTTTCTTTATCCAGTATTTCAGAAATAATACGCTTAACAAGTACGAAGGTCTTACCACTACCAGCGGCGGCACTGACAAGCATATTTTTATTTCGTATATCTCGGACCAGTTCCTGTTCTTTAGTCAGTCCCACTGCTCTCATCTCCTTCCTTTGTCATAGCTTTTTTCATAAGCTCAAGTATCTCAGAATCGTCCCCAAGCTTTTCAGTTTTCTTCAGTTCAAAGCCTTCTGCGGACTCATCAAAATGACATATACTCTTAAAACCACAGTACTGGCATGCATTAATTTTGCCTAGCCTTACTGGCTCACAATCAAATTCTCCAGCTATGATTTTGCTGGCTGTATTTGCCGCAGAATAAAAGCTGTAATCAATGACGGTAGACATATCTTCTATATCAATTACCTTTGAACGTTTGGTGACATTACCTTTGCTGTCAACGCTGTAAGGTACTATAGAGGAAGTCTTCACCTGTCCCTCCTCGATACCAACTGTGGAATCATTGGCACGTAAATCGGCTTTATCTGAGGACAATAGGCCACTCATTTTGTTAAGTGAAAGTCGCTTTTCATTCCTTGCCTCTGGGGTACGTTCCTTGCCATCAAAATAGTCATCACTCATCTCATAATAAAGCATTGCAGATGGGTGCAGAGTGGCATTTGGATACTTGTCCTTCAGCTTTTCAAGGACAACTCCCATATAAATTGGAAGCTGCATAGAAAGGCCATAATAGCACTCCTGAAGGCTCAGCTCATGATTGCTTGATTTGTAGTCGATTATTCTGACAGCCTTATCCACAGAGTCAGTCAAATCGATTCTATCAACCTTGCCCTCAAGATTTGCTACTACCTCGTCAGTCTCAAAATCGTTGATAGTGGATTTTATTTTTTCTTCAAAGAATGCAGGCTCAAACTCACCGCGACTAACCTGGGTAGTGATAACCTCTACAGTGTGTCGCAGTGTTTTCTTTAACGTATTTACGATATAACGCTGTGTGCTATCCTCCAATGTACCAACCTTTGGCATAGCCTCAAAGGTCTTACCAATAGCCAAATCAATATAGGCATTTCTCTCCTGTACAGAAATAGTCTTCCAAGACTTATTATCCTCTTTGATGGCATCAGAAAATCTCTGAAGTGCCTCGTGACAGAAGTTACCTAAATCCATGCTGGAAAGCTCGAACTTCTCCCTCACCTGTAACTGCATAATGTAGGTAAGGAAATATTTATAGGCACACTCATTGTAAAGCTCAAATCTGGAAACTGAGCCTGAAACTGTCTCGTCTTCATTGAAAGCTTCGTTGACTGCCTCCATAATATCGGCAGATACCTTTTCCTTTGTGTGCTGATAAAAAGCAGCTTCAATGATGGAGTCTAAATCAACCGCTGTTTCCTTAGAAGCCCAGGCCAACAGCTCCTTGAGCATTACCTGCTGTTTAGGAGAAAGGCTTTCAATGCCATAAAAAACAGCATTATTTATAAGCTCTATAAGGTAATCTACAGAGCTCTTTTTCGAAAGAAGCTTATCCTCTGAAGCAAAGTCCTCAATCTCTGTGAGAGATACCTCTGGGAACATTTCTGTCAAAAGTCCAACAAGGTAAGATGGGCTCACACTTTTTCCAGCTCCATCTACACGAGGCATAGTGAGGTAAAGCTTCCGGTTAGGCTTTGTAAGCATAAGATAGAGATAAAAGCGCTGACGGAAAGTCTTTTGCCTGTCTGATGGTGCAAGCTCAAAGCCTGCTGACAGCAACTGCTCTCTCTCAAGCTGAGAAAGAATACCGCCGTTTTCCACCTTCTTTGGAATGGCGTCGTCAGAGGCGCCTATGCAAAACAGCACCTTAATATTTGAAAGACGGGTACGCTCGATGTCACCCACAATGACACTATCATTTGCTGGTGGAATAACACCGATGGCAGCCGCTGAAAGTCCGGCACTGAAAATGTCCTTGAACTCCTGTAGGTCCATTTCCTCCTCATCCAGAATGGAAACCATCTTGTCCAGAACATTCATAATAACCTGGTAAATCTGGCTGTATTCCTTTGCCTTTACCGGATTATCATTGTCGTTAAATTGCTCTCCTCTGAAAGAAATCTTTTTTTCAAAATCAAAGGCTAAAGCAAAATCATAAAGTGCAGTAGCTATTTCCTTTACAGTAGATTTATTTGAAATGCTTTTATCAAAGGCTTCAAATGGAACTATAAAACGATTGCGTAATTCGTTTATACGAAGCATATCCTCATCCTTGGAAAAGGTGTTGGACCTTATTGCAAATGGATGAAAGAATTTATTTTTTCCACGTATGCCTGTGGCTAACAGATAGTTATCAAGATAATCTATTTCCTCAAGGGATAAATCTGTGAGACCTGAGCGTAAAAATCTCAGGACATCCTCTCTGTGGAAATTCCTGTTGAAGATGTCAAACAGGGCATCTATAGCCTCTGACATTGGATGAAATAAAATCTCTGTTTTGGTATCAATGAAGTATGGAATCTCGTAATTTTTCCAGATGTCTGAAAGTAGATATCTGTACTGCTCCAAATCGGGAGCCACCACAGCTATGTCCTTGTAATTTAAGCCTTCTCTCACCAGCTTATTGATGGTGATGGCTATGAATTTAAGCTCCTCGCGAGGTCCACGAAGGCTCACTAGAGAAATGGCCTCACTGGCATCCTCTCCCTGATATTTAAGCTTGTTATTTCTAAATATATTTCTCTCCAAAAACTTCAGTGGCTCATTTTCAGAAAGCCATCCGTTGTCATCTGAAATAATCACAGGGTCATTGATAGTTACCTTTGCATTTTTAGCAATGGCTGTCATTTTAAGAGCAAATTCTGATGACATAGCAAACAGTTCATCATCTGCCTTTGCCTCCAAAAGCGGCGTAGCCTCATCAGCTGTAATGGTCACCGCAACCTCATCACAAAGCTTCAGCATATGCTCAACAAGCTGATACTGGATAGGTGTAAAACCAGTAAAGCCGTCTAAAACTACTGTGGAGCCTGTGACAATGTCTGAGCTATCAAGCATATCATTTAAAGTGGAAAGTATTGATTCAGTGGTAACATATTTTCCCTGGGTGAAATCTAAAAATGCCTGATACAAAACCAGCAAATCTGATGCACGTCGCTTGAAACTTTGAGACATAACCGGTGTGTCTATCATATCTTTCAGGCGTTCTGGAGTAATGTTGTACTGGGTCAGCTCGGAAATAAGAGACTTTACCTGAGTAATATAATTAATTCTGGTGATATTATTTCTTAAGGCTGTAAGCTCATTCAAATGATTGTTTACAAGCTTACGGATAACCAGAGATTTACCTGTATCATCAAGAACTGCATGAACAGCTGCCCCCAGCTCCTCAAAAACACGGTATGCCAGTCGGTTGAAGGACAGGACATCAATATTCATGATGCAGTGATTTGGGTGCATAGAAACAAGAAGTCTCTGAGTAGACATGGTGTACTGCTCAGGGACAATGATTAAAAAGTTTTTATCTTTGTTTTGGATAGATTCCTGAATGATTCTATTATAAATGGTGGTGGATTTACCACTACCAGAGCTTCCGATAATCAAAGAAAGTGACATAAAAATCTCCTGAAACTAATAAACCCCTCCCTTTTCAGGGAGGGAATAGATTTAATATTATTGTGGGAACATGCCTCGAAGCATGGTAGCCATTGAGCCTGTGCGGGAGCGCTTGTATGGCTTGCCCTTAAGATAAAGCTCAGACACATTGATGGTACTAAGCTCCTCCTTTGGAATCTCATATGGATTCTTGTCCAGGACTGCCAGGTCACAGCTCTTGCCCATTTCTAAGGTACCTCGTTCCTTTTCATCGAAGCAGGAATATGCACCGTTGTAAGTGGCCATTCGAAGTGCTTCGTAAACTGACACTGACTGGTCAGGATTTTTATTGTTGCAGGCATCGCTAATCCACATAATTGGATTTGGATCTGACGCTGGTGCATCGGAATTGAAGCAAACCTTAATACCCATTTCCTGAATCTTTTTCAAAGGATTTATTCCCATTGCTCGCTCCTTTGAAATCAATCCCTCAATGAAGGTATCTACACCCTCAATATGTGAAAGAAGTGATGGCTGAACTGAAATCATGATGTTATACTTCGCGCAGGTCTTCAAGGCTGCTTCGGTAGGAAGACAACCGTGAATGATAATGTGCCTGTGGTCGTATCGAGGATAATCCTCTAAGGCCATTGAAATAGCGTTTACTGCCTGTTCAAATGCCGCATCACCAACTGCGTGCAAAGCAATCTGGTAGCCTGCCCTGTTGGCATTGATGCAGAACTTCTGAACCTCAACATCTGTGAAGTAAGATACGCCCTTATTTTTTAAGGTAGCATATTCATCATTTAATGCAGCATCTGCATTTGCAAAGGTGCCGTCAAGATTTCCAAAAACAACACGGTTCAGGTCTTTCTTGGAAAGCTTATCAATGTTTACACACTGATAGGCAGCCTTAATCTGCATACCGTTGTCCAGACCCTTTGCCACTGAGCGCTCCATGTCGAAATCGTAATCACGAACGAAGCCAATGCCACTGGCTGAACAAATAAGACCTATACCCTTGCTGGCAAGGAAGTCTGAGGTCTCAACCATGGAGTCGATAACCTTCTTGGTGGACATGCCATGGGTGATGAAATCGCAGGCATTTATAAAAGCCTCCTGCTTTAGCTCGCCTGTCTCATAGTTGTAGCCACGAAGATTCGATGCCTTAGATTTGATTGCATCCAAAAACATGGTGTTTGCCACGCCTGAATGAGCGTCGTGCTTAATGATGAAGGCCGGCTTATCAGGGCAGGCATCATCCATTTGCTCCTTGAGAATCAAATGGCCCTCTGAAACTGAAAACTCTGTAGCACCAAAGCCAACAATAATGTTCTCTCTGGTGGCCTTATAATATTCCTTTAGCTTTTCTAGAATCTTGGCGTTGGAATCCGTATCGTTGATAGGAAACATCTTATGCAAAACAGAAAAGCCAGAATAGTGCATATGAGTGTCCACAAAGGATGGAACAACAACGTTGTTACCAAGCTCTATAGGTGGAACCACTTCGTATTGGGTAGGGAGCTTTTTGCCAATGTAGGCAATACGCCCCTCCCTCTCTACTAAATAATTTGCTATGGTATTATTCTCGTCACAAGTGATAATTGTTCCATGAAATACCTGCATTTGCTCCCCTCCATTTACAACTGATCAGGCACCATAATTATTTCTTTGTAGGTCTGTATATGTGTCTTGGGATACCATCAACCATGATAGGTGATACGTCTCCCTGAATTAAAGGTCTAACATATGTGATGAATGCCTCTGTAACGTAAGTTCCATCGTGTGTGATCCAGTTACGAGGAACCAACTTCTCATCGTTGGCAATCTTGTGAACATCCTTAACCTCAGTTCCGCACTGATATGGATCATCAGAATGACGGATAAGAGTAACCATCTTTCCAGTGTCGCCCTCATCTGCAGCAAGTACAGCAGCACCACCAACCTGGTAAGCCTCAAGAATATCAACACGTGATGCCAGGTGAGAGCCTGCACGCTGAAGTGTTGAAAGCTCGATAGCTCTGGTCTTGCAGCCAAGCTCGCTACCGATGTAATTGCAAAGATATGCGGCAGTACCTGTAAGCTGCTTGTGGTTGAAGGCATCTACGAACTCAACGTTGTTAGAGAGCTCGCATACGTATTTGCCGTCCTTTGTATGGATACCCTCTGAAATACATACGACAACAGAAGACTGTGTCTTAAGAAGCTTTGTAACTCTCTCCTTAAACTTCTCGATGTCAAATGGAACCTCTGGTAAGTAAATCAAATCCGGACCTTCGCAATCCTCTCCCTTTGCAAGGATAGAAGCACCTGTAAGCCAACCAGCATTACGTCCCATAATCTCAACAATTGTAACCAAGCCCTTGTCGTACTCGAGACAATAGCTATCGCGGATAATCTCCTTTACAGAGGTACCGATATATTTAGCTGCACTACCATAACCTGGAGTGTGATCTGTAAGAGCTAAGTCGTTATCAATGGTCTTTGGGCAACCAATGAATCTGATATCAGAACCAGTGAGAATAGCGTAATCAGAAAGCTTTTTAATGGTATCCATGGAATCATTTCCACCGATATAAATTAATGCTTCGATTTCAAGCTTATTGAGAATTTCGAAGATTTTAACGTAAGTTTCCATATCCTCGTGGATTTCTGGAAGCTTGTAACGGCATGAGCCTAAGTAAGCTGCTGGTGTACGTTTAAGAAGTTCAACATCCAAATCATTTTTGATGTAATCGGAGAGATCAATGTATTGCTCTTCCATCAAACCCTTAATGCCGTGAAGCATACCAAAGACTTTTCCAGCTCCACGATCCTTTGCTGTTCTGTAAACTCCTGCCAAAGAAGAGTTAATTGCGGCGGTCGGTCCGCCTGATTGTCCCACAATTACGTTTCCAGTCATTACATTTTACCTCCCAATACTTTATAGTTGCATTTATAATTTAGCCGCCTATTTGTGAAATAAACAACTATACTACCAACCCCTAATCGTCATCCTCAGGTAATCCCTTGATATGACTTGCAATGATATCGCACAGACACCAAATTGCCCCGCCGACTGTCGATGCGATAAAAATCTTAAATATGTTGACTAGCAACATCCCCGCTGTAAGAGTGCCATCTGTAAAGCCGATGACGAGCCAGTACACTGGACGAACGAACAGCATATATCCGCCAATATACAACCCCAAAACTGTGCCAAGAATGCTAAATAGCACAGCTAAAGCTTTCTTTGCATTCTTTTTCATTTAAAATTGCTCCCAAATAATCATCTAACTAAAATGGTAGCATAATGAGTCCAAAAACGCCACCTAAAATACAAAAGCATAGGATTCCTATGAAAATGGCCATAAGCGCCCCTGCCACCACATCCTTAATGAAGTGAACACCGCCTACTACTCTAATCACTGCCAGAGCAAGACCCATAATCATTATCACAATGCCAATAGGCGTACTAACCTGGAAAAAAGCACAGGCAACTATGAAAATGGAAAAAACGTGCCTGCTGGGAAAGCTCTTGCCCTTTGTGTCCTTTACCAAGGCTGGTGTGAAATTATACACCTCGTATGGTCTAGGGGAACTGATAACCTTCCTGAAAAGGCTGACAAAAACAAAAGACACTCCAGGAATCAATAGACTCCTGTAGAAAAGAGTGGCTCCCTGAGTCTTAATGGAAACAAATCCATATACAAGAAGCCCCAGATATAACAAAACGGTAATATAAGTAATGGTCTTGTCCAGCACATTCAGTGCTCTGACAAGACCATTTTTATCTTTTATTCTAGCTGATAAATCTGCGTAAGAAATCATAAAATTATGCACCCACTAAAAAATTCTTTGAAGAGTGAAGCTTAACAGCATCCTCAAATAAATGCTGCACATATGGAATATCCTTGTGCATTGAAAAAGCCATCTCCTCATAAAGCTTACGGCCGGCAACGCTCAATGTCTTTTCGTCTAAGGCCATAACCTTCTTTCCTGACTCAAGACGCTGCCACTTTCTGATAAGAACGGTCTTTACAACTCTTGCGAGAGCTTCTGGAGTGAACTCACCCATCACTTCCTTGAACTTTTCCTGGAGCATTCTGTCGTTTGGTTCCTCGATGCATTCGAGATTTTCAATGTTGTCAAGAATTCTAGCAAATCTAGCCTCTTCTGCCACTGGACGTAGTTTAACAGTCGAACCTATAATTGGAGTAAAAACTTTAGCACCTGCCTTGAAAACAGGGGCCATGCAGTAGTAGGTCTTTCTTGAGCCCTTGCCCATCAGCTCCATGTCATCGATGTCCTCAATCTGACAAACACCACTTGCCTCATGAACTAAATAATCGCCTACCTGATATTCCATTTTTCACCATCCTTCTAAAACATAAACAACACGTACCTCCACAACTTCTATCTCCCGCAAAATCTGCTTTTATTATACCACGAAATAAACGTTTAAGACACAAAAAGTTCACATTCGTTAATAATACCCACATACCCAAGCGATTCGCAAGTCTTTTTAGGCAATATTCATATATAGTCAGACTATTATTTTTTGTAACTTTTTAATAAAGGGGGTTGCATAGCACCCCCCTAAAAAAGAAAGGCCCGACTGTGAGCCGGGTTATGTCATTTAAAGTAGTCATCTATCTAGAACCACTGTTGCCAGTGGCCTCAAGCGTTCAACCTAGTGCTGGCGGGCCGCGTACGCACTTTTTAGAACTGGCTCCGAATGGGGTTTACATGGCTACCGCTGTTACCAGCGGTACGGTGGTCTCTTACACCGCCTTTCCACCCTTACT
>JAEEGL016485746.1_pt1 | contig 14669 bp, 12 predicted proteins | sample 9134231 | NCBI WGS metagenome assembly JAEEGL01 (sample SAMN16246548, study PRJNA631951) | gut metagenome | biome: gut microbiome; feature: rumen; material: fiber-attached | host: Bos | place: Iran: Karaj | collected 2018-10 | reverse complement strand
TCTGCGTCGGCGACGTCTATCTTGCGTCGAGCCTGCTGTGGGGTAAGGGAATGAAGCCGCTGCTTGTCGCGACGGCAAAGACGGTACATCTTTCCGGCCACATGCGCATAGAAAAATGGCTGATGCGCAGGCGCTGCGTGCTGGTCTTCACGCGCGACGAGGAGACAGCGAAGGAGCTCGCGTCCGACGGGGTGCCCGCGGTTTTTTACGGCAACCCGGTGATGGACCTGCTCGACGAGGCAAGGATGCCTGCTTTCGCATGGGACGAAACGGGCGCCAAGGTGCTGCTCCTGCCCGGAAGCCGGCCGCGCGCGTATGAGGATATCAAGCTGATCCTTGATACTGCGGAGGTGCTTTCCGAAAAGATCAGGTGCAGCTTCGTCATGGTGCCGGCGCCTACGATAGAAGTGAAGAAACTGGCGGAAAATCTTGAAGGATGGACACTTGCCGAAGATGAGAGCCGGCTGTCTAAAAATGATATAAAGATCAATATCTGCCGGGAGCCGCTTGCGGCCGCCGCCTACGGAGCGGAACTGCTGATAGGTCTGGGCGGCACCGCGAACCAGCTTTGCGCCGGACTCGGCATCCCGGTCGTTTCGATAATAGAGCGCGGCAAGCTGCGTCAGAAAAAACTGCTCAGGGAAGCGGAGATACTTGTGCCTGCGACGGCGGAGGATCTTTCAGAAGCGGCGCTTAAGATCCTTTCCGACAGCAGCCTGCGCCGTTTTATGCAGGAGGCCGGCATAAGAAATCTGGGGCGCACCGGTGCGCTGGAAAAGGTTACGGAGTACTGCGCCGGCAGCCTGGGCTGGGAAACGCGCTGCCGCGTTTATGAAAAATACAGTAGATATCTTGCTGCATCCTGCGACAGAAAGGAAGGTACAGCATAATGGACGTCAAAAAAGTAAAAGTACGCGATATCACGGTCGGAGGCGATAAACTTACTGTCGTTGCCGGACCCTGTGTTCTCGATACTTATGAGGAAGCGCTCTTTATCGCACGCGAGATGAAGAAGTGCTGTGCGGAATTCGGCTTTAACTATATTTTCAAGGCTTCTTTCGACAAAGCGAACCGGACGTCGATAAGCAGTTACCGCGGCCCGGGGCTGGAAAAGGGGCTTGAGTGGTTATCCGCGGTCGCAAAGGAAGCGGACGTGCCGGCGGTGACGGATATACATGAGCCTTATCAGGCGGAGATCGCGGCAAAGCATGTCGACCTGCTGCAGATACCGGCGTTTCTCTGCCGCCAGACAGATCTGCTTGCCGCCGCAAGCCGCACCGGGCTGCCGCTCAATATAAAGAAAGCTCAGTTTATGGCGCCCGAGGATATGGCCTCCGTCGTCGGCAAATGCAGCGAAAGCGGCTGCAGCGAAGTGATACTCTGCGAAAGAGGAACGTCGTTCGGATATCACGAACTGTCGGTCGATTTCCGTTCGCTGCCGGTGATGCGGGCTCTCGGCTGCCCGGTGATGTTCGACGCGACGCACAGCGTGCAGAAACCGGGCGGCAAGGGGACTTGCAGCGGCGGAAACCGCGCCTTTGCCCTGCCGCTGATGCGGGCGGCCGCGGCTATAGGCGTCGACGCGCTGTTCATGGAAGTGCATCCGCGCCCCGACGAAGCAAAGTGCGACGGCCCGAATTCGCTTTGCCTGTCGGACATGCGCGGCATTCTGCGTCAGGTGTATGAAATAGATAATATCGTCCGCGAAAGAATCGGATTTGCGGCAATCGAGGCCTGAGTGAGGTGCGGGATATGAATCTGCCTTATGAAAGAGAAGAAAAAAACTATAGCGTTGAAGAGCTGATAGCGGCGGGAAAAGCGATATTGAGCCGCGAGGCCGAAGCGCTCACCGCGGCGACCGAAAGATTGGGAGAAGAGATGGCGGCCGCGGCGCATCTGGTGAGCCGCTGCCGCGGGCGCGTAGTCGTTTCCGGTCTCGGTAAATCGGGACATGTGGGGCGCAAGACCGCCGCGACATTCGCATCTCTCGGCGTGCCCGCCTTTTTCCTGCACGCGACTGAGGGCGCGCACGGGGACCTCGGGATGGTGTGCCGCGAGGACGTCGGCTTTTTCATCAGCAACAGCGGCGAAACGCAGGAACTGATCGCGCTTATCCCCTACTTTAAGCGTCTCGGGGCTCCTATCATAGCGGTCACCGGCAATATGGACTCCGCGCTTGCGCGCGAGGCGGATATCGTCCTTAACTGCCATGTGGAGTGCGAAGCCGACCCGCTGAAGCTTGCGCCAACCAGCAGCACGACGCTGCAGATGGCGCTCGGCGACGCGGTGGCGGGAATGGCCACGCTGCTGCTGGGTCTGCAGAAGGAAGATTTTGCTCTCTTCCATCCGGGCGGAGCTTTAGGCAAACGGCTTCTGCTGCGCGTGTCGGACCTTATGGGCAGCGGCGACAGGATGCCTGTTACGAACCAGAAGGCAAGGATACGCGACGCTATATTCGATATAACGAGCAAAGGCTACGGAGCAACGGCGGTAGTGGACGACGAGGGGCTGCTCGTAGGAGTATTTACCGACGGTGACTTAAGACGCTTTATAGAGAAGAAGGGACTTGAAGGGCTTGAACTGCCGGTGTCGGAGGCGATGACGACGCATCCGCGCGTGATAGCCCCGGACCGCCTTGCGGCTGAGGCCGTGCGGATAGTCGAACAGTGGGAAGTCTCCGCGCTGATCGTGGTCCAGGACGGCAAACCGATAGGCATGGTGCATATCCACGAAATACTCAAAGCGGGGGTGGCGTAGCTGTATTTTCTGCGCGCGCTTTACGGCCTTCTGACGAACGTCTTCTTTGAGTTCTCGCAAAAGTCTCTGAAGGCCAAATACAGCGAGGGCAACGACGAAAGACAGGGGATGATCCCGCAGCAGAAGATCTCCCTGCTTAACGGCGAGCGCCCTTTGTGGATCCACGCTGTATCGGTCGGAGAGGTGCAGGCCGCGGTCCCCTTTATAAAAGCGGCGCGCGACGACGGCTTTGCCGGCAGGATAGTGCTTTCGACAACGACGCAGACGGGGCGCGCAATGGCGGAGAGGCTTGCCTCCGGGCTGTACGACTTTCATATCTACTACCCCTGGGACAAGATGAAATTCGTGAAGCGCGCGCTTGATTCGCTGGACCCGGCCGCGTTTGCGGCGGCGGAAACAGAGCTCTGGCCCAATATGCTTTATGAATGCAAAAGGCGCGGCATCCCGGCGTTCCTTGTGAACGGGCGCATATCGGACAGGACCTGGAGCCGTATAAGCGGCGGATTTTTTAAATATGCGGCAGCCGGCGCTTTTTCGCTCTTCGAACGCATATTCCTGCGGGATGAAGAGGACGCGCGCAGACTGTCGTCGATCGGGGTAAGCGCCGATAAAATGTACGTTACGGGCGACGCCAAGGTGGACGCGCTGCTTGCGAGGAAAAATATCGCCGCGCGCGACGAGTGGCTTGACAAGCTGGGGCGGGACCGTCCGATATATATAGCCGGCAGCACGCATACCGGCGAGGATGAAAAGGTGCTTTACGCATTTGAACAGCTGCGCGCGGCAGAGCCTGACGCGCGGCTCATCATTGCCCCGCGCCACCCGGAAAGAGCCGACAACGTCTGTAAACTTATTCCGGATAAGTATATCTTTTCAAAATTATCATCGCCTATATCCCCGGAGTGGGATATACTTGTTGTAGACAGAATCGGCTGTCTTTTCGACCTGTACGGCACGGCGCGCTCCGCGTTCGTCGGAGGCAGCTTCACCGACAACGGCGGACAGAATATACTTGAGCCCTTCTCATGGGGAGTCCCGCTGCAGTACGGTCCTCATATGGAAGACTTTGCCCGGGCTTCCCGCGCATTTATCGCGATGGGCGCGGCGGACCAGGTCTCTGACGAAAAAGAGCTGGCGGACGCCTGGATACGCGTGGCGGGGTCGAAAGACAGCGGCAAGTGGCAGGAGCTCAGCCGTGAATATTTTGAAAGATCGCGCGGCGCCTCTATGCGCGCGTGGAAAATAATAAAAAAATCCATCGTATCGGGGGAAGATCAATGACGGCAAGAATCAACCGTGAGCTGATCGAAAAATTCCGCAGCGAGCTGGACGAACGCTCACAGCAGACGCTTGCCGCTGCCGCGGATGCGGTCATAGCGGCAAAAAAACGCGGCGGTAAGATCGCAGTTGTAACGGGAAGCGGCCCGAACCTGCACGAAGGCGTTACGACGCTGATAGCTGAACTGATCGAAAAAGGCATAGTCGACGGCGTTACGACGAGTTCCGCGGTAATTAACCACGAGATGGGCGGCGCGCTTGACCGCGTGAAGATGTGCGGGGCCGCGCAGCTCGGGCTTGACGAACGCTTCATGCCGCGCGGCAATGTCTTTGAATTCACCGATATGACCGACGCGGAGCTGGACGACCTCGCGGAGGAGATGCTTCTTGACCGTGCGCTGCTTGCGAAGCGGCATGAAGCGGAGGGGCATTTTGTGATCAAAGCCGCCGCCAATATGGCCTATCCGATGGGGCTGCGTACGGAAAAGCTGGCTGAAGAGATACTTTCGATATGCCGTCAGACCGGGCTGCCTTTTGAAGCGGTGGCCGGCTGGGGGTGCGACCGCCGTACGATGCTCGGCGCAGGCTCGGCAAAAGGGGTCCCGGTGCTGGTGACTATTCCGCAGCTTGTGGGAGGCGGCCATGTAGGCATGGCGGTCGGCGACAGCATCCCGATAGCGGAACGCTCACGCCGCCTCTCTGCTATGCTCGGGGCCTCCGACGTGATAATCGAGTCCGCTGTGGCGCTGACTCAGGAGATACATGACGGACCCTTTGAGACATATACCGGGCACGGCATATGGTCATGGTGGCAGGGGCAGCCGGTATACAGCCTCAGGGATAAGACGCTGATACGCTTTGACCTCGACGAGAATCTGCGCCGCGCACAGGATCTTCAGAAGCAGAGCGCGATGATACAGGAAGCGATAAACAAGGGGCTGCCGAAGACGAAGATATCAAAGATCCCCTTCCGCATGGAGATGTCGGCGTTCGCGCGCCATGAGGGCAGCCTGCCGGTGATCGGGGATATCGGCATGATATGGCCTGTCTTTGCGCTTACGATCGCCGAAGCTCTCGGCATAGAGCTTGATTTTATGAGCTACAAGCAGGAGACGGACGACGGGCGCGCGATGCGCGAGTGGATAGTGAAAAACGTGCGTCCTCTGGACCGGGCAAAGATGCTTGCAGCTTTCCGTAAATGGCAGGAGGCGCGCAGATGAGCGGTAATAAAATACTTGGAGTGATACCGGCACGCTATCAGTCTTCACGGCTGCCCGGCAAACCTCTGCTTGAGATAGGCGGGCGGACGATGCTCGAGCATGTCTACCGGCGCTCCGTAGCTTCGGGGGTCTTCTTCCGCGTCGTGATCGCTACGGATGACAGCAGGATATATGACGCTGCTGAAGGATTTGGCGCGGACGTGCTGATGACTCGTCCGGATCACCCGGACGGTTCCAGCCGCGTGGCGGAGATAGCGGCAAAGGTGGACGCCGACTATGTGATAAACATACAGGGGGACGAGCCTCTTATCGACCCGCGCATGCTGCGCGAGCTCGCGGACGGCATTTTGAACGACGAGAACGCCGTTGCCGCTACCGTCTGCGTTCCCATCAAAAAAGAAGAGGACTTCATGAACCCGAACATAGTAAAGGTCGTAAGGGCCCGCAACGGGCATGCTCTTTACTTCAGCCGTTCACCGATACCCTACCGCCGCTGTGACACGGACTGTCCGATCTGGGAACATCTCGGCATATACGCATTCACGAAAGAGTTTCTGCTTAAGTTCGTATCGCTGCCGCCGACGCCGCTGATGGAGGCCGAGTGCCTGGAGCAGCTGCGCATACTTGAGCACGGCTATACGATGACGGTGATCCCGACAAGATACCCGTCGGAAGGGCCTAACGTCAATACGCCGGAAGATCTTGAAGAGGTACGGCGCATATACGAGCGCAGGAAAAACGGAGTTAAATGAGCGCGGGCGACGCACTGAAGGTCATAGTGATATTGAGCGACGGCATACGCGGACACATAAACCAGAGCCGCGGGATCGCATACTGGCTGTCGCGTCTTACCGGTGCGGAGATACTTGAGAGCGACGTGCCGCAGCTTACCGGAGCGGCGAGAGCCCGCGCGAGGGCCGGAAGCCGCGTGCTTGTGGGCGGCACAAGGCGCGATGCGCGCGACTGGCTGGCCGCGGCGGACGGAGACGCTCTTATACGCCGCGTCGGCAACTGGTTTGCAGAGCGGAACGTTCAGGAGGGCTCCGGAAGCGTGCTGATAATATCCGCCGGCAGCACAGCGGCTCCCTACAATATCGCACTCGGCTATATCTGGCGCTGTGCCTGCGCCACGGTCATGACGCCCGGCGTGATAGGCACCGATCCCTTTGATTACGCGATAGTTCCGGAGCATGACTGCCCCGACAGAAAGCCCAACATATTTGTGACGCTCGGTTCCCCGAACTATGTTATAAAGGAGAGGCTTAAAAAAGAAGCGCAGGCGCTGCTCTCGGAATGCCCATCCTCCGCCAGGGAGAAATGGTCGGTACTGGTGGGCGGAGACGACGCCAACTACTCCGTGACTCCGCAGTGGCTTAAAAAACGCCTCGGACAGATACTGAACATAGCGCATCACGCGGGAGCGGACGTCTTTATCACGACGTCGCGCCGCACGAGCCCGGCAGCCGAAAAAACGGTAAAGACGCTTGCGCAGCATTCAAACGCGGTGAAGTATCTGCTGATAGCCTCTGAGGATGAGTTCAATCCGATACCTGCGATGCTCGGCTTCTCCACGGAAGTCTTCTGCACCGAGGATTCGGTCAATATGGTATCGGAGACGATAACTGGCGGACACCGCGCGGTGCTGCTGCGCGTCGACCACAAGGGCGGAATGAAGGGCCTGCTGCAGAGAGCGACGGCCGCGCTTGTGAGCGCCGGGGCTTTGCCGATATCCGCGCTGTGGGGCATCCCTAAGTTCGATCTTGTTTTCGATCATTTTGCCAGAAACGGCTCGCTGCTCGAATTCGGCGACTGGATGCGGCTGCGCCGTGAATGGGGGGACGCCCCGGCGGAAGAGAATGCCGCAGAGGAATTTAACGAGGCGAAACGCGCGGCAAAATGGATATATGATAACTGGAAATAAAGCAAAAAATAAAAAAACTATAATAAAAAATTGTGTTATAATGCGCGCGGCAGCGATTATCGAAACAAGCCGAGGAAGCATAAAGCGGATAAGAATAAAAAAATAAATAAGAGCAGGGGGATGTTGATTTGAAAAAATTGATCTTACTGGCGGCTGCAGCCGCACTGATCGGATCGGCTCCGGCTTTTGCGGCAGACGCCGCGGCTCAGGCAGGACAGCAGAACACGGAAGACGCCTCTGCCAGGCTGCTTGCGCAGGTGCAGACTTTCAAAAAAGCCAATACCGGCGTCTCCGAAGACGCTGCGCCTGCAGAGCAGAAGCAGGCTCCGGCGACCGCAGCGGAAAACAAGGCCCCCGAGACTAAGGCGGCACAGGCTCCCGCGGCGGCAGCAGCGCCCGCTGCTCAGACGGCGCCTGCAGCTCAGGCAGCGCCGGCAGCGCAGCAGAAGAGCCAAAGCGCCTCGATCATGGACCAGATAGTCAGGGAAGAGGCTGCGAAAGCCGCAAAAGAAGAGCAGGCGGCGCCGAATAACAGAGGCGTGGTAAACGTGCCTGCGGAAGAGAAGAAAGAAGCGGAAGTAAAGCAGGAGCAGCAGGCTCCGGCTCCGGCCAAACCGGCTGAAGAAAAGAAAGAGACTGTTCAGATACCCGCCCAGAAGCAGGAGCCCGCAAAGACGGAAACTCCTGCCGCGGCGCCCGCGCCCGCAGTAACAGTGCCGGCGCCTGCGCCCGCACCGGCTGCAGCTGTTTCAGCGACAGAAGAGATACCGGCGGGACGCCCTCTCAACCCCTCCCCGATGAAGGAAGGCGACGCTGAGACCAAAGACAGTATACTGGTCTCCCCCGCATGGCTCAAAGCCAACCGCGGAAGCGTGATCCTTGTCGACGCGCGCCCCGACAGTCTCTATGCGAACGGACACATACCGGGCGCGGTCAACGCCCCGTGGACCTATTTCGCGAATGTCAATACCAAGCAGGGCAGCGAAAAGTGGGGTACGATATGGCCTGCCGATACGATGGCAAAGCGCCTGGGAGCGCTTGGGATCGACGGTAAGAAAATGGTCGTGACCTACTGCGACGCGGGCGGCTGGGGACAGAGCGGCTGGACGCTGTGGATACTCCGCCAGGCTGGCATAAAGAACGCCAAGATGCTCGACGGCGGCATAGCCGCATGGAAGACGATCGGCGGCGAAATGACGAAAAACAAGCACGCGAACAAGACCGTCGGATACAATTTGAAGCAGTATGTCCCCAACTATGTCGTCACCACGGAATGGATAAACAACAACCTCGGCAAGCCGGGACTCGTGCTTCTTGACGTGCGCACTGACGTTGAATACCTCGGCAAGATCGCCCCGTTCCAGGAAAAACGCCGCGGACACCTTCCCGGCGCGATCAATATCCCGAGAGAAAGCTTCCTGAGAGAAAACCTGGAAGCCAAATATCCGGATGATATCAAAGCTCTTCTCCTTGCCAAAGGCATTACCCCGGACAATGAGATCGTTGTTTACGATACCGCCGGAGTGCGTTCTGCTTATGTCCTGATGCTTCTGCGCGCCGCGGGCTTCAGGAAGAGCCTGAACTACGACGCCGGCTTCCAGGCCTGGGCCGGAGATCCCGAACTTCCGATCGTAAAGCCGTAAGCGCTTTAAGAGCGAAGCTCCGAAAGCTTTGTAAAGTGAGATAAACAGCAGGCCGCCGTATGGCGGCCTGCTGTTTATCCGGGTCAAGCGATATCCGCGTATAATGCCTTTACGCAGGCGCATAAGATATAATAAAGACGCTGACAGCGCTGCTGTCTCAGACGGAATAAGCCGGCATGCGGGACCGCAGGCGCCGTATCGCGCGGCTTTTTCTGCCGCGGCAGTCACAGCAGCAACTATAAAGGAGGTCGCAGCGGTATGACTCTGCCATTTGACATAACGCCATTTTCTTCGGTGCATCCGAGGGAGATGCGCAGACTGATAAGAGAGAACGAGTGGGTATATCCGACGTCCGGGCTCTGCAGCTGCCACGTGCAGGCCAACATGATAGTGCTGCCGAAAGAGTGGGCCTATGATTTTCTCGTCTTCGCCCAGCGCAATCCGAAGCCCTGCCCGGTGCTTGATATAACAGAGCCGGGCGCATGGGAGGCGGCTGTGATAGCGCCGGGCTCCGACGTGCGCACCGATATCCCGAAATACCGCGTGTGGGTCGACGGAAAGCTGACGGACGAACCGCAGGACGTGAAAAAATACTGGAGGGACGACCTCGTCGCGTTCCTTCTGGGATGCTCTTTCAGCTTTGAAGGGGCGCTGCTTGAAGCAGGCATCCCAATCCGCCACATCGATATGAACAGCAATGTGCCGATGTATATAACCAATATCGAAAACAGGCCGGCGGGGCGCCTGAGCGGGCCGATGGTAGTAAGCATGAGGCCTGTCAGGCATGAGCAGGTCACGAAGGCAGTGCTCTCCACCGGGCGATTCCCTGCCGTGCACGGAGCGCCGGTGCATATAGGAGATCCCGCGGCGATAGGGATAAAGGATGTGAACAAACCTGATTTCGGCGACGCCGTGGAGATACGCGAAGGCGAAGTCCCGGTCTTCTGGGCATGCGGCGTAACGCCCCAGGCCGTACTGATGAAGAGCAGACCTCCGTTTGCGATCACCCACGCGCCGGGATATATGTTCATAGGCGATCCGAAAGACGTGGATTACGCCGTGTTCTGACGGTCCCGTGTTTTGAAGCGCCTGATAAAAAACGAAAAACCGGACATGCGGATCTGCTTTTGCGGTTCCGCATATTTTTTATATAAGCGTAAAAATAAAACGAATATTATTTATCTGTATATTTCGGAAAAATATTGATATTATCAAATCAAACGGCTATATTACAGTAGACAGTTCCGCGCAGCGGGTGTAAAGAAACAACCCGGGCAAAGCCTTTATATCGCTTTTTACAGCTGCGAACAGAAAACCTGAATACGAATTACCGGGAGGACTTTCAGCAATGACGGACGAAACGAAGAAAAAGCTTTCTCTGTTTGACCGTTTCCTTAACTGGATCGAACGCGTCGGCAACAAACTGCCGCATCCTATAGCGCTCTTTGCGATGTTTGCTGCGGGCACCGCGCTGCTCTCAGCTGTACTTGCGGCTTTAGGTGTATCCGCTACCGGCCAGCTCGTCAACCGTGCCACGATGGCCGTTGAGACCCAGACGGTCAGCATCGTAAGCCTTCTGAACAAGGCCGGCATCGTTTATATGCTCACATCCGCGGTAGACAACTTCACCGGCTTCGCTCCGCTCGGCGTCGTGCTCGTCGCGATGCTCGGCGTGGGCGCAGCCGAGACCAGCGGCTATATCCCCGCTATACTCAAACGCACAGTGGCGGTGACTCCGCGCCGCCTTATCACTCCGGTCGTCGTCTTCCTCGGCATCATGTCCAACATAGCGTCGGACGCCGGTTATGTAATTCTTATCCCGATAGGCGCGCTGATATTCATGGCCTACGACCGTCACCCGATCGCAGGGCTGGCCGCGGCCTTTGCCGGAGTCTCCGGAGGCTTTTCCGCCAACCTTCTGATCGGTTCCACAGACCCGCTGCTTTCCGGCATCTCCACTGAGGCCGTTCATATAATCAACGCGTCCCGGGATGTGGACCCCACCTGCAACTGGTACTTCATGATAGTTTCCACGTTCCTGCTGGTGATCGTGGGGACGATAGTCACGGATTATATAGTTGAACCGCGCCTGGGCAAATATGAAGGCAGAGCCGTCGATAATTCATTCATATCGGGCGATATCTCCGATAAAGAGCGCAAAGCTCTCAGGGCGGCAAACCTCTCGCTGCTTATCCTGGTCCTGCTGCTGATCGGCATATGCATCCCGTCAGGCTCCTTTATGCGGAATCCGCATACCGGGAGCCTTATAGATGAAGCGCCGCTGATGGAGAGCATCATACCGCTCATCATGATATTCTTTCTGGTCCCCGCAGCGGTATACGGCTATATCTCCGGCACATTCAAGAGCCACAGGGACGTCTGCGACGCGATGGGCAAAGCGATGTCCTCTATGGGAGCCTATATAGCGCTTGCTTTCGTGTCGGCCCAGTTCATCAGCTACTTCAGCTATACCCATCTCGGCACCGTTATCGCGCTGAAAGGCGCGGAGCTGATAAAGGCCTCCGGAATCGGCGGCGTCGTGCTTATGACGATCTTCATCATTTTCAGCGCATTTATCAACCTGTTCATCGGTTCGGCCTCCGCCAAATGGACGATACTCGCGCCTATATTCATACCGATGTTCATGCTGCTGGGCTACTCTCCCGAACTGACGCAGGTCGCTTACAGGATAGGCGACTCCTCCACGAACATCATCACGCCGCTTATGAGCTACTTCGCGATAATAATAGTGTTTGCGAAGGAATATGACGAAAATTCCGGCATAGGCACGCTGATATCGACGATGCTGCCATATTCGGTCTTCTTCCTGATCAGCTGGAGCCTGCTGCTCGTGGCATGGATGTATCTGGGGCTTCCGCTGGGGCCCGGCGCCGGCCTGTTTATTAAATAAGGCATAGAAGATGGAAATATCGATAAACAGAGACCGTCTTTTGAAAAACTTTCTCGAATACACGGCGATCGACAGCGAAAGCGGAAATGAAGCCGCCATGGCCTCCCGCGTCGCGGCAGATCTTGAGGCGCTCGGCTGCCCTGTGCGCACCGACGAAACAGGCAATGTTACCGCGCTCTTTGCCGGAGAAGCGCCTGCACTTATCATGTGCGCCCATATGGATACCGTCGCTCCCGGCCGCGGCGTCCGCCCGGTGATAACGGATGGCGTGATCCATACCGACGGAAGCACTGTCCTGGGCGGAGACGACAAATCGGGTATCGCCGCGATCGTAGAGGCAATAAGAACGGCGAAGGAAGCCGGACTTCCCCACCGCACGATAGAGGCCGTCTTTACCGTGCGTGAGGAAACAGGCATGACAGGCTCAAAAGCTCTCGACTATGAGAAGCTCTCCGCAAAGGAAGCGGTGGTTTTTGATTCAGGCGGGGACGCGGGAAAGATAATCACCGCGGCGCCCGGACAGACTAAGATCCGTGCAGAGATAAAGGGGGTCGCGGCGCATGCCGGGGTCGCTCCCGAAAAGGGGGTAAGCGCGATACAGGCGGGCGCCGCCGCGATATCGGCGATGAAGCTGCTTCGCATAGACGGGGAGACGACGGCCAACATCGGCACCTTTACCGCTGTCGGGGCCACAAATATCGTAAGCCCGTCGGCTTTTATAGAAGCCGAGGCCAGAAGCCGCGACAACGCGAAGCTCGAAGCCCAGACGAAACATATGACCGAATGCCTTGAAAATGCCTGCCGCCGCTTCGGCGCGGAGCTTGACTGCCGGGTGTCGGTCAGCTACAAAGGCTACGCACTGCCGGCGGACGATCCGCTTACTGCTGCGGTCGAACAGGCCTGCAGGAGGCTCGGTATCGTTCCTGTCACCGCGGCCTCCGGAGGCGGCAGCGACGCAAATGTCCTGAATGCCGCCGGGATAAAGGCCGTGGTCCTGGGGACCGGCATGGATAAGGTCCATACCACCTCCGAACGCATCACGGTGAAGAATCTGGAAGATACCGCACGTATCGCGCTGGAACTGATGACGCTGCGGCAGCAATAAAGCTTTTTGTCCTTTTCGGTTTCGCGGAGGATATGGGCGTCCTGCTTTTTGTAAAAAGCGGGGCGCCCTGATTTTTGCCGAAAAAGCTTGAAAATTCACTATTGACAAATAAAAAGTTCGGAGTATCATACCATGTCATGATAAATAAACTTTTAATTATTTATCTGTAATAATTTACGCTATTTAGTGATATTTTTGAACAATAATTACCTTTTTGTTGTTCCGAGGGATAGAAAAAGAATTATTATCAGATTATTTAATATTAAAAGTTTATTGATTATTTATTAATAATATAATATATAAACGGAGGTTATTTTTATGACGGCAAAATGTGTAGTATGTGAAGCGGATGTAGCGCTTCCGGAAAACTGCTGCGAAGGCGAGCTTATCGTTTGCCCGGACTGCGGTACGGAGCTTGAGGTAGTATCGCTTGACCCGCTGACGGTGGAAGAAGCCCCGCAGGTGCAGGAAGACTGGGGCGAATAACAGTGCCCGTGCTGCGAATCCTTTTCACGCGCCTGCGCGCTGAAGAGAAGCTGCTCAAGGAGGCCGCAGGCCGCCTGGGCATCCCGTGCGAACTGCAGAACGTAAGCGATACGGTCTTTGGAAAAGAGCCCTTCTGTTCTGACAGCGACGTTGTTCTTGCGCGCTGCGTCTCCCACAACCAGAACGAGGGCGTCGCAAAGATGCTCGAGATGCAGGGCATTACGGTCGTAAATCCCTCGCATGTGATGGAAGTATGCGGAAACAAGCTTACGACGTCTGTGGTGCTGGCGGAGGCGGGGATACCGCAGCCTGAGTTTTCCGTCGCTTTTTCCCCGGAGGGGGCGCTTGCCGCAGCAGAGACGATGGGCTACCCCGTCGTCTGCAAGCCGGTGTCCGGCAGCTGGGGAAGGCTTCTTGCGAAGCTTAACGACCGCGAGAGCGCGGAAGCGATATTTGAGCACAAGTCCATGCTCGGAGCGATACACAATACCTTCTATCTCCAGGAGTTCGTGGATAAGGGAAGCTATGATATCCGCGCCTTTGTGGCAGGCGGAAAGCCGATATGCGCAATAAGGCGCAGCAGCGAGCACTGGATCACGAACACCGCCCGCGGAGGCTCAGCGTCCAATATGCCGCTCGATGAAGAGCTGACTCAGCTGCTTTGTTCGGTGCATGCCGCGATAGGCGGAGATTTTCTGGCTGTGGATATCTTCCGTTCAGGGGAAAAGTGGCTTGTGAACGAAGTGAACGACGGCGGCGAGTTCCGCAACTCCATAGAACCGACCGGAACAGATATACCGGCGGCGGTAGTCGAAGCTGCCTGGAACCGCAGGAAAAGTTAAGATGTCCCGTTTTACAGCAGTAATCGAAACGGCAATAAAACAGGCGAACAAATGCAAGCGCGGGATAAAGCGCGTGCACGATGGGTCGTGGTTTTCTGCCGTGCCGGTCTGATCGATGTGACCGGATAATAAGGCGAAAGCTCGGCCCGCGTCCGCAAGGAAGCGGGTTTTTTTGTGGCAGAAATATTGAGGAGAGTGGAGATATGAGCGAAAAGATTCCTGTAACTATATGGGGCGCCACCGGATACGCCGGCGCCGAGCTTCTGCGTATCATCGCACGTCACCCTAAGTTTTACGCGGCAGCCGCTGTCTCGCGCACAAAAGCCGGCACGGCGGTAGGCGCGGTGCATCAGCATCTGCGCCATGTGTACGGAAGCATGAATTTCATTTCACCGGCCGACGCGATGTCGGTTCCTTCGGAGGCGGCATTCCTTGCGCTGCCTCACCGCGCTTCCGCGCAGACCGCAGCTGCGCTGCTTGAAGCGGGGCTCAAGGTGGTGGACCTG
>JAEEGL015591261.1_pt1 | contig 14669 bp, 16 predicted proteins | sample 9134231 | NCBI WGS metagenome assembly JAEEGL01 (sample SAMN16246548, study PRJNA631951) | gut metagenome | biome: gut microbiome; feature: rumen; material: fiber-attached | host: Bos | place: Iran: Karaj | collected 2018-10 | reverse complement strand
GATGGCCTGCCGGTAGGACTGAGCCGCATCAGTGTACCTCTTCATGTCATCATAAATGGCCCCCTGAAGTCCATACAACGTTGATTTGTAAACTGACGGTTTCCCTTTGTAGTGCGTGATGGCATATGAAACATCTCGCAATGCAGCGTCGTATTTATCAGCTCGCCAGTAGATTCTAGCGCGAAGAAATCTGGAATCCAGATGATCCGGGGTTTCTTTGATCTGCTTGTTTAACAGGTCTAGGGCCTTGTCATCATCGTCCTCATCATAGAACGCATCTACGGCCTTTTGATAGTTGTAATCAGAGACGATTCTTCTCTGGGCACACGCCTGAGGCGTGAAGATGGTCATAATGACCACCAGGGATAAAAGGATATTTTTCATCTTTATTATGTTGAGATTTCGTTCATATTTTAACTTTATGAGGCCTGCCCCAGGAAAGTAACCATGTCGGGATACGTTTTCTCCTCATCAGGGGTATAATGACCGATATGCCACATGCCGCAGTATGCACACTTGTAAGCACTTATCGTCCGCTTGTCCTCCGGATGGCGAAGGCTGAACTGCCGAGCAGCCTCCATCGCTTCTTCATATGTGGAATAGCCCATCTTCTTCTTGAAAACGACTTCTCCGGTGATAGGATCATAGGATCTTTTCCAATGGGTTGACTCAGTTCGGCAGACACCGGTCTCGCATTCAATCTGGCCGAGGTTATGGAGCTGGAACGAGGTCGCACGTTTCATATAATGCCGATCACGTCCTCCATTCTGGCCACAGTTCTTATGCTGGCGATGATAAGCCTGGCACATCCTCTTCTCGACGATCCGACGGACTTTCCTTGAAGTGGCACCGTCTTCCATGGTGATGTCAACATCCTTGAGATATTTGCCGTCCATGCATCTCAGCTTCTCAGTATACAGTTTGCGAGTCGTGCTTTCAAACCGCTTTGCCTGACCTACAGAATCGCTTTTCTTGACCGGATTATTGACTTTCCCTCCCATGCTTTTGCTGAGGATATTATTAGCATTTTGGATGAGAGAAAGAAGGTAATCAGCCTTGCAAGATCCTGTCATAGCGTAGTCTCTGCACTCGCGGACAGCCTTCCGGGCTGCTTTAATATCACACGATGAAATGAATGATGCCATGGTGGCATAGTCTTCAGTGATACTCCACTGATCAACCTTTCCGTAATTAAGGAGAGAGGACTCCCATCTCTTGAGCGTTGTCTGAATTGCCTGTTCCATAATAATCATGTTTTTGTTTGACCTTTATGACAGCAGACTTCAAAAGGTAATCAATGCCGGTCCTTAGATCATCGCACCAAGTGCCATCTTATTGCGGAATGCCTTCAAGTTGAAAGCGCGGGCATTCTTCTCTTTCAGGTGATTTAACTCAGACTCAGAATAGTTGAGCATTACCTGCTGGAGGCCCCTTTCGCTTTTACACCGGTCATATTTTCTCTTGCGTTTACCGGCACCGTCGTTGGTGGTGAGATGGTAGTGCCCGCAGATAGAGCATCGATATACCCTCTTCTTATTCTTCTTGTCGGCCCCACGCTGACGTAGAGCGTTCTCTGCATCCTGATAGGAGAGATAGACATCTTTGCCGCTAGGGCAAGAGAGGTTACGCTCAACGTATTCTTGGCACTTGCACTTGTGCCCCTCAATTTCAAACTCTTCAGAGTAGATGCTGACTTTCAGCAAATAAGGAGAATTCTTCCATTCTCTGTTGATTACTTCGTACTTCATTGTTTTGTTCTTTTAGAGGTTTTCTACTCTTTATGAAAAGAAACCAGAAGAAGTAATCAGTTAATAAGAGAATTGTTTATTTAAGGTCAGTATCTATCAGTGGCTCAGCAACAATTTCGTATATTTGCAGAAAAGAAAGGGATTATGCCATTATTCAACAGGGAGCCACATCTTATCGAGAGAATTTTTGAAGGCGATGATCTAGCCTTCTCCTCCTTATATGAAAAGTATAGGGATAAGTTCTTTGGCTTCTTTCGTTCCAGATGTTCAGAACAGATAGTCGCTAATCATGTAATGTACCGCTTTCAGGAAAGTGGCGATTATCTTGATGACCTTTATCAGAATTCCTGCATTAAGCTATATGAGCAGATAATGACAGGAAAGATGTTTGTAGATAGCGGGAAGATATTCATCAAAAGCAAAGATGGAGGAATTAATCAGCTGAAAGCGTCTTTGGAAACATACCTGACCAGTATAGGAAAACTGACTTTACTCGAGATGGAAAGAGGGGAGAGAAAATATGTTGATTTTGATCCTATTGAGAGAATAACTCAAGATAACGATACTCCTCAAGATGAGATGGAAATGCTCTTTAAGCCTGTGGTATCCGGAGTAAGCATAGACCCTATTATCGAGCTTTCAACTGATCAAGAACTGAACAATGAAGCTGTCTTTGCATTGGTTCGCAAGATCGTTGAGATAATGGGGCCGCCTTGTAAGGAGATTTTTACTTACACGTATTTCAATGAGACTGGAAAGAAACTAAAGGGAGAGGAAATCGCCAAGTTGATGGGTTATAGTAGCGCTGACGTTGTGAAGAATCAGAGAGTACGCTGTAATAAAAAATTCAAAGTCGCATTTGAACAGGAACTCGCCGGAATATAAAAGAGAAGAGGTTATGGATGATAATATGAATATTCCCTTCAATGAGAAAATGTCTGAAAGGGTCGATCGCTTTCTCCGAAAGGAGATGAGTGAGGCCGAATCTATGGAATTCATTGAGGATGTTAAGAAAGACCCGGAACTTAAGAAGTGCTATCAACGTCAGTTCAATCTAATGCGCGCAATAAAGTTTGAAAAGATGACCGAACTTATGAAAGCGAAAGAGGAAGAACTGTCTCGGGTAAAGACACCTGGTGGAGTAAAACTACCTGATTTCTTTGTGAGATACCGATTCGTATTGAGTACGGTCGCCGTAGCAGCAGCCCTTGTTCTGGGTGTATTCGTGTGGGACGGGAGCGTGACACAAAGAGTCGGTCAGGATATGTATTCAGTTGTAATGAGGGATGGAAGTGATATTGATAAGTTTGTTGAAGCAGGGGAGTATCAGAAGGCAATTGATTTAATTGACGAGGAGCTTGGAAAGACCTATGAACTAGGGGACGACCCGGAAGCACTTGCCGCACGCCTCCAGGATATGAATGATTTGAAGTATCGTAAAGCACTGATTTATCTCAAGATGGGGAAAAAGAGGGCGGCAAAGACAATTTTGAAGGATCTTAACGATGATCGCTCGAATGAGGTTCTCAAAAAACTACTCTGGTAACTATGTCAAAGGCATTTCTTATAGTATTATTGATCCTCGTCGTCCTGTTTTTGTTCTTATATCCGTTTCTTGGAGCACTGATTAAAGATAAGAAAGAACTGGCGGGTACCACTCTTGAGGAGAAATTTCCCTTTTTCTTCAATACAATAAGCGAGGGGCTCTTTGCTGGAAAAGGGAAGATTTATCAATTTCCGGACAATCCACGGGCTGCTAATATGATGTCTTCTGACCAGAACTGTCAGAACATGATAGTCCATTTCCTGTATAGTACAGGCAATATGATTATTGAACTCGGATTCAAGTATTATCAGCAAGAACTTCGTTTCCAACACACAGCTTACAACTTGAGGGACGGGTCAGTATTTGTTCAAAAAGATCTTGGCAACGCCTTTGTTGAGATCGCTTTGAGAAGAATCTATGAGCACAAGCTCAAGGTGACCAAATTATTGCGTCCCGAGGAGGTCGTCAATACTATATCTCAAGATAAACCTTTTGATGATAAAGACGGAATAGAGATTGTGCAGGACTCTTATTCTGGGCTATCGATTGAGCAAAAAGAGTCCATCATATGCATCGGGTATCTAGCTGCGACAGCTAATGGAGATCCCGAATATCTTTTCACTGCGAACCCAGTAGTTTTACAGCAACTCCGATTCTTGAATGTTTCATGGCAAAATTGCAAAGGACTGCTTGCTTCAAAAGGGGAAAGCGGTATATGTAACCTGTTGGAAGGTATCGATGAGTCGATAATTGTACTCTCTGAAGCATACTTCTCTGCATGTTGTATTTCTCCAGATAATGGAAAGGAGGACCCGACAAAGGTCGCGAAATTACATGAGTGTATCTCTGCAATTGGTATGGATCCAGCCGTATATGATGAGCTGGTCTTGAAGAACCGGCTGATTTTACAAAAACTCTTTGGAGAATAATGCGTAAACTCACCATCATACTGCTTTTCTGTTTGATTGCATTCCCCTTATTCTCAAGGAATAAAGCAGTCTTGATAGGTGTATCTGAATACCCAGAGGAAAGTGGGTGGCGAAAATTAAGTTCCCACAACGATGTTATGATCCTAAGTGATCTGCTTTCAACCGAATGGGATGTGACAATACTAGAAGACAAGCGAGCAACACACAATGGCATTGTCGCCACATTGACTCAATTAGCAGAGAGGGTTACCTTTGGAGATACTGTACTGGTTCATTTCTCCGGCCACGGTCAGCAGATGCTTCCAATAATTAAAGATCCGACTCATGATCCGGATATGCTCGATGAGGCAATAATCCCTTATGATGCAAAGAAAGACTGGTCGGCGGTTTATAAGGGAGAGAACCATTTAAGGGACGATGAATTTGGGGCACTTATTGATTCGATACGTGAGAAAGCCGGGATTGATGGTCTGGTTATCGTTGTTTTAGATGCCTGTCACAGTGATTCTATGCAGAAGGGCCAAGACGATGAACTGGATACAACTGAGATATTTCGCGGCACATCTGACATCTTTGGGGAGATTGTAACAGATGATGATGTAAGGAAGCGGTATAACCGAGATAATTCGGAGATTACAATCAATAATAACGCACAGGTGGTATACATTAGCGCCTGCCAAGCCAACTCGAAGAATGCCGAGATTAAGAGGCCTGATGGGAAGAGATACGGCTCTCTGTCTTTTGCGGTATCTGAGGCCATAAAGAAAGAAGGCATTAAGGATAAAAGGGCATTTTTGGATTGTATAGTTTTTTCAATGGATACGTTGGTGCAATATCAATATCCTGGGATTCGCACTTCCTTTGAATATCAGAAGCCCAGCACTTCAAGGGCTATAGATACGGGAAACTCAAACGATAACGTACCGATTTCGCGTACAAGACCCTATCTATTCGTCTTATTAGGAGTACTAGCGATGCTGGTGGCAATAGTATGGAGAGTGAAGAAGAAATAAGACGGGGAAAGGATAACCTTCATGAAGGAAGAGAACTGAACACAACATACAAAGTAATGTTGTGCGTTTTCTTTTACTACCTTTTCAGTATCTCCATTAAAGGTGCAGCCCAATTAAGAAAGTCCATCATTCCCGATATCCTCCAATCAGATTCTGCCTTTTCCTTGTCCCTGGTTTACCTGATTTGGATATTCTGGATTCTTCTCGGCTTCTGGTCAATTATTCTGGCCCTTAAGGGCTCCAACAATGCCATTCCATGCCTAAAGCTATGTTTGCCATTCCATTTCATCTCGTTCTTGATTTCTGGAATTAGCAAAACAAGCAGTTTGAGCGCTTTGGCTTCATGGCAGTTCATGCTGTTTCTATTATTCCCTTTGGTTTTCTTTATCTACTTATGTTCATCGGGAATAATTAAAACACAGTATCCTAAAGAGAATCGCCGTTTGGGTGTTCCTGGAATAGTTGGTATTTCTCTTTATATAGGAATGGCTTTACTACTATTCATTATGCCAGCTTCAGAAACCCTGGCTCTCTTCCATTTCAGGCATATTGATCCTCGCCATATTCAGCTATACCGGAATGAATTGACGGAGGGAAATATCATTTTTACACAGGATGAAAGTTGGAGACTGGATTCAACAGTTACTGTTGATGCTGTAGAAGAAGCTTTTTTCTTTCGTGATACCGTCTACAACTCAGATATCGTAGTCTCTTCTTATCGGGAAGAATATGAGCCATCAAGGCATTTCTATATTTATTCAATAGTTGAGAATGTCCCATCTGATGATTTTGATTCCATCGACGTGATAGGATATGATGGGTTAGAGAACGAAGAGAACGTCGTATATGTTGATCAGTACAGATGTAAAATGGATACATCTACTTTTTACTGGACATATGCATCAAAAATTGGAAAAGCAGCTCATAGAAGCGTACGCCTTTCAATCCTTGAGCAGGACACTCTTAGAACAACCATTGACGATGCAAAGTTGTTCTTGAACAAATCCACTTTTGACGTCAGAAGCCGCCTATTCAAAAAAAATAGAGTAAACCAAGAAGACAACGACAATGATGCCTATGAGATAAACGATCCATCCCAGTCCGTCTCGGAATAAAAGAAGCAGCAAACGTTCCTTTAAGGACTCTTTCAGTTTCTTCTTTTTCACCAGGCAGTCATATAGAACGAGGAAGATCAATACTGCAAGAATAAAAAGTAGTATCTCCTTGATTATTGGTATCCATGGCTTCATATCGCAAATTTAATAAAAATGAAGAGAACTAGCAGTCCAGAGAAGAGAAAGAAACAAGTAAGCACCTTGGAAAACATACATGGTGCTATGGGGTGTTATCTCTATATGACGCTCTGCATCGTAGTTTTTGTAGCCATTATTTGCGGTGGGTTATTCGTGGCGGAACGCCTCTTCCCTAAATATGTTCATGTTTTCAATTATTCCTTATCTTCTCGCGCCTTCGTTGAATTAGAAGGAGCTCATCGGTATAAAGCGGCCGTTGACTTCTATGAACAAAAAAAGGAGGTTTTCACCACACATGGAGATAAATATGAAACGATGATTAGAGTCTCTGATTGTTATAAACGGATCGGAGAATACGAAAAGTCGGAAGCAATATTGAGAGAACTCCTGGAGTTTAAGTATTTAACTGACAAAGAAAAAGAAGAACTAGAGGAAAACCCTTGGATGCTGCATTTTTTCAAGTTTGGTATCGCAAAAGAGTTATTCAACCTGTACGAAGCGATTGGAGATATAGAGGGGCAGAAGCGGTTTTATTCACTAATGAAGGATAACCTGACCGATGATGTTCGGGAGAACCTCTCGAAATTGCAATCAAAACGCAGAATAAGAGGCGTTATTAAGCGAGTTTTGTCGAGAAGAAAGACTGAAGTTAAAGAAGATAGTCGAACAATTGATGAATTAATCAAGATCTACGACTTAAAGATGCTATATCTTTCCGCTCCAGATAAGGCTATCATGGAATTGATTGAATACTCTAACAAAATAGCCAATGATCCAAGCTTTAAGCCATCATATGTTCAAAAGTGTATAAATCTTCTGATCAACTGGCTCTTTGAACAGACTGGTGACTTCTCCGCATATACTACCATTACAACAGCTGTTGAATATACCTGGGACACCGATTCATACAACACAGATAAATCCGAATACGGAAATCTATCTGATATTTGCTATAAAGTCCATGATATTAAGAACAGTAAGCGATTGTATTCAATCTATTCGGCATACCTTGAAGATAACACTTCAAAGGAGGATCCAGAATACATCAATAATCAAATCAGAGGTTTTAAGTTCTTAGAAGCCGAACAAGATTGGGCAGAACTAGAGAAAGATGTCATCTCGTGTTGCGAGGGTCTTCGGGAGTTGTTAGGGAAGAATATCCTTACAATGAGTGAGTCACAACGAGAACACTTTGTGGAGCTTCTCGATAAACCTTTTAATTACGCAGCTGATTTGCTCGTAGATCATCCCTCTGAAAATTTAGCATCCCTTTGTTTAGATAACACGCTCTTTATGAGAGGGCTTCTTCTTCGATCAAATCGGGAAACAGCGAACAGGATTCGGAATAGTGGGGAAGAATCCTTACTTGCGATGTATGACACACTAATTGTACGTCGAAAGGAATTATCGTATAGAGAAGGGTTGGGGAGAGTAGGTAATGCCATCCGGATGAATAGCCTTCGAAAGGAAGTCGAGGAACTTGATAAGCAGTTGGCTATCTCCTGTGAAGAGTATCGAGTTGATTTGGAGAATGCCGGCGCAACGTATAAGTCGATATGTAGAGCATTGGATAAAAGAACGGCGATGGTGGACTTCATCCATACAGATTCTGATAACCTTCTTGCACTGATCATTACGAGTGAAGGTAAAGTACATTCTACGAGTTTGGGTACAGGCTCTGATCTTGTCAAGTCCTTTCCATCAGACATAAGAAAAGCGTATTCTGACCCCAATCTCACAAGTATAGTATGGAATCCCGTGGAACAGTATTTATCTGGAGTTACGGATATCTTTTACGCGACAAATGGCGTGTTTAACTCAATCTCTTTCCAAGCCTTGGGGCTTGGTGACCAGATACATCTCATTGACAAATATCAATTCCATCTTCTCTCAAACCTCAGCAATATCCTTAATATGCAGGATAGTCAAGCGTCTTCTTTGGAAAACACGGTTCTGGCAATGTGGGGGGATATTGATTACGGCGGGAAGACGGATTATTCGCAAATTGAAGAATCAATCTATCGCGAGATTGAGCGAGGAGAAGGGCTAAGTCACCTTGTCTTTTCAAAGGACGAAATAGACGCAATACAAACCATCGTCGAGCAGAACCGGGGGAAAGTAACTGTTTTCGCTGGATCATCTGCGACCGAAGCCTCTTTCCGTTCCAGAGCGGGTAAGAAAGATGATATACTTCACATCTCTACACACGGATTCTTTACAGAGGACGATGCGCATCGGAGGGATTATAATCCAATGTATAATTCTGGACTATTCTTCGCTGGCGCTGATTCCACTTGGAACCGAGTGGACACTACTTTCACCGCATCTGCGATGATTGACGATGGAATCTTAAGAGCAGACGAGATTCAATATCTTGACTTCTCAGGGTGTCACATCGCAGTGCTTTCAGCCTGTAAGACTGGCCACGGTCAGAGCAAAAATAGGGAAGGAGTATATGGACTTCAGAGAGCATTTAAACTCGCCGGTGTTGAAAAGGTCCTGATGAGTTTATGGAGCGTGAACGATAAGAGTACAGCCGAGCTAATGCAGGAATTCTATCGGAACTTATCCACTGGTATGTCAGACGAAGATGCACTCCGCGAAGCGCAGAGTGCAATCAGAAGCCGATATCCTTCACCCGAAGACTGGGGAGCATTTGTTTTGTTGTATTAGTTCAGGGGGATTACATTCGCCACAAGTTTAGAGTGCCATCCTTCATATTCTACGCCGAGCGAGATCGTCATATAGTAGGTGGCTCGTCCATTGAGGTCTTCCACCCCATAATCGGCTTGTTCGCAGAATTCAGGGTCCGTGACAGGAAGATCATAGGTGATTCCCTTGTAGGAAAAACTAACCCTTAACCTCTTGCGGTCCGTACCATACCTATTCTCCATAAAGAAGTTCACGTCTTGAGCCTTAATAAGCATCAGTGAATACCCCATCGTCTCGTAGCTGTCAGGATGAACTGCTTTCCCTCTGTTTCCGAAGAGAAGGGAATGTCTGTTGTCACAGAGCATGTTGAGCGTATCAGAATTAGTGGCCAGATGTCCCACTTTTTCGATCCCCTTGAAATAGTAATTCTCGCTCTGTGCGCAATCAGGGCAGGCCTCAACATCAGTGAGTTTGACAATGTCCATCACCTTGCAGGTAGAGGACAAGTGCATCGGTATTTCACCATGCGCCGTATTCCTGGTTACGGGACGAACCCACTTGGGCGTACCATTCTCCATTACGATGGAGTAGGAATTCCCATTCTGATTTCTGGTGAGTTCAACCCCACCGATGCAACGTCCGCCATACTTGTAGGAGACTGCCATGCAAACAAACAATTTATCCATTTTTCTTTGACTGTTATGTTCTACTTTCCGGGCTTATTCTCTTCTGCCCTTCGACTCTTTATGACAGCCAAACAAAAAAGGTAATCAGGAGGCGAAGAATTATTTTGAATTCTTTCCTCCTGACCATTACTTTCAAGTCCGTGACGATTCTAGAACATGATTCCACAATCGTAATCGAACCAAATCTCGGAGCCGGCATCTTCAATGCAGCGGATCTGATTTCCTGCGAATAACACCTTGACTTTTTCTCTGACCAGACCCTTCCAATCGTTCCAGTAGCAACACTCAACCATGTATTCATCGTCGGATGCTCCTTTCCTGACAATCGGTTGAAGATTGACAACTCTCTCAGTTGGAAGTACGATTCCCTGGCCATTAAACAGACGGCCCAAGTCTTTTCCTGTCATAATGTATGTACGGACTACGTATCCTCCGTGCCATACTGTCGGGAGAAGCGTATAGGCCCGGTCCAGCAGGTAGGCGTTCCATGCTCCCATTTCAGATCGTTCAACGTAGATATCATCAAAGATGTTATTTTGTTCACCTTGATCATTGAACGTATAGAGTTTGCAAGTATCACCGAGAGCATCTTCCTCTGGCAACTTTAAGCCAAGGTGGTAACGAATATCGTTACTTGATGCGCCAAGTATTTTGAATAAGTGGCAGTCATCGATATTTCCCTTGTTGGTCTTTGCCAGCTCGACTGCATTCTCAAGACGTTCCTGAAATTTAACAAGGACTGTTGTGTATGGATTACTTTGATCCAAATCAGGGACGCAGCTCGCATGTAACCGGACGCTTGACTCCAAGTCTTTCCTGAGGAAGATTTCGGGATAGAATTCTGCCTGAGCGTGGCAGTGAGGGCAAACAGAGACCTGGCCTATATGCCCAAAGGGGCCGCTATCGACATTAAGATTATACCAGTCAAGGTCTTCAGAGAGCCTGCCGCATATTAAGCAAGGCATCCTATTCGGTTCTGCAGGAACCGGTTCCTCTTTTTTAGACATAATCCTCTCGTAATCCAAACGAGGTCTATCAAGGTCGTAATACCTGACCATTATAGGCTGCTGCTGTCTGGGTGTAATGATGGCCGTCTTAATCTTACCGGATTCGAGATGGAAGAAAATATATGCTTCATCTGTATCTTTCTGTTTAATAGATACAACGGGATGGCCATAAAAAGCGTTCATTTTGACCTTTATGTCTGACACTTGATTGTCCGCTTTTATCCGTTGAAGCACCCCGTTCCAATAATCAATGAAAGCAGCTTTCCCGGTTACTGAACGTTTTTTATAAGAAATCATGCAGACATCATCAGCGAGGAGAGGGGAGATTGCCGATAAATCCTCAGAATATAGCGCCCTCGCCATTTGTGAAGCAATTCGAGTATAAATGTCATCCGGGAGATTCGAATCTATGGTCAAAGTGTTCTCGAACGAATCAAAGGATGCTTTGTCTTCTGGAGTAAGACTATCAACATACTTTTTCCCGTACACCTGCGCTAATGTAAATTTGCGTTTATGAGTGGCATTGTATTTTGCCAATGACATCCTTTCGCCCTTGAAATCTACAAGGTCTTTCTTAAGCCATTTCCTGAACTTCTTAGGAATTGGCCTGGGGCGATTGCGATAATAAAGAGCGTCGCAGCCAAAATAGATGACTACTGGGAAGAATAAAGCGGCTAGAAAGCAGAATAGAATATCCTGGCCTATTTTATCCCGAAACCCTTGTTTCTTTAGAATGCGGCTCTGCACCGCGAGTGCTACGCAAACAACAAGGAAAAATGCGTAGACGACGAGAATGATTGTGATTGTTTTCATACGTCTGTAATAATGTCAAGGGATTGAAAGAGTCCTTCCTAGCATTTGAACTGAAGGGATGTTTGCTTCAGTCATTCTTAATGACGTCATATTAGAGAATGTAACCCGTATGAGAGAAAAATCGTATCTTTGTATGGATCAGATGTGCAAGAGATTCTAATATGTGGAAGATAATACTTGTCATACTGGGAATAGTATTTATTTATTCCTACATTAAGTTTAAGCGGCATTACAGGCTGACTCTTCTGTTTGTCGCCTTTTTGGAGAATAAATGTCGCTTACAAGAAAACGATGTTGATGCATTGCTGAGCTTATGTAGTGTATACACAGAAGCACAACTATATAAGAAAGCCTATGACAAGTACAAAGAGATTTTACAATCTCCTTCACTTAAAGATCAACTATCCGGAGAAAAGCTTGAGCGGGTTCGCGAGAACCTAAGGTTTTGTGACGCGCCACTATTCTGGTCATCTGGAGCAAGGGATCACATTGTGTTCAAGTATCTTCACCATTTCTTCCTTAGAAGGATAGGTCGTCGAAGATATATCTTTACTAGAGAAGAGGACGCTTTGGAGTTTAATTCTGCACTTAGACAAAATAATTATTAATGATCCAACGGGAGACTCATAATCACGTAATCCTTTAGACTTTAGCTAATATGTGGACCTGGCTTATTCTCTTTCTTCCTGCTTTCGGGATGGCGAAAGGACTTACAGACTGCATTACTGCAGCCTTCAACCCCAACAATATGGTTCCGGATCCGTTTACCGGCAGAACCAATTACTCATTTCGGGGAGCGCATTACCAAACATATACATTGAGTTTGCGCGCAGGAATGCGAATCAACAACCTGAGCTTGTTGATTATGTTTGGAAGTATTGCCCTTGTAATCCTTAGTTTTTTCTTTGCCGAACAATGGTGGATGGGGATTATCGCAATCCTCGGGGGTTTCTTCCTCAGAGCGATTTTCCGCATCTTCGGCGAGGTTGAATTCAGGTCGACCCTTTACTACATAGAAATAATATTGTGCCCAATTCTGCTCGTCCTTAGTTACCTGGCACTTTTCATGAAATGGTAAAATTCAAGCCCCCATTACTGGAGGCTTGATTGCTTCAAAGAAAAAACTCAATTATCATCCAGATACTGAAGGTAATCTCCATCAGTATGCTGATCAGCATCCATATCGTAACGCCCATACCAGACCTTGCTGCATCCATGTCAACAAAGAACCTGTGATTCGATTGGATGTTCGTCACTATATTACCCAATACTTTAGATATTGGTTCTATGGTTAACATCACAGCCAGAGGCGCCAGGATGAAAAATGTACCAATCATAATTAGGGAGTACCACCATTCACCCTTGATGGAGAAGACGATAACCGCGACTAGAGCAACTATTATCGAAACTATCGAAAGTAGACTATAAAAGCCGGTATCGAGTAACGGAATAAAGTGGTACTCCGCATCGGATTTTTCCTTGCATCCTCCTGCTGACTTAATAGCCATACAAAGGATGAAGAAGATCCAAAACCAGGTTGAAGAGAATAATTCGTCCATATAATTTCGATTTGATATCAATGAAGATGGATAATTCTGATTTCCTTCTCAGGGTTCTGTTCCTTGAAATACTCGGCTACCAGGCGGCGATGACACTTCTCCGGAGTGTCTTCGGTGCAAAGAAAGCAGCATTGGTCGAAGTCCTCAACACGGTAACGGTCAGCAATCCGGCGACTCTTTAAGATGTTATTGAAGATAACGGTGTAGCCGTTCCAATCGATGACCTTGTCCTGGTAGTCTTTTAGCAGTTCCTTGGTTGGAGCCAGGTCCGTAATATGGACATAGTCAGCGTCACAGATCGCTTTCATAAAGAACTCCAAATCTGAGCCTTTGGCAAAGCCGGCGAGCTGGCTGGCATTATTGATGCGGATGTCGACAAGTTTCTTTACGCCGGCATTCTTGAGCAATCCGAAGAACTTCCTTGCGTTCTTCTTGGTAAAACCTATGGTATAGAGAGTGATCATCTTAGACTTCGTTTTCGTATTCTTCACCCGGTTTGAAGCCAATAGCAGCGTTCTTGAGACGGTAAGCATCAAGACGCTGATCTTCTGCAGAATAGGTCCCAAACATTGTATCGACCTCTGGGAGTTTGCTTCCACGCTTATTCAGCATACCTTCAATCATCTCCTTCTCCAACTCCTCGTGAGACTTGATCTCTTTCGTATGGAGGATGTGCTGGACGTCAAATCCATTGTCATAGAAGTAGCGCGATACCATCGAGAAGCGATGGCAGGCTAGAGGATCTGCCTCTGAACACATGAGCGCGATGTTGTAGCCTTTCTCCAGGCCAAGCTTGATGCGCTCCACGCCCCGGAGGAAGGCAGGCGTGGTGACTGCTTTCTCGAAATTCACCTGGCCATCCACAATAGAGTCATTTCTACGGGCTCCGAATTCTTCCCCAAAATGGAGATAGAAGATACCGTTGTTAGATAAGAAACGTTTGATGTACTCCTTGTTAAACTGTGGCGTGTATGCGCTCGCAGGAACACTGCGAACATCTACCACGCAATCGATGCCTGCAAGAGTCAACAAGGAAAGAAGCTCTTCGGCGGTGCCATTTGAGTGGCCAACTGTAAAAATCTTGTTCATTTTCGAAATGCGTTTTCTACAGGTTTATGACCAAAACAGTTAAAAGGTAATCAGTGGTTCAAAAAAAACTAGCCTTGAACATTGTCGCCAGAGAAAGGTTCTACAAAGATAATAATAAAAACTGATGGCCCCTTACGAACCATACTCTTCCCGAACTATCCAATGTATTTTGTAGTCTAATTGTCCCACCTGTCCCACTCTTGGACAAGCGGGACAGTGGGACATAAAAGAATGGAGCCCCACCAAATGGTGAGACTCCAAAGATTTCGAAATCTTATCCCCAGCAAGACATCTGGGGACTAAAGCAAGTATCGCGAATCTAGCCGATTAAAACGAGACTGCCAAATATTATTAACGAAGTCTGATGTATTTTC